>Ga0116231_10005935_pt1 | contig 23718 bp, 18 predicted proteins | sample S1TSphgellanicum_2_FD_89695 | JGI IMG/M metagenome (GOLD analysis project Ga0116231, IMG submission 89695) | Host-associated microbial communities from peat moss isolated from Minnesota, USA - S1T2_Fd - Sphagnum magellanicum MG | ecosystem: Host-associated > Plants > Peat moss > Unclassified...
TGGATGCTTTTCTGCAATTTTACTGATGTTATACATGTACTGATCATGAACCCAATCATAGTTAGGCTATTTACTTGATGCAGTCTGAGGATGGCATTTCTTTGCTCCATTGAGTGGTAACAATTTGAACAAGCATATGTGAAAGGCATCATCCTAATTTACTCTTTAGTTTGGACATTAGCACCCAAGTCTTCCATCTACCAGATCTATTTACATTTAACACTTTCACACAGTTGATATTTGGTTGTTTCATGGAAACGTTGGGTTGTTCATGTGTAGATTGAGGATGCTAACTATTTGGAGGTCTGCCAACCTGTTGATGAACAAGATCAATCATATGTGAAATTATTATCAGGCCTGGAAGCCATGATGAGGCCAGGAATGATGACGCCTGCAAATGTGGGGATTGCAACTCCTGTGACTCCTAGTGCTAGTGTGACAAGTGATTGTGTGGCCTTCCCATACCAAGATCTACGTGATGCAACCCAGGATTTTGACCCTATTTGCCAAATTGGCACAGGGGCTTGTGGGACGACAGTCTTCAAGGCTACAATCACTCACAATGGGAGTGACCGCGAAGTGGCAATTAAAAGGCTTTTTTATGACGGATCCAGCAGTGAGTCAAATAATGAAGCAATGAGGCAAGAGATTTGGAGGCTGAGTACTGTACGGCACAGGAACATTGTCTCTGTTTTGGGATACAGTGTTCAGGACAAATCTCCATTGCTATTGGTGACACCATTACATTTGAGCCTCGTCAAATGTTTATCTAAAGATGCAAATCCGTGGCTTGACTGGAAAACACGATTGGAGATTGCTGTGGGTGTGGCAGAGGGACTAGCCTATCTTCATGATGGGGCACCAGAGCGCCTTGTTCACTGCGATATAAAACCAGGAAACATTCTTTTGGATGCCAACACCCTACAAGCATACATAGCAGACTTTGGCACTGCCAAATTCATGCAACGATCAGAGACTATGGTTGAAACATTGACAGTGAGAGGGACCCGAGGTTTTATGGATCCCCATTTCCTGCAACATCAATGGCGTTCCACGAAGATGGATGTGTACAGTTTTGGAGTGTTGTTGTTGGTGCTTGTATCTGGTGAGGACGATGCACTCGAGCTTGTGCAGAAAGCAAAAAAGGGAATTGTTGTGGACATACAATTCAGTCATCGACATGATGCAACATATAAGGCAGGGGAAGTTTCTCGAGTGTTAGAGATTGCAAAGCAATGCATGAGATATGAGCCAAGCGATCGACCATCCATGTCAGAAGTCGTCATGATGTTGAGAGGATACATCCCTTGTTCCATTAGGCCCACCTTAAGTTCATTTGTAGTTTCTTATATTGACTTTGTTCAGATTGCTTCCACCTCACGTTTCCACAAATTGAGACATAGCAGCATCCTTGGTGGTGCTGTCTTGATTGCTGCAATCCTCATGATTGTTGTCATTTGGAAAACATCTGTCTGATCTTTTCAATAGTGTATTCCATTTGAACAAATGGAAATTGTAGTTTCATGTCGCAGGGGCAATGTTCATACAAAACAGAAGTCTGGACTCCTAGTTGCTGGAATAGATACTGCATCTCTTGCAGTTCTGTAACAGAATATCTGGCAGAAACAAAGAGTTCCTGTCAACAATTTGCAGTGGATACTGAGGTCCTTCAATCTCTTGCAGTCTTGGATGTAATCTAAGCAGTGGTGTCAATCTTGTAGCTTGTGTGTGAAGAGAGGTGTGCAGCTGTCAAGGGCATGGATGTATGGTGTGATTGATGTACCTAAGGCAGTTCCCATTCACCTGCACACACCCTACGAAAGTGCATGTCCTTCATGTGTGGTTGCTGGCAACTTATTGTGCCCAATGTCTTCATGTCAGGTTCAGGTCCTTCTTTACCCTTTTTCAAGTGATCTCATGTTTAAGTTGCATGAGTACTTGGTGGCAGGAGGTGTGGTTGGGTCACTATGAGTGAACAGACCTTTCATAAGAACAACATTGGGCACATTCTTGGACACTATACATGCTGCAATGGAAACACATTGTTGTTTAAAGTTTGTGTTCCTAACTTGAGCCCTTTGAACATCACATCTAGCAAGGGGAGGCAGTGTTCAAGTGCATACTGAGATGCTTAATCATGATTTCAGGGTCTTGCAACAAAATGCTGAGGATTCATCAAAAGCTTAGTTGTTGCAGCCAGTAGATCAAATGGAGGTTTGGCATGAAAGGAGTGTCAAAAAAAAAACTTTCTGTGTGAAAACAATTGGAAGGTGAAGATGTGGATTAGGGTTTCTGAGGAGCTGTGTTGTGAAAGAGACATATGCAGTTTGTTTGTTGTTCATGAGTAGCTGGACCTGGTAGCCAATGCTGGAGCTTTGTCATTAGTGCTATGCTGGACTTCTGTGTTCAGAATAATGCAGCAGATTTTGTGCTGCAAGAGTAATTAGGGTCGGTTAAGAGCAGCTGGGTATTGCACTTAGCAGTAACAATGTTTGTTGGTTTCTTAAGATTGGGTTGTGCATGGATCCTTGATGGTGGGCGAACGAATGCCCGCCAAGTACCTGCTGGGTATCATGGGAAAAAATAAAAACATACACGAGTCATACACCATGTGAAGCTGAGGGGGCAGGCTTTCCAAGAATTGGGCCGGCACTCAGCTCCATCTCAGGGGCCGTATTCCTGGAAAGCCAACCCCCTTGGGCTTTACACTACAGATAGGAATCCTGGGCAAATGTTTTGGACTTTTTTGACATGTTAATTAAAAGAGGGGGATCAACGTACTGTTCGTCTTTTTTCCAGGTGCAAGATTTAAAAAACTTTCAACCATCGAAATTTAAACGGGCATATTTTGTCAGAAATTCTCTGTTTTAGGAAAAAAAGAAAAAAAATCATATAATTATTTTATTTAAAAGGCTTTTAGCAAACTTTTTGCCACATTTCAATACGCTTTTTAATCTTGGAGGGTGGGGGAGCAGGTTTGCCACCAGTTTTTTCTACATTTCAGACAATATTTTGAAAACGTTGTGCCAATTTGCACTAAATGCTGTTTGGGATGATCACTATGCTACATTAAAAAAACCTGAGAAAAATGGAACCTAAGAAATGATCAGGAGCTCTGAAATTGTGTTTCGTAATTGATGGCAAACTGGCTTACACTTTTGAGGCCTAATTAACAGGAAACCATGCTCTCTTTTTCTAGGAAAATTATACAGATTTTGAATACACAGCTCCCCACTTGACCTATCTACCCCACATCCGTAACATTGCCCCTGGCATTCCAAGCATCCAACGAGGTGACTCAGTATGAGGTGAACATAGTTCAACAATCCCAAAGTTTTTCCTTTGTAGGGTTGCGAGGAGGGGAGGGGAACTACAAGATTTTTTAAATGAGCAGTATTATTTATCCCCTAGGAGTATCCTCATCATTAAAAATGTTTTCTAATGGTGTTCATAATGTGTTCTCGATAAGTTTCTTATTTCGAACTGAGGATTTTATTTAAAGGGGAACTAGGCTGAGTTCACAAGAAAGAAATTGACAATAGGTTGTCCAAGTAATAAGGGCATGTAGCCCTAAAGTAGGGCTTTCTCATGTCTGAAGTATGATTGGTGTGTGGTCAAAGGTTACATTGATTTTGGCATCTGAGGTTGGAATGTAGTTCACGGTGCTTAGATGTGTCGGGACTTAGGGTTTAATTATCTTAATTGATGTTTTGGTGCAAGGCAAAAACAAAAGTGTTGCATCTGTTTTTAGCTTCTTGATAATCTTGGTTAAGGTCGCATTCAAGATTTTATTGGCCCTGCCTTGTAAGGCAGGCAGGGATATTGTGTTGAGAATCATTATAGAGTATAATAGCTTCAAGGTAATTTACCCCCTAGAAACTAGGTCAGATGATTCATCCTAATTTGATTCTAAAAATATTCACATTCATCTTTTGACATTTTGTTTTCTCTGCCACTTCCTCAAATGTGCACCTGGCCCCAAGTGACTTCATCACCAATCCATAACCCACAAGACTAAATATGAAACTTTTTTCACCAAAAATGATTATGGCACCCATCATATACAAAAATTCATGTGACTCTTTCAAAATGTATTTGAATGATTGAAAACATTCAAATACACATGTCATTATCAGTTTTTTCTTTTTTTTCGTTTGAAATTTTGGACAATTGTGAAAAATAAATATAAAAAGGAAATAGTTGATGACTTTTTATTTTAAAAAATCATTAAGTTTGCAAAATTTGAAAATCATGTTTCAACATTTCCTTATTGGTTTTGGTTTGGTAGCAATGTTTTAAATGTTTGGATAGGTTTTTAGCACATGTCATCATTTAAAGTGAGATCATTTTGGATTCCTCATAACTAATGTGAGGTTAAAAAATGAGAAAAAAATCATTATAATTTTTCTTTTATAACAACATTATGGTGTACATTAAAAAATAAAAACTCCCATAGCTATGAGCTATAAAACAATATCGATCATTGATATTAAATTAATGGTAGGGCCATTATGTATAACACACCTTGTTTGTATGGCAAAAATAAGTTGTAAGGTAGTTGTCCTATTGTGAAATTTGAGTGTGAGATGGTTATGTTTGTTGTTTTTGGAAATGAAGTTGGTGGTGGAGGATAGTGCCACTTTGATGATGATGATGGTAAGGTTTCACAAGTGGACAAGAAGAGAATGTGGGAAATGATAAAAAGATTTCAAAATATATACGATAAAAGGCATGTTGGCTACTTCTAGAAATGAGGTTGGAGCTAAAAGAAAAAAAAATTCCTTTTGTTTTGTGGGTTGGTGTTTGAGAATGTTGATGAACTGAATGTTCACAACAAATTTTTGTTTTATGTCCAAAATTTTCAAATTTATTTCGATGTGCATGGAAAATTAGGACAATGGAAAAATAGACACTTCAATGTTTCAAGGTAGAGGCACATGTGAAAGTGATAATAATCTCTTGGGAGTTTATGAACCAGTCTGGTGAGTTTTCTTATTTCAAGTTTGGTACACTTGAAATGTTGTTTTGTGTTTTATGGAGTTGAGTTGTTGGGTGATGGGAAGTTAAACCTATGTTAATGTAATATTGCATAGGAAATCTTTTTATGTCCTTCAAGTTGTAATGAATTTACTTGGAACCCTTCTTTCTATAAAAATTTCTAGGGCAATGGGTTGGAAACTAGGGCATCAACTATTTGTCTTCTAGGTAAGGGATTACTAGTGGAGTAGGTATGTGTGTCACTACATGCATGATGTTGGAAAAAGTTTAAATGAATTTCCCATATGTCGTTGAATTGCAAATTGGAAAACTCGATTACTATATCCAAGCATAATGTATGGTGAGAGTTAATGTTTAAAGGAAACCATATAGAAGATATGATAACTCAAGAAAGGGAACTTGGAGTGATTTGATCCAAACATGCACACATGTAGATTTGCTTACATTGTTAAGGTTGTATGTTTAGACTAAATTGTTTACAATGTTCATAGCAAGTTTTTACTACATAATAAACATATGTTTTGAGGTTTATTTCTTAGGAATGTGCTACTTATAAACTTTTGAATTTTACCCTTTTGTATTTTTTGTGCATAAACAAATAGGTTCAAAACATGAAGTGTTGTATTAGGACATGAAGAATAATTTTTTATTCTATTTCTTATTTGAAAGTAGGTATTACATTGATTTTATATTAATATATGTGTAGAACCATCTAACGAGCAAACTTGTGGAATGTTTTTGTATTATGTAATGGTCAAACCTTGCCCATTATATTGGCTAAGGTGCCAAGTGAGCCCAACAACACACCTAATACAATGGACAAGGCAAGCCCATTCCATGACATTAAGGTTTGGGCTAACAAATTCCATGATTATTTTTAAAAGGTATTCATGTTCAAAAGTCACATTTTGGTCGCTATTATGAGTGTATGATCATCATTGAAAAATTATGTCATATAATATGATCAAGAAAATGAAATAATTTGCCACCCTAGGCCTCAGTGTAATTGGAGCTTGTATCCTTATTCATGCAATTCATATAATTGTCCTATGAATTGAAAATTGATGGTCCTTCTAGCATCAAGTAGTGATAAATTGGAAGCATCTTCACAATTTCAAGACTATCAAGGCTTTGTTTTGCTTTCGACCTTCCAAGTTGATGATAGTTTATTGTTTTAACACATTTGGGAATGAACCTTATATATGGTGTTATAGTTTTGCCCAATGATTCTTGGATTCAACTTTCTTGGAAAGAAGGAAAAAATGGAGGACTAGTTTCCTACCTCATGACTCACATTAGCTACTTCTACATTGTTCTCCCCATTTTACACATTATGATTAATTTGGGTAGTGTCATGTCAATGGTAGGATTAAGTAAGAAAAATATTTCAAAAATTATATAACAAAGAACCCATTATTAATTGGTATAATAAAACACAATTATCATTTTTAAAATTTTATTTACTCATTTATTTTGTCAAACATCTTTTGATAGCATAGAACTTGGCTCAATTTTTTAGTATACTAAAAGAGGATACCTTATGTGCACCTTACCATGTGAAAATGAACTTTTTTTATTCCTCATCTTATTTCATATGAAGTTTGAAATAGGACTTTACATTTGGTAAGGCAAATGGAGGGGTATAAACATGGTTTTAAGCAATTGAATTTTCATATTCCCCATTTTATTTTTTCAAATTTTTAATTGAAGCCTAAACTATGACAAGAAATGGGGAGTTCATTTTTATTGTGTGCCCACAATAAGATAAAAGTGAGATGGTGTTATAGATTACTAGAAAAAGGTGTTATTAGGTGGTAAAATGTGGTGTCCGCCATTCCTTTTGGTTTTTGGCTATTTGTCTTTCGCCTTTGGGCTTGGTTCTTTATTTTTATTAATGAAGTGCATGACCTCATTTTTGCCCAAAATTTAAAGTCAATTAATAACACTCTAGGGCTTTACATCAAGAATGTCAATCTAAGGGGGCATTTCCAAATTCATAACCCACACCAACAATTTGCTACCACCTTATTTTAGGAATAATTAATTGTAAAACCTTACCCTAGACATAATACTAGAATACAACCTTAATAATTAATGTCGAATTCCAATTGGTCTCAATAATGCATGTTACAAAATTAATGCCACTAATGAACCAATTTTAATCAATGTTATTAATTGTTAAGCAAAATGGGATTAGGTTGTATTTATGTGGGATGAGAACAAATTATTTAAAACTAGGTGTGCTTTTATGTAAAAAAATGGATTTAGATTCATTGGCAAGGTGACATGCCCCTCTAAGTGAACTAAGTTGAATGAGATGGACTTTGCATCAAAACCACCATGGTGGGGCACCATGGCAACAAGGGAGGCTTCAAAGCAACATGGCAAATTGGGGTTCAACACCTCCATCCATCCTACAAGACTAAACCATGGGGTTTGGGAGGAAATTTGGAACAAATCAAGCTTGTTTTGAGACCAACATAAATGTTGGTTTTTGGGGCAACATACAATTGTCTTAGGGTGGCACTAGGTGCCACCCCAAATAAACCTTTAGGGGTAAATTGGAATTGTCCTAGGTTGGGACTTGGTGTCACCTCATATTTCCTATCTTTTGGGACACACCTAAATGTTGTGGACACATTTAATTCCTAATTATAAGTGAATTTTGAATTTTTCAACTACAAGTTAATTAGGATTTCACTAAGAAAAGATTTAATTAAAAGTGAACCATGAGTCAACTAAAAATAAAGCAAAATAAAAAAAACTTGGGAGTGAATGAAAAATTAATTAGAATTTAGCTAGAAGTGAACTATTGAGAGTTAACTAAAAGTGAATTGAAAATTAATTAAAAGTGAATTGGAAATTAAAAATGAGTCATGGATGAACATCCATATGAATGAACTCCATTTATCATGTGAAAATGGTGTCTATAACAATTTTTGTTTAGTCCTTAACAAACCCCACCCCCCCCTCTCATATTCAAATGTGTGAAAGGTTTTGGCATCAAATATTGTCCAACTTTATAAAAAAATTGTGGAACAATATTTAGTGACTACTTCACAAGTATGATTGAAAATGTTGGTTATTATAAATTTTTCAATCAAAGACAAGGTTATTTTTCAAATTTTTAATTTGGACAATCTTAAAAAGGATTGAAATTGTGCTACAATCAAGTCAAAATGGCTAAAGAAGATAAATAAAATACAACTTTCATTTCCTAGTGGGAAACATATGCTTACAATGTAATGTCGTTTGGCTTATGTGATGTACAAATAACCTTTTAAAAGGTTGCAACCAAAATATTCAACAAATATTTGAATGATTTTATGCATGTATTTTTTGATGATTCATGTGTCTTTGGCAAGAAGGAAGATCATTTATACCAATTGCAAAAGTGTCTACAAAAATGTCATATAAATGGCATAAGTCTTAATCTAGAAAAGTGTGTTTTTTGCATCAACTTGGGAACATTATTGGGTCATATTGTGTGTAGTGAGGGGTTGTTGGGGGATCCAAGGAAAGTCACATGCATTATGCACATGCTAAAATTGATGAATGCTACGAAAGTCTTGGGAATTGTTGGATTCTATCAAAGGCATTTTAGAGATTTTGTTAATAAACTTGCACTTATGTGTAAATTCCCCAATAAAGATGAAATGTTTAATTGGACTAAAGCATATTCCAAGGCATTAAAATGGTTGAAGTCATCCATGACATGCTTGTCAATTTGATTGTACCAAATTGGAAATTGGAATGCCATGTACATATCAACACCTCAAATCTAGACAACACCATTGATTGTCCCATATACTATGCAAGTGAATTAATGACAAGTGCAAAAAAGAATTAAACGACCACTAAGAAGGAAGCATTGGCCATGATTTACATAATTAAAAAAATTGACATCATTCACCAAGCAATGATTTTACCTTTTTATGTCACACCAAGCCATATTGCATTTAATAAACAAGCCAATTGTGATGGGAAAAATTGTTCAATGGGTCAAAATGCACTCAAAAGAGCTACTAGCATTATTTTGTATTACGACAACATGTCCTAAAAATTTTCCAACATAATTTTTTCATATGAATGAATTTTTGAATGCAACTTGTTATGAAAGATAATTAAAGTTGCCCCAATAAATTGCACTTTTTCTTTAATAATTTTTGAGTAAATAATAATTTGTAAAAGTTTGTAGATTCTATATTTCCTTTTGAAAAATGATGATAGTTTCAAATCATACCAAAAATGTTCATTATTTGAAGGTTCAATTTCATGTATTATATATTTTTTTTAAAATCAGTACATGATGTACATTATACACTCCATATATATTGATAAAACATTCTTAAAATTTTGAAACATATTTTGAATTTTCGAAGGTTTAGAATTCCACATTTTTAAAATTACAAATTTTTTTTTAATGTGTTTAATAGGTTATCATCATCTATTTATCATCAAAAAAATTTATTGTATGAGTCGTTTGAAAGTCTTTTGTAAAAATGTCCTTTTTAATGAAACAAATTTTCACTTTCAAAAGCCTCACCTAAACCAAGATCTAAAGTTGAATTAAATGGATTTTTTATTTGAGTTTCTTGACATTCATTTGTCTTATGAAGGAATAACTACCATGATTACCATGGTTTCAAATGGGAAAAAAAAATCTCTAATTTTTCATAGCAATTTTTGACATCTAATGTCATTTTTGGTTCCTTTTTTTAATGTGTTTTGACCATGATGACCTTATTATTGCTGTAATAATTTAATTTCAAAGTAATATTCAATCTAAGAAGAATGCAGTTCCTACCTAATCATCTATATAGAATTAACCATAGTGAGGTGGCATATGGCATGAACGACCAATTAACAAATGCCACTTTATTTTCAATTGGTATTGATTGCTGTGGAAAAGTCAAAAAAAAATTGGAGAAGGATTGTTTTGAAGATGATATGCCCGAGGAGAAGCATAAGTGCATTGTGATCAAGCCTCCAATTACACATTACAAAATGGCATATTGTACAAGCTAGGCCCAAACATTGTTTTACATCAATGTTTAACACATTTAAAGCCCAACTAGTACCCATTGAAATGCATGAAGGACCTATTGGAAGGCATTATGGCATTCAAACTATTGTCAACAAGTTATTAAATATGGTTATTGGTGGCCAACCATGCAAAAGGAAACAACTCAACTTTGCCAAAGTTGTGAAATATGCTAATGGTTGGGGCCTTTGAACTCCACAAGGAAGGGACTTTTATAAAAAAAAAATTCTTTTGAGCCTTTTATGAAGTGAGGACTTGACTACATGATATTATCAAACCAAAATCTAGACACACCAGAAATTAGTATATCTTGGTGACAATTGATACCACTACTAAGTGACTAAAAGACATGCCCTAGTTGCATGACAACATAGACAACGTAGCGCCAAGTTCATTTATCAACATATCATTACACAATTTGGCTATCCAACACATTTGGTAAATGATCAAGGTAGCCATTTCATAAATGATGTTATTGAGGTATTAACAATTGAATTTAAGATTATTCATCACAAATCCATGACTGCCCAAGGGCGGGACTCGAGGGTCTGTGGTGAGTGTGGAGTCCCGGGCGAATCCAATCCAGACAATGATTGGAATTGGTTTAAATGAAACATGTATGTGTAAGGTCCAATAGCACAAACATGAACCGGAGAAGTGTAATATTGTAGGCCTAACTATTCAATCCTTTCATCAACCCGAGTAGAGATTCAATTTGATTTCAATGCAATGCGATTCCATTGAACCAAAATTCAATTCCTTTGAAATTTCGATGAGAACATTCATGCTACTGAATGTATAGAGGAAATGAACGTAGGCCTAATTATTCAATCCTTTCACCAACCCCGAGTAGAGATTCAATTTGATTTCAATGCAATGTGATTCCATTGAACCAAAACCCAATTCATTTGAAATTTCAATGAGAACATTTGTGCTACCGAATGCAAGAGGAAATGAACGTAGGCCTAACTATTCAATCCTTTCATCAACCCGAGAAGAGATTCAATTACCTAGATGAAAAGTTTGGGAACTACATTGCAAATGAAGATGGATGATTAGGTGTTGATCATTGATTTATGATGGCAAGCCAACGACAACATGGACTACATACATCTAGTCATTACATAAGATTCAACATGATGAAGGAAAGAATAAAAGGCTTTTGAAAAGGGAGATGTCATTTGTTGTATGCCAAAGGATGAAAATATCAAAGGTGGTAAATTTCACATGCCTTGGGGGGTGTGCTTTTAGATAGGCAAAGTTGGGTAAATGTGAATAAATTTTAAAAATTCAAAGTACCTAAACTTACCACCATGCTAGTTGTCATGGTTCGAGTGATTTTGCACTATTAAAAAGCAACTAAACTTCAACACACCATTCAAATTGAATCAAGGAATCTACGTTGCTAGACCAACTATGAGAATCACAACCTTAAATCATTCAAGTGGGGATGGAAATGCCAAGCTTGTTTGAGATTTCAATAGGCCAAGGATTATACCACCAACTTTAGTTCTATGTTTGGACTTAAAGAAAGGGCAATGGGTGATGTCAAGAAAAAAATTCATTAAACATTAACACATCAAGAAGATGAAAAGTTGTCAAGGAAGAGTAATTGCCCACTCCCCAACCCAAGAATAGACCATTATTACCAATAGCTAGTTGTCATTTTCAAAGCAATGTCGCATTTTGGAAACATAGTGTTTAGATTGAAGAATCCTAGGAAAAATTTGTTTGCTTGGAAAATGGTGTAATCAAAGAAAACAAGGGGCATTCATTGTGACTAAAATGAAGGAAAAAAGGATAGAGAAAGAATAACCAAGTGGAGTGCCAAAAGGAAACTTGATGTTAAGAGATAGTTGAGAAGCCATTAGAAGCTTGTATGAGAGGGAGGAAATGAGAATTTTTGGTTTTATCCAATTTGGAAAAGTAGTGAAATGACATATAGAGGATAGGTTGTGAGTGAGTTGTTGTAGCTTGTAATGTGGTAGACAAAGAACAAAAGCATTCTAAGAAAGACTCAATGAAAAGAGAAGCATTTTTTTCTAAAGAGAAAGAAAGTACATTGTCAAAACTATCCACTCCAAACAATTCTAGTTTGAAGAATAGTAATAGTTTTAACTATCCTCACATAGACATAGGTGATCATTGAGAGAAATTGAAGGTCAAAGTTGTGATTCCAAAAATTGGTTTCAAATATTTCGAGAAGATGATCAAGACAACACTAATGAGGAGGTTGAACTAAGTTGGTGGCCTAAGTTTGGAAATATAAGATAGCTAAGAAGAAGGGCATACTACCATCATGCTCAATAGAAAAACATGAGACATTTGTGGGAAATACCTTGATTTTTGTTTTGATTTCTTCGTTGTAGGGATTTGTTGCAAATTTACAAAAATGTTGCACAAAGATTACACCAATATTGTTTAGAACTGGGAATTCAACTATTACAAATAATTATTGTTACATCTTGGAGATATCATGAAGAGGGAAAGAGAAACTACTAGTGCTAGCATGTTTGCCACAAAATTCATCACAAGGACATAAAAAAAAAACATCACATTCATGAAGTTGGACAAAATCAACTTCAACATAAAAAACATGTTGTACAAATTATTCAAAAATCGTATTGAAAATGAGTGACAAAACAAGTGGGGTTGTAACATTTCAAAACTAAAATTTGGTTGGCAATTCATTAACCACTAATGATGGAGTTGATTTGCAACTTCGAGTATGCCAACTAGAGCACCATGGCACGGGGGATTGAAATGACTTTCATAAGAGGTACGATTTCTCGAATTTTTTGGTTACAAAATGAAAAAATAATCATGATAACTAAAGAGGGATACAATCTTGAATTGTCCAATTTTTTTGAAGGAGCAAAAGGGGAACATTATGTTCCAAGTTTTGGATTTCATTTCAAAGGTAGTGACACCAAAAGGTGTGACAAGACTAGAGGCTTTCATTACTATAAATTTTGTAATATGTAACCATTCAATTTGCGATTACATGCGACTATTTGTCATTTGCAATTTTATTTTATCATCTTTACAACTAATCACCATCCTTTAAAATCTACAACTATATTTGTGACTATTGTGCAATTACTAAATTGCACATACTTCAATATTGATTAGCTTCTTGGATTTTCATCCAAAAATAAAGTCCTATGCTCATTTAGTCACAAAATTATTTGCAACTTGGTTACTTACATTTATGGCATTTAAACATTTAATGTAGATGTAGATTAAATTAAAATTTCATTATTTAACTTTTATTCAAGGTATACTAAACATGTATTTGCCCATATTATGGACAATTGGATTGAAAAAAATCCATTTTGATTTTGTAAGGTTCATTTAGAAATAAACCATCTTTATTAACATACCACTAAATTATAACAGTGATGTAATGTTAATATGATATAATCATTGTATTAAAAAATAATTATTGATAATTTATTATTATCAATTAATTGATTAGTTAATGCAAAGTATGAAATAAATAATTTTACTTTATTATTTAATTATATTTTAAATAATATTAATTAATTTAAAAGAATCAATTATCAGTTATTAGTTACTTCAAAACATTTCGTTGATTAATTATATATGAGATCATAAATTGATACAATGAATTATTATTATTATTCATGTATTTTTAAAATAAATATGAAATAATAATTAGGTAATTAATTTATATCAATAAGTCAATAAGATTATAAATAAAAATTCTGTATTTATTATTTATCAATGAATTTTTTTCAATCATTTATTAACTATTAATTAATATTTAATGTTTAGTTACTATGAAATAACTAATTATTCGAAATAATTAGTCAGATAAAATAAATCTTTTGACTAATTTTTTAGATAATCAATTATCTGATTATTTCCATATTTAATAATTCTGAAATATCTTATTAGTTTTGAAATATCCAATGATCTGACTTAACTAGTTAATTAAGAATTATGGTTCATAACTAATGACTACTAATTAGTAAATACTTAGTTAGCCAATGAATAGTGAATAATTAATAATTCACAAAATAATTTTTCTAGGTATTATTAATGATAAATTAAAATTAATGGAGTACTTACTTAATAAATTAATACAATTTGCAATATATTATTTTCGTCTAATATTTATTATTTTAATCAGTTAATATTTATTATAAAATATTAATTTAATTATTTTCTTAATATTTATTAAACTATGTAATAGTAAATATTTATTAATCAGGAATTATGGTTAATAGCTAATAAATACTAATTAGTTAATAGTTAATTATCTGTAAAATATTTTAAAATTAACGATTCACAAGTTAAATTAGATAGTGAATATTAACGATTAATTCAAACTGATTTAGTATCTACTAATTAAGTTAATAAGTTAGAAATTTAATAATTTATAGTTAATATTCAGGAATTACCAATTAGTGAATAATTTATTTTGTTAAATAGTCAATTAATACCTAATTATTTTGATTTCATTAATTGATCACTAAAATTTTGAAAGGTTTGCTTTCAAAGGTAAAAATAGTAGGTTTATTCAAGTAATTGAATAAATAGAAATTTAGGTTATTTTATAAATAATTCCCAAATACATTTTTAAATAAAAAATTGAATTAATTAATTAATTAATCAAAATTTTAATAATTAGTTCTTGAAATAAATAATTATTAATTTTGAATTATTAATGTGAACCAATTGATTAATTATTGGAATCTATGGAATAATAATGATAAACACTACTTCTAAAATTATTAAAATAATATGTAGTAAAGAGTTTTGTAAGTGGGCACTAGGTAAGTAATTACTTACTAGCTAATTAATTAGTTGCTTACTTACTTACTTATTTCTTACCTATTTAATGGTATGATTTTAAAAACTAAGAAAATATATAAAGCTTATGGGAGAATCTTTTGTAGTTGGAACTAATTTTGTGATTAAGGTGCAATTAAAAGATTTAACCCATATGTTATGTCTTCTAATGTCATTTTACAAAGTATATAAAGAAGGGGCCTTTTCTTTTGATTTCACATTTAAAATCATGTGCAATTTGGGATGTGTTCAAAGAAGCTTAACCTTAAAGGCAAAACATTAAATAAAATAAAAATATTTACATGGTTACTTTCTAACTCACTTAGATTTCTACCTCCTTACCTACTTACCTACCTTCCTACCTAAGTAAATAGGTGGGTAAGTAAGTAAGTAGCCTTGGTAAGTATGTTTTCTAGGTAGGATTTAAATAGGTATTTTTTATGCACCTAGTTTTACTTACTTAACTATGTAAGAAAATATTTATTTTAATTATTATTTTTCAAAATTCAATCAATATGCCATGTGGCAACTTTTTAGTGTGCCATATGTCACAATCTCAATACATATAAATTAAACGATCATAATGGATGGTAGAGATCAATATTACAATAAATTTTTATTTTCATCCAATTTTTTTCCTAGTGCCACATGTCAAAATTTTCTTTATCCAAGTGTCATCATGTAAAATGTTGAAATTGGACCATGTTGATTTTTTCTTGTTATATACTATATAAAATCATTTATAAAAAAATCCAAGTTTTGCCATGTGGCAAAGTTTAATTAAAGAATGTGTTGAAATCTATGGCCATCCATAATGGATGGCCTAGATTAATATTTCAATAATAATTTTAAAAATTCCACAAAATTATTATGTTGATACATGGTCATTAATGATAGGGTTATTTACAAGTTGCAAAAAAGTGGTTAATAGTTGCAATTGTTATACGTTAGTCAAAGGATGAGAATATACATTGATTGTATACTTCATCCTTGGGAAATTTGTTGACATCACACTAAGTCATCATTTGTGACTAAAGGTTTAATGTGACTTCACTTATGCAACTAAAGGATTTTTTAGTTACAAAGTTTATTGCAACTTTTTTTTAATCGCAAATTAAAGTTGCAAATTAGTCACAAATTGACATTTTTTTTAGTAATGTCATCGAAATTTATAATTTCAAGCAAGGGAACAAATATGCCCATGGAGCTTTGGTAAGGATCATTTAAACAACATAAGAGGGATTTGTCAATTGGGCAAATTGGTTTGCCAACAAGCTCTATAATGAAATTGGAATCATTTAAAAGAAAGTAGGGATCAACAAAGGAAATTCATTGGTAGGCCATGTTGTCATCAATGAAACACAATTCTATCTAAGAGAATGGACAACCTAGGATTTGGAAGAAATTAGACCAAGTCTAATGAAAAGGAATACCTAACCAAATATGGGATGGTTGTTTTGCAAATTCAACCAACAATTGTGGATGTGAATGTAGTTTTTCCTATAAACCAAAAGAAGGCGAAGGGAAAAGAATTCATGTAGGAGTCCTTAAATGTCCCCAAGAGGTTGTGGAAAAAATGGTGGAATAGCCCAAGGAGATGGAGGTTATTGCATTGGCAATGGTGGAAGCACCAATTGAAGAATTGTTGGTTGACCTCACAACACAAATTAAATTGACAAGCCAAGAGATAACTCTTGGACAAACCAATGCATACATGTCAACTAGTACTCATTAGCATGAAAAGGAAAGCATATCAGAGGAGGAAACCACCTTAGATTAATAGATGATGGAGTAAGGGATCCTATAATACAAGAAGGATGGGAATGAGGAGTTTCTAAGACCTTGAAGAAAGTCATCAATGCTTTCATTCGTGTTGATAACCATGTGTTTGCATAGCAACAAAACTATCAATGGGAGATGGAAAGAATGAAAAACAACTTGGATCTTGTGGATGTAGAACTTATTGAGGCAAGAAGAACAATAGTTGATATGATTAAACCAACAACATATTTAACTTTCTTAAGGGATTGGGAATTGACCAAAGATGCATATGTTGTGCAAACAAGACATAAATATAAAGAACTAGTGCATTCCAAAGAGATGGCTAGTATGTTGTATCACATTGAAAGAAAACAAAAAAGGGAAACTAATTATTGCTTATGTTAAACAAAGATGATTAGAATAATACTTGGAAATAATGAAGGAAGCTCAAAGGGAACTAAACAAGGAATTGGAAGAAGCAGAAGCTTATAAATCAACAAACCAATGAAGAATTGCAACAAAGTTAGGAGTTCATCCAAAGGCTAAAGCTTATTCAAGAGGAAGAACAAAAGGACTGGCTTGTTAAAAGTAGGGCAATGGAAGGACAAATTATATATTTGCAAGAAGAGAAATCAATCCTAACATAGGAATGCAATGGAGTGGAGGAGTGACATCAAACCTTGAAAAGGGAAAAGGAATAATTCGCACACAAATATGAAGAGTATATGATTCCTTTTGTCTTTAACCCTAAAGGGTATTGCAAATAGGAATAGCACTGCCCATGGTTTGATCAAGGGTAACCAAGGGTGACCAAGAAAGAGCTCTTTGCCATGTGGGCAATCAATGATTCGGAGTTCATGGAATATTTCATGTATAGTTTGATATGTGGCTACATTGTTTATAATGAACCATGAATGTATGCAAGATTAGAGTGTGAGGTAAGATGCCCAAGGCTTTATGCTTTAAGATATTATTGCCACCTAGAAAAAACACATAAACAATATGTAGGTCGGTATAATTTAAGTAAGCCACTTGTGCTAGATGGTTACACCAACAATTGAAGCTCCAACACTTCTGCAAATAGGAGAATCCAAAAAGTGGGAGAATGCCATTAATGCTTGTTAAACAATAGGGACAATGCTAGATATTGGATGTTATATTACGAATGCCATCAATTCCAAATTTGTACAAGACCTCATTAAAGTAAAAACATGATGAACATGTTTGGGGAACACTATTGAATTTTTAACAACAACTATCCAACAAACTCAACACTAGATGGGGAGACTAATCAAAAGATCTAGGCCAACAAGATTGGTGCATTATCAAACATCCATACCCCAACCATTGGAGGATTTTGAAAAGAAGTACAAGATAAGAGGAAGATTGACCATGACTATAAAAACATATTTCATCTAAAAGTGACATTGAGGACTTCATTCTTTTTTATCCACTTCCACCTCCCACCACATTGAATTCACTTCCATATGCACCCATGTTCCAAGTCAAACATGGTCAACCATAACAACACCACCAATGCCCATCCCCATATCAACAAAGAAGATGACAATATGTATGTGAAGTTACAACAAATATAATAAGGGGATAATGTTAAGCAAACATATTACCATATGTGCATAAAGCAAGTCAAATGTAGCAAGTTATGTTACAAAAGCTTGGAATATGTCAAAAAATAAACAAATGTTAATTGAACCAAAGCAAATTGGTAATGTATAAATCAAAACAGATGATGCAACTATTCAATTCGTAGAAACATTAAACAAGTTGATATACTTAGAGTTTTGGTCTATACTTGGTTGATTGGCTTGCCTATCGAAGGCTTTAAGTATATAATGTTGTTTAGTTGACTATAATTGAACTTGAAATTAAATGGAATGAATTATGAGTTAAGTATGAGTCATGCATGAACATTCATATACATGAATTTCATTTGTCATGTGAAAGTGACATTCACGACACAAACTCTCTTGTCTCAATCCATTAAGATCCAAAACCCAATAAGGTCACCTTTCTCCAATGTGGATTTGGCATGGAAAATGGCTTTAAGCATGGAGGCTATAATAAAGGAGCCATTGAAATTACATATACTCCTTATATTCATGTGTTGGAGTTTTTGGAATGTGAGCGAAGGGATGCACAAACCTCGATTGAATGGAACAAGCACAAAAACTTGCCCCCATAAATGGATGTTGAACAAACAATAATAAAAAATCACCTTAAACATACTTAGTATAATGTGACAATCTAATTTTTCTAAATCTTAGTTGGTATTTTTGCATGGTATTTCACACAAACTTGTGTCATTTGATGTGATTAAATGTACACATGTTTTGTAAGTATCAATCTAGGTATGGGTTGGAAGACATTTATGGATACCTAGACTATGTAAAATTTATAAATTACAATTGTTTGGCCTTCTTTTTAATTAAGAGGTTGTACCATAACCCGAGGTTACTAATATAACCTTCTATCATCATGCACACACTGAAAAAAGTGAGGATCCCACCCATGGTGCGAACAACCCCAAATCCACCATTAATGTGTTTTTGTATGCTTCATGTATGTCATTAACTTTCAAGGACAACATATGGATTTAGTTGGGTTTGGGGTATAATGTGAAACAAATTTATGACAAACACAAGGCCATATGGTGGGCACAGGTCAATGTGAGGGAGCACACAACCATGGATGGCTTCATAAACTAATAATACATTGTTTATTTGGACTAGAAACACAAGAAGGGAAGTTGGTGATTACATAATAACCAAGTGGTTCAATCCTATCATGGCTATATAGTCACCCCAATGAGATTTTTTATTTTCAAGATGCAAATGAAGTTAATGAAATCCAAATCCCTTTCACCATAAGGATTATATGCCCACACAATTATAGGCCATGTTCCAATTTGGTCACAATGGGGCTATTTATATGGATGCCACATTTGACACCAATGATATGAAACACCATTTGTTCATGTTAATGACATTTGATTTCCATTGATTAGGTTGTCGATTCCTTTGATCATCACAAGCTGACAAGCTTGTGGGGATTTGGTGGAGTGATTGATTCTTTCATATGCAAAGCTTGTATCAAACATGTTGTACTAAACTTTTTTTGTTTCATTATGGATAATGCCATGTAGGAACCACAAGCAATATAATGAGTTGTACTTTGTCTTGACACCCTTGTTTTTTCATAGGTTTAAGGTTTGGTTCAAGTTGGCAATTACATATGCTATTGTAACAATGTTTTTTTTATGTGAGCTGTGCATGCATTCTAAGGTTGTGTGGAGTTGAGATCCTATCTTGATTTTCCTTTGTGCTAAACATGTGTTGAAAACCTAACATTTACGATCTATGGAAAAATTCAAGGATTTGGATGTGTGCAATATTCAACTATTTATACATAGTGATGTTCATGTCCATCAACCTTGGGAGACCATTGAATCTTTCAAGTTGTGTGAAAAAAAAGGGCGGTGGAATGTTTTAATACCCTTAAGCTTGGTGATCCATGGACTAAATACTTTTGGGTTCACTATTGCCAACTTGGTACATACCTCCATCACTTTCAAATATTTGTTATCATTTTTGGATACTAAATGTATTACAAGTTGTTTTGACTTTTTATAGTTATTCCAATTACACCTTAGCCCTTATACATGTGCATCATGCATCTCCATGCAAAGTTGTGGATGGTTGGCCTTCACTGAATGAACAACACTTGAATCAAGATACCCAAGCCAACATAGAATCTAATTACCATGGGGCCCTAAAGTGGTGGTTTTTTTTTTTTTGAAAAAAAAGGTTTTAAGGGGTGTCACATTGATTGGTTAGTGTGGAAATTAGTTACAATTGTGGCACAACACTAAATGCACAAAGTAAAAATGAAGAAGTAGGGGTTTGTAAAAAACAAGGCAATGGAACAACTTATCATGGCAAGGGTGGAAAAGGCATTGTTGATCCCACACACCAATGTGGTTCAACCTACCTTTGAGCGTGAGGATGATGATAATGCTTGGATGGTGTGAAACCAATGACATCCCAATGTTAATCACAAAGTTCAAGGCCCTTTCATTGAATATGCGCATGTTCCATATGTGGGTGGGTGTTGCATGATAATTTGTGTAAACACCAAGTTGTTGTCTTCCTAAAATGTATCAACTTCACCAAAGAACATATCATGGAATATTGTAAAACATGGTATGGGACTAATTGAAGTGGTTTCAAAGTAATGTTTGTGCATAAAATGTATTTGCAACTTGATGATGGTTCTTACAAATTTGAAGATTGTAACAAGGATTAAAATGAAGAGGGTGGGGTCATTGACATTGGTAGGTTCATAGTCATGGATGACAAAGGCCCCAATGCATATGATGGTGTCCAAATTCATGAGCAAAAAGGTTCATTCACCCCCATGGAATGAACCCTAACAATTGTAAAAACATCTTGGCTAAAATCACCTCCAAATGCAAGGAGAGGGGTCTTCAACTTTATGAACACATGACGTCATTAATTTGAATTGTTGCATTGGACACTCAAAACATTCATTTGACACAAGCCAATGAATTAATGCACCCAATAATATTCTTAATTAGTTCAAGGTGAAAATGGCTTGGGGAATTCAATTATTCAGTTAAAATATTAGCATGAAACCATGTTGAAACATGTGGATTCCCATAGTAAGAGGACCCAAACATAGATGAGGGCCTTACACTTATACTTGTCACCAAAGTTATATGTGGTGTTCCCTATAGTTGCGACTACTAATCACTTCAACATGTATTTGAATCTACACTTCAACTTTTCATATGTCAAGTTTTCCTTTCCATTAAACATTAAACCCCTACATGTGTGTTCAATGTTGAAAAAACTTGAAAATATCAATATAAATATACAAAATGTGAGTAATGCAATAAACTTTAACCATTGACTGCATAGGTCTCCACAATACTCATGTATTAAAAACTCAAGGAAATGAAAATTCAAAACACAAGCAACACCTCTATGAAAGTATTTCATTGGTGGGTATACGTTGAAAGGTGATGCATTTCATCAATGATGGTATTACACAAATGCATGCATCTAGTTTTCAATGGAACTTCAACACTATTTTGAAGTGATTTTACAATACCTTCATCAAATAGGAAATCATCACCAATTTTTTTCATAAATTATGTTGATAGTGCTACCTAACCCTTTGCATATAAAATACATATGAAATGTTCCCAAAATACAACCTTATTGCATGGCCAATGTTTTCTTTACATAACATTCCAACTTTTTTTTTAAAAAAATTACATGCATATACAATAGTTTACATACATTTAGTTTGGATAACAATGGGTGACATCCCTAAAAACTACATTAAACCAAAAACAAAAGTGTCATGAAAACATACATGGATGTTGGTAATCATCACAATACAAAAGGTAAGGGAGTCCAAAAATGAACCTTATGAATCATGCCAAAGCTAAAGATCTAGGATATGACAAAATCATCATTTGGGTAGTCTATAATAAGCCCATGTACTCTCATTATCACTCTCATTAGATGAGGTTGATGACATGCCATTGGCCCTTCAATAGCATGCTACAACATCTTATACCTTTTGAACATGGTGGCATGTGAACAACTAACGATTTGCCAAAACAAGTTTCACTACATCTTGTACAAAGCCTTCCCTAATCATGCTTTGGATCTTAAGGTGAAAACATAGATGCCAATTAAGACTCTTGGGAATGTGGATCCCAAGGACTATGCAAAAATCAAATGGATGTTAAATGTGTTGGAACTTACCAACCATGAATCATATCTTATTCATGGTATTGGGTGAGTAATTATTTCTCCTTCTCCCACATCTCTTGTTGGAAGTGGTCTCATGGTTCTGAATATCTCAAGCACCTTTATAGGCCTTTACGTAGGCCACGTTTTTCCCTCAAATCATTTTGGCAAGATCTTCATCTCTCTCAACCTTGGCCATCACATGGGGGATGGACCCCATACCCCACATAGGAATGCCAAGGAGCTTGAACATGTTAGAAGAAACCAACCTAACCAACATAGGTTTTGAAACCTTAGAAATGTGTAGCACATCGGCTTGGAGGCAATCCCATTTGCATGTGACTTGTCAAGTTTTGTTTAGTGAATCATCTTATGATTATTACATCAAAGCTTGACCAAAGGGCTACTCAAGACATGAACATTCATGGATGCATGGTTTTGACACTTGGCACATTGTGCCAAAGACTTGTTGTAGGGTCTTGGCATGGTTGGGTGGACCAAAACTTGGCAAAAAAAAACTTGGCCCAAAGTCCATTTTGTAAGTTTCATAGTGTGCACAATGTTGACACCTCATGATGATGACAAAATGATATCTATCAATTCTTAGCAAAAAAATTCCATATGTGATTTGTGCATTATAGGGGCTAGTGATTTATATAAGTCTAAAAGAAAAACTCAAAACACCTTTTTTTTTAAAATGCTACAAACTTTTAAAAATAGGGTGTGTTTTTTTAGTAGTCAAAAGTCCATAGGGTAATACTTCCAATTCAAATGATGCAAAACTCTTTTCCATTGTTTTTATTAATACATTTCCACCTTGAAACTAATTCCTTAAACAAATTCTAGATCCATCATTGAACCGAATTAAAGTCCATTAGCCTAATTGTAGTCGGCATTACACCCCCCATTTTTAAGTTTCAAAAGTCCATAGCTCTTGGGATTTTATGTTTTTTACATTAAAAAAAATTGCACCATGTAAATATTAAAATATATTATTTGAAAATGAGTCCCTATTAACCAAACCCAACATATCTAATAAGATATAACACTTACAATCACACCCACTGCAAAAAGTACCCCCATGACACCAAAATTGGTCCACCCCAGCATGCCAACACCATGTATTCCATGACAAGATGCTTGTGGTCCAAATGTCTTCAAAACAACCACTTGGTTGCATAGGAAACGTTGCATGTGTTAACCTTGCAAAATTTGTCCCCAATTTTGGCCCATACAAGCCCCTCCTTGGCAACCTCAGATGGCCCATTTGGCTTTGATAGAGCCAAAAAAAAAAAA
>Ga0116231_10005936_pt1 | contig 23718 bp, 20 predicted proteins | sample S1TSphgellanicum_2_FD_89695 | JGI IMG/M metagenome (GOLD analysis project Ga0116231, IMG submission 89695) | Host-associated microbial communities from peat moss isolated from Minnesota, USA - S1T2_Fd - Sphagnum magellanicum MG | ecosystem: Host-associated > Plants > Peat moss > Unclassified...
AGTCAGGTGTAGATGGTGTAAGAGTGAGTGTTGAAGGTCTAAGATGAGATCTGTGGCATCGAGGGGGATCTGTGTGGTATGCGAACTATGTGTTTTGGGTACTTGAGATTATGTGCAGGAGCTATGTCTGCAGGAGCTCTGAGGAACTTCTGTTCCTTTGCAATAAATCCATTGTGTGCATCCATCTGTCTGTATGTTGTTACGACATTTCTCCGAGTTGTGTTCGTATGATCCTCATTCTGTCAAAGTGAGATCCCGAGAGGGTTCAGATTGGTGTTTTGGGTCCCTCCCCTTTTTGGTTACAGAATGACCAAACGCACTTGGTTGACAAAACTTCAAAACTTTGAACATGTGCGATCAGACTCGTTAGGTACATTGATCTATTGCTCCTTTGGTTGAGGTTATGTTGTTGAAATGCATTTCAAGGAGGTTGAAACTTGATTGGTTTGCAAATGAACAATAGATTCATGAAGTGTTTGATTTTCTTGTTCAAGATTCTTAAGGATAGTAAGGACTTTTTTCATGGATGTAGACATGATGAACGCCGTGAAATATGACACCAACAAGAGGTGGGTAATCCACAACCTTAATCAATAAGAAATGGGTAATCCATGACTTTTTGAAAAAAATTCCTTTGAAAAAGGGTAATCCACACTCAACTCCAAAATAAATCTAACACCTAAATGATTTATAGATGCCAAAATAAACATAAACTTGATGGAGTTTGTTCAAATTGTCAAGGACACAAAAAACCATGAGAACAAAGGTTCAAGGTTTAAGTTTAACTTTCAAACAACGAGCAAAACAAAATTATCTGATTCAAACACAAAAACAAAAAAAACTAAAAACAAGAACACAAGATGTGCAAAACAAACATGAAAACATATCTTTATTATGTTCACATATGTAAACATGAATATGAAAAAAACATGACAAGGCTATGGTTCAAGATCGTGCCTAAGATTCATGTTGAACAAATTAAACAAAATGAGGGGTCCTATTCCTATTTCCCTTTGGGTACCTCGCTCAATGAAACTTCCAAGGAGGCTTCTATGTGTGCATTAAGTAAGAAAGCTTTTTGGGAACCTTTTTAATTAGGAGTTGACTATGAATTAATTGAAGGTTAACTCATATTTAACTAGGAGTCAACTAGGAGTTAATTAGACTTAATTAAAACTTAATTATGAATTAACGAACTTAGTTAATATTTAACTAGGATTTAATTGAAATTTAATTGGAATTTTGAAAGTTAACTAAAACTTAATTAGGAATTATGGATGAATTCCATCTATTGGAAGATGGTGTTTAATGTTCGCATTTGTCACACACATTGTGTGAATTTCATGAATAAATTTTTAATTACCATGTTATATTGGACTTTTGAAGTGCTAAAAATCTAGCATCATAATCCATATCATATGATTATGGACTCATTATATTTATCAAAATGCTTAATTAAATGATTTGTTTTTACATAGAAAGTAGTATGATGCCATTAATACAAAGGAAGACAATTTTGAAAGATTTTGAAAACCAATAATTGATATATACAATGAAATATGGATTTTTAATAAAGTTTTTTATCCATTTGAATTAATAATGCAACTTTTCATTTTTGTAAATGTAAATTTTTGATACAATCATTTACAATTGATAGAATCCAGAAGTAAAAAATAAAATGTCTTGCCTTGCCATATGATTTGTGCAATATAATTTATTTTGCTATAATGTAAAATGGACTTTTATTTGAACATTAATATGGACTCCACGTATGGTGGAAAATATTTCACCTTAGTGTGTTTTCACCCTTGATGGATGAATTCCATCCATTAGAAGATGGTGTCTAATATTTGCATCCATCACATGTCCATGGTTGTCATCAACTCATAACTTGGGAATCAACATTGCAATTCATAAGAAAGTTGAAATGTTGCTTTAAAGCATTGCACTTTTGCAAGTTTTCCAAATATTGAACTCCCATTATCTAGGAGAAATTGGTTTCATCTGCCCAATAATTTATAATTCATCAACATGTAACCATGTCAACTCAATACCCACACAAAGTGCACACCACACAACATTTAAGGGCAAGTTGGATTTATAGCCTAGAGTAATGGTAGAGTTTCATTTAAAAAGTTGATTAGATTGTTGAAAACAACAAAAGAATTATCCGTGAATGTAATTTCAACTACATTGTCATAATGTCACATATCGATTTATACAAGTTTCACAACCTTAATAGAATCCAAAACATAAATGTCCCAAGCTTGAGCCATTTTAATCAACTCAAGGGCATGATTCAAGCAAGGGCATGAGGTGATGGAAGCCAAACATAATTTTAACATGGAACAATGGGGTGATGTTGGCCTTGGTTACATCACACACAAGTTGATCTACCCATACCTACATGATGAAGGACTTGTGTTTTGCCAACACTTGTTTATAGGAGAGAACATTGACAATTGATGCATTGTGAAGGATTTTCAATGCTTTCACATCCAACAAGCAACAAGCTTTTAGAGCTCAAAAGCTTTCTTTCCATATTGAGAAAAATAATAATATATTACAACAAGTAATTTTTCAATGTTGTGAACCAATGATTGGGTAGATAAAGTTTTCATAACCAAGTTAATTCAATGTGCAACACAATGGGAATCGTAGAAAGAGGAACCACATCATGTTTGATTTGAGTGGTGATTCCACTACACACACCAGTTGTTAGCGATGATTTTCAAGTAACCAAGTTCTAAATTGCTATTGGGTTCTTATTTACCATGCTACACATAGTACCACATACTTGAATAACAAATATAAATCACATGGAATTACATATTTAGGTCAGTTAACAAAGTGAAAAGCTAATCATACATATCTAATGATTAAACACGAGTGTAGTGTGTGTGCTATTTTTAAAAAATGTAATTGAACAAAAATAATGTCTATTTAAGGAGAGAGAAAGATATCACTTTCTACCTTCTTACATATCATCTCCTTTCCTTACCTCTTGAAACTTTCAGACATTTAGAACCTTACAACATATTGGAAGTACCACCCTTTTTAATAAGCTTTGAATAGTTATAATTGAGGTTGGTAAGCTCCTGTGAAAACACCCTTGTCAAGTTTGGTAGGATGACCATTTAAATTTGGTTAGAGTTTAAACAATATTCAATAAACAATCTTATTACATTCAATAAGGTCACATGTATACTTCGGTTGGATGTGTGCTACATATTGCTAGAAGTCCTTGGTAAGCTTTATTTCAACAAGCAACCGTCACTTGAATAATTCTTACACATTCCTAGGACTAGTAAAGATAGACTTTCCATTTGTCCCAAATGACACCAACTTTTGGCCCACCACTTCAAATTGCATATTGTTAAAATTCAAAAGAACACACAACAACACTTGGGGTCCAATTTGTTGTAGTAGCATTTACTATTACCTTTTAAATGTGAACAAAATGGGGACTGCATAGATCCCCACCCAACCATTGTTGTCAATTGTAATCACTTCATTAATGGGTATGGAAAAAAACTTGGTAGCACCTAAAATCTTTTTCATTCATTATGCTTATCACAATGACACACAAAATCGTAGCCATTTCCCACCCAAATGAATCACTCCAATGTTTTGGGGTTGTGCATGAATATAAAAATGTAAACAAACCCTTTAAGTTTTCATATTTTATCATTTGTTGACCTTGATTCAAAATATGAAAACAACATGCAAATTGGGTTCTCTTGCATTTTTCCTCTCCTTTCATGCCTACACATGCATGTTGGAAGACATCCATTCACTGAGATTGAAAAGCAAACAACTTTTCATTTGTTGGTGTTGGTAGTTACTTTCAAAATAAATTTTCCTTTTAAATTGACCAATGGATCTACCAATGCCTTTTCCTACCATAATGCTTGTGCAACCCATCAAACTTAGAGCACAAATTTTTTTCATGCATTTCAATGTGGTTATAAAATCTGCATTTCACTTGGTAAACCTTGACAATTGAACCTACCACGAATTTTTCCCCAGGGAGTTTTGTAGCCCGTATGTTCTAAAAGGTCCTATTAATTTCATAAAGTTTTTTTCACTTTGCAAACTTCTCTTGTTGGGATGGCTTAGGTTCAAGTCTAAGAGGTGTAAGTTTGGTGCTCGTTATGATGGGGGAGCTATGGCTAGATGTTGCAATTTGTGAAGGATGGGTGGTGGATGAGCCAAATATTAGGTTCAAATTTGAATTCACAATTGGGACAAGCGGTGCCATAATGATAGAAACAAAACAAGACAAGAACTAAACACAAACATGACTATAAGGCATAACCAAAATAACAGTGATGGTAAGGCTGCAAGATCCCAAGTTGAAATTTGCAACTTGTAAAAATGGAACAAAAAGCATAGAAACTTGAACAAGGATTGAAGATGGATGATGGGACACACTTGCAACCTTTGGAAATAAAATAAAAATCAAATTGAGGATAGGAGGTGTGAAAAATAAACCTCTTGCCCAACTTGAGCTTCATTGTGAGTCATGACTATAACAAGGGAATATTGAACTATGTAACCTTTTACAATTTGCAAGCTTCAGCATAGGAGTTCGATTCCATAAGCACCAAATCCAAATCTTCATGAATCCTTGAGCAATGAACCATGAGGACTAGCTTGAACTTTCAACTTGTGCACACATCATAAACCTTTTATCCCCAAACCTCCATAAGTCAACACCCTAAATTTGTCATGTAAAATCTTTCAAATTCAAAATATAGTCACCTCACACAAAAACCTAAACCCCTAAACCTTCGTAAATGGTCAAGTTGTAAACCATTAAAACTTCATTACTTTACTATGTAATGATGCACATTGCAAAATGTAAATTTAATAATTAAGTGGACACTATACTTTACTTGAAGAAGGCTTAGAGGAGTGGCAAGGAGAAGTTTAAAAAATATTGATGATGATGAATTGTAGAGAATGAAAAGGAAATGTGGTGGCTTCTTTAACCAAAGGTTGGGATTAGAGTTGGTTAGATCTTTCCCATCCAACGTGGATTTTCTTCCATGATGCAAAGGTCCTAGAAAATGTTATTTTGGGTCGATTTTGGGTCTTCAAGGGGTGAATTGATTGAAAATTAAGATTCAAAATTTTCCCTTCACTAAAATCCTTGGCATGGACCTTTTCACTTTCCATGTTATTCATTGAACATAAATAAAACCAATTGGGAACATCACTAATGCCTATGTGTGTCCAGTTAACATGTACAAGGTAAAGGCCTAGGGTGGGGCATTCACAAAATAAGGGGTTGAGGACAAGGTGGTACCTGAGTTTAACTTTAGATATTGTGAATATTGTTTCCCATTCATGTGAACTTTACCCCATTATACAACACAAGGCACATGTTGGACCATAAATCTAAGTGTGTAGATCATGAAGCAAAGGAGGTGGAAGGATTTGTATGCATGCTCCTTAAGAATGGGAGCAATGTCATGTCTAGGGTAAGGATTGAAAATAAGACCATTCTGAAAATGAAGGCGTATTGTGTGAGGTTGGAGCTAAGCACAAGGTTTAAATTCCCATAACAATCCCATTCAAAGTCCTTGCCTAGCATAACGATCTAATAGAGATTTCAATTGTAGAGATTCATTTGAGAGGGAGAGCATGCACCTTATGTGTAAGGTTCTTTACACCTAGTTATATGTCTTAGAAGGCACAAGATCCTTCCCACTCAATAGGTGTACAATTCCTCTTCTTTCTAAGGTGAATATTCACCATTCAATTTTTTTTCGTTTTCAAAGTTTAGTTGCACTTGCACCAACAACCCATGGTATGTTGCAAAACTAACATCAAGCCATCAACTAAGCTAGTTATAGTTAACAACATAGGTTTTTTTGGGGGAGCTTTTTGGTTAAGGTTTTTTAATGTAAAAGTTTTAAAAGGCTACTACATATTTTGGATTGTGAAAATAAATGGTTACACTAAAAAAGAATTCTTCAATAAAATGCCAAAAGCCAAATGTTTTAATGTATGAAAATGCAACAAATTACACCATTTTTTTGTTTCTTTTTTGTTCCATGAACATTTGCTTTGGTGATGTTTAGGTTCCATATTGAAATTAAATAAAATTAAATTTTGCAAAAACCAACAACTTTTCAACAATATAAAAACATTGCACACTTACTATTTTCGATTAAATTTTTGTCACTTATGGAGGAATTGAACCTCTTGAACTGCCCACTACAACATAAGTGGTCTACAAAACAACAAATGCCTCTTATTAAAACTGAAAATAAAAAAGAACATAGTTATTTATAATTTCAAATTGGTTATTGCAATTAGAAAATATATTCATTAATATTAAGAATTACACATTAAAAAAGCTAAAACTCAAAACAAGGAAATGGGTCTAGGAAGGCTCATAACCTAAATGCAACAATTTGCATTGTGAAACCAAAAACCAAAATCACCCATGTGTGCAAGAAGTGTCACCTAAGTTGCCAAATCCAAGATGCAAAATCCAAAAGTTAAAATTGTAAGTTGTAACATAATCAAAACATTGGTTTAACATCATGGAAACTAAAAGGATTCATGAAATTTTGAAACTTTGGTCAAGTTTCCAAGGATACAATAACAACAAGAATCATGATTCATGAGTCACCGTACTACTTGTCTTCACTTTTTCAAGACTTAGGAGCCTCCTTGTATGGAAAATGTGGGCAAAGTGAAGAATTTTTGTTGAAACATCCTCACAACCATAGGTGAATGCACACCAAGCCTATTACAGATGCTAAACTTAAACAACTTCAAAGTGGAGAAACATCTTTCATCCTCCACACTCCCAAAACAAGGATGCCCAATTCCTAAGAAGTTAATAAAATGAATATTAAAAATTTACAACATTATAATTTACTAAGGCAAGTATTAAGTACTATGTAGTAGTACTATTTATTAAGGTACTTAATAGTAAGGTAGCTAGCTAAAATTCAAAAATCAAGATGGCTTTTTGGCTCAAACCCTAACAATTATAATTAAAACTACTTGTTCTAATCTAAAACTTTAGCTGTAGACTTGCTGGTTACTATTTCAACCTTAGGGTAATTACTTTGACAACATAGAAGGCCAAGATGTAGCCACCTCGTGAAAATTGGAAGGCTAAGATAGAATCTAGGCTACATGGTCCATGGCCATAGAGCAAGCTCATGCTATTCCCATCGTGGTGGATGGAATGATTGGGCTATCACATGGCCATGGACATATTGTTTCTGGCTATTTGGTGACATTTTCCCCCCACTTTTTCCCTTGTACTTGTGGGTAGAAAGCTGGCGATATTTAGCCAGAAAAAAAAAGGTTGATATTCACATATGTATATAAGGTGATGACCTCCAAATACACTAGGAAATGACTCAGAGTGGTTTATGTTGAAATGGGGCAACGAGGCAACCTTTTAGCACTCAGTAGCCCTTGCTGTAGGTTTTCTCTGATCACAAATAATTTCTGAGTTGAGCTAGACAGCTGTACTGCTCATGTGACTGGTACATAATTGAGAATGAATGGTACATATGCAAACAAAGGTAAAAAGTCTCCATAAGTGATGCTGTGTACTAGACCCAAGGAGGATGCGAAAATGCTCAAAAAACAAACGAGGAGGACCTGGTTGCAGTCACAAGGTCCATCATGCCTGGACATGAGACTCTACCCAGATCCACTTTTTATGGAATAACAACAGACGTGGAGAAGAGGAGTCCTTACCCTTGCTCATCTGTATGGACCCAGGGCATGTTACTTGAATGGTACTTTGTGGATCCTACTAGTTGGTACTCTCTGTAAACCCATGATACAGAAGTGTTTACCCTTAATAAAGTAGACAAAAAGACTGCAATGTGTTTCAGTGGAGGAGCATTTCCAGGCATCTTTGGTGTACAGATTACCTATCCAAATTACTAGATCCCAGTACCATATGTGTACAACAGCCACTATGCATAAGTTTTTACCCGTTAAGTAGATAAGAAGCATTGCCATGCGTTTCAGTGTGGGAGCATTTCCTGGCATTTCTGCAGTACAAACCACCTATCCAAATCACTAGAATCCCGCAGAGATTATTATAAGCCTGCATGTAAGAGAAGGTGGTGCCATACCACAGAGATAAGTACCTGCACTGGAATGATATGTGAGATGTGGACAATATTGCCCGTTATTACTATGCGTTAATTTAATCCTCTTTAAGCTTGTGGAACATTGATTAAGATACTTTAGTTATTTTGAGTGATGTTTCAAATGACAACTCTTGTTTATTTGGCTATGCCCAATGTGAACAGACTTGGTCTCAGTGTAGGGATTTTCAGGTTAGAGCATTTTGGCTTGAAGTCAGAACTGATGTGTCCGTTTTGATCTAACTCATTTTGGATCCAAATTACCTTAGTACCATGTTACATGGTTCTACAATTTCTCATAAGGGCCAAAAACCATTATGAGATGAGCCACTCTGTAGATTTCAACTACAGTTGAAGTTGACTATGTCATTAACAGTTGAAGGTGACAACAGTTATCTCAAGAAGGATAGGTACAATTCCAGCACTAATGATATTTTTTTCATGAGAGTCTTTTGTGATCTTCACAAAGTTGCTATGAGTTTATCATGAGATTAACCTCCATACTTTTTTGATTACTTTGATAGAGCTTCTTTGGAAGGGGCACGTCCCGACACAAAACAGCCACCACTGCTGCCTCTTGATGGTTTTTGTTCAGTTCTGGAGGACACTGGTCTGTGACTTCCCAGTTGCCAATGTACCTAGCATTGGCTGCAAAGCTTATTGCCAGAAAGCAATGTTAGGTGGGGATTCAATGTTTGGCGGGTGCGGATAAGCATAAAAGAGATATGGTAGTTTGAAATTGAATGAAACCACCGATGCATTATGACTAAATAATCACTAGATTTAACAAACAGATCCACAAGCCTCCAATTAATTATGAACATATAATCTCTAGATTTAACAGATAGATCCACTACCCTGCAATTAATTATGAACCAGGTAACTTAAAGCATGCAGGTTACTGCGAATTGTCAAGGTGTGTTCATGCGCACCGATAACCAATGTGCTTGAGCTGGTTACCAGACATAACCTACAGTGTTAAAGTTGGAGAGTGACACCGTAACTCTCTTGTTCGTGGATGAAAAGTCCCACAACCAGCTTGTTGATGGATGATAAACATGTAACCCTCCTCTCAATCGACGAAAACTCATAACTTGCATCTATCTGGATGAAGTACAAAAGATAAAAAAGAATAGTAGTTTATGCATTCTGATCAACAAGAGGAGGGATCAATCAGAATCTTGAGAACCTCTAAACTGCAGGTTATAACATTATGACCTAAAATCTCACTGTTTTTTTTGGGGGGGCGATATTTCGCCAAATTTCAACCTGAAAAATATGATTTGGATCCATTCAAAGGATTTTCCATGGAAAAAGTCGCCCAAATTCACCAAATTTCAAATTTTTTTTTCCCCCAGATCGCCAGATTTTTATGATAAGTTCCAGCAGGTAGCCAGGAATAGAGAAGGATTCTGTTTTTTTTCTACTTTCATATCTAGTCTGTAGCCAAATCTGGCTAAATCATCTAATGGATTATCGCTACTTCAGCTACATCACAAAAGTGAATTAAAAAAAAAAAAACCCTGACCTAGATCCATAAGCCTGGAATTAATTATGGCTAGTTGATCACTAGATTTAAGAGCTAGATCTACAAGCCTTTCCAAAAAAAGAAGTGCTAGCTAGATAAGCACTAGATTGAAGAGCCAGATCCATAAGCCTTCAATTAATTAATTAAGCCTAAGTAAAGAACCACATAAATTTAAGAGCCAGATTTAAAGTGGACTGCTGAGAGAGCAATTGAACTGAGATAGAGATAGATGTAAAAGGAAAGATTAGATTTACAGTTTGTAGTACTGATCTGACTACTGGCACTGAATCTAGATTTGTCAGGTCTTACGTTCTGACTTGTGACCCCACACTTGTACAAAAAACAAGCTCTTGAGTAAAATAGGAAAGAAAAGAATTATCTAGTTTTTGGGGCTTGCCTGGCACTACTAGATCACATGGCTCTTTGTTCTTCTTTTAGGATTCTGCTCCCCTTCCCTTCCATTCCTTTCCCATCCCTTCCCTCCCTTGTGTCCATCTCTTTGGAACCAACGTGTATTTTTAGTACCGCGGATTCTGTGGCAAACGTCGCGTTGTGGTGGTGGCGCTTCGCCTCCTAACCCGACAGTTTCTCCCCCCATGCTATAGGCTTTTGTAGCCACATTTGATCAACTTGTGTGCAGCTCTATCTGTAGCTGTCGCTCCAATGCTTTTTGATGGGGTTTGCAGTACCTCCTCACGACACAACAGCTTCGAGACTACTCTTTATGGGTTTGATTTCTGTCCTGGTGTGGTGTGTGGGTATTTTTGCCTTGATGTCATGACAACTTGGTTTCTCACTCCTGTTTTAAGTGTTCATTGCTGGAGTTTGTCTCTGATCTGTCTTGTCGATTTATTATTTTCTGCACAAATCTGGAAGCAAAATCTCTTTTCCCAGTTTATCTCTCTTTTCTTTTTTTTGGGTTGTGGTTTGCTGTTGCTAGCAGAATACTTCTGTTGATTTTACTGTCGAGACTTGTTCTTGATCCTCCAAGATCGCAAATGAGAGTATATGCCTTGAAAGCTTCCAACACCGGTCCAGTGTACATAGTCGCTTTCTGGTAGTTCCTTGTTAGCTTATCCTCGACTTGAACCCCTGTTGGTGCGTGTTTTTTGTGATTATTACAGAAGTCGCTTTGGGTTAGCGCACAACGTCATGGACTACAGCAGTCTGGATCTCCACTCAACAACTGGGCAGTTTGATAAACACACAGATTTTGCTGGAAGTTATCCGTTCGTCGATTCATGTGTCAATAATGCCGGACTTGAAATGGTTGGTGGTTCACAGTTCCGTGCGATGTGTCAGAATCCTTATCGCTGGTCCGATTCTGCATCCAGCTGTTTGCAGTGGGCGAAGGCTCAAGCCGGAGAGCCATTAATGTCGTATACTTCGTCGAGTGTTACTGGAGCGTCTCCTTCGGCTGCCGCCGTGGTGCCTTCCGTCTCGGTACCTGCGGATGTCGACCCCAGAGGACAACAGTTTGAAGTGTTCTCGCCGTCGTTTCCAGATGAGGTTCCGGCCTTCTCTGTGCAACTTGGAGCAAGCTTTCCCTCACCTCAGCCGGCATGTCGACAACAGATGGCTCCATTTCCTACTACACGGCAGCTTGAACTCGTCTCGGTGCTTGGAAAATCTTCATATGACAACAACACTCCTCCTGCTGCTGCATTTGTGGAGAGTAGTTCGCAGTATAGGGCGAATGTTGGAGTGTATCGATGGGGTGAGGAGAGTGTGCCCTCACCTGCTGTGTCGAAAAGAGTTAGAGATAAGTTTATTGATCCTCACAAAGTACAGCAACGGATCAGGAAGGCCGAGAAGAATCACGGGTGCAGTTTACCGCAAGGCGCTGGTGCGAAGCCCAAGGTCACCTTGGAACACGCGGATCACATTCTGAGAGAGCGGCAACGTCGAGACGAAATGAGCAACAAGTTTGCGGTTTTGGAATCTTTTTTGCCACCGAGTTCTAAAGTAGGTCTCCGATCCGTCTCCCATGATCTCTTCTTCAAACCCTTAGAGCTTCTTGAAGCAACAGAACATTGAGCAAATCTAATCTGCGTGCTGGCTTGAGTCTCGACGATGTTGGTGTTATTTTCAAGCTTTTGAGAGCATCGCGAGCAAAACGATTGATCAAGCCGACCGATTGGGGTTCGATATTTGTTTGTTTGTAGAAACTGTGCTCAAGAAACAGATCAGTGTGCAGATCGCCAACTAAACTACTGTTGCGTCTAATCCTGGAAAGCGTGACAGGTCCACTATTGTTAGCGATTCTGCCGACTACGTGAAGAATCTGCATCATCGAATTGGGGTTCTCCAACAGAGACGGATCAAGATGGCAGCTGCTGCTGGCGCTACTACTACAGAAGCATCTCCAGCACCTCATCATGGAAGCCCAATTCTGGCTCCAAGCACTTCTACCTGGAATCCATTGAGTCCTCCTGTTCAGACTTTGCAGTCGTCTCCGGATAGTGCAGCTCTGTGTTTGAAGCAGGTCAATCCAAAGAAGCTGATGGAGGACCAAGTCTGTCAGGATCAGGACTCTAAGAAAAGCAGTAGCTGCTTTCCTACTGAACAAGAGCTTAGGAAAATCAATTTGGTGCTGAAGAGCTGTGTGGAGAAGCTGGAGGTGTGTTTGGACCTTCCACATAAGATATTCATTCACATGATCTGCAGGCCACAGGAGAGATTCCAGAGCAATGTGCTGCAAGGCATTGAGAGCCTCAATTTGGAGGTGTTGCAATGTAACATCAGCAGTGTTGTTGCACGGGTGATTTGCATAATTTCAGCCAAGGTACAGTATTATGTCTACAATGAATTCATCATTATCCCAGCTTCCTGATGATCAGGAGTGATAAGCATAAACAACTTTGTAATTGTAAACCTTGTGCAGTCAGGCTGCCATGGCTAACATACATTGTAGAAACCTGTTCTCAAACCATAATAGCTCATAAGAAGACATATGAGTAAACAAGATAATAAGACTCATGAAATCTTCAACTGAAAATCTTAGAATATATTGCTACAAGGTGGTGAAAAGCAATCCCTGACATGATTTTGTGCTCAGCTCTATTGGGTTGTAAGTGAGATCATCTTCCACAAGAGGTTGCATGGCCGGTTCATAAGGTATTCGGCATGAACAGAGTACAAATTGTTGCCTGAAATGTTCATGGAACTAGTTATTTGTGCACTGATTACTCACAATTGTTTTGATACTGTGTGTAGCCATGGGACATTCCAGCTTATGATGCTCTGTGCAAAGGTGATATCATAGCTGCTGTACACTCTGCTCTTGGCCCAGATGCAAAGGTCAGGGCAATTACCTTACAGAAAGGGCTGTAAGCTGTGGCTTGTATGCAAATTAACAGGGTGATCTCAAGCAAAATCATCTGAGTTGCAAGCTAATAAACTTTGTTTTCTTGTGAGTTGTAGTATATTGCTCTGATTAATTGGCACTCTCATTAAACCTTAGCATTATTTACAAGGAGTCACTGTGCAAGAATAGTGTCACATGGAAGTGTTGTGAGGACATTTTCTCAGCAAGATTTGTATTTTCTGTATGGTCTGAAAGGGACACACATAAAAACCCTGTTCCATGCTCCCTGTCCAAAGTTAGGACTGGACATGCAGGGACACACATAAAAACCCTGTTCCATGCTCCCTGTCCAAAGTTAGGACTGGACATGCATCATTGACTGCATTCTGATGGATGCATCTGTGGCAACTCCTTTTTCAGGACTGATCACTATAAACTGGGAGGTTCCTTGAAAGAATTCTTATAAAGCACTACAAATTCATTGAAAACATGGAGACAACTGACACATGATGAGTTGTAAACTCTACAGTTAGAAGATGGGTACAACTCAAATACACAACTACCATGGCAGGGATCAGAGAATTTTTCAAGCAGCTCAGAGAACAAAATCCTATTTGGTGACTAGCTGCAAGCTTTGAGTGAGATTTCTTGTTTCTTGATGGGTTTTGGATCTATTCTGGTACCTCTGATATGTGCATAGTGAGGAAGAACTGATAGCCTGTGGATATCTTACCTACCTAACCTTGGTTTTTGATGTTAGTCTAGAGTGTAGTGCCATGGAGAGTGGAGGTACAACCAATAACTGTTTCTAGATTATGGACCATAGCTCAAAAGGGACACAGTTAATTCAGATGGGCCCCTAGTTATGTATGACTGCAGTATTGATCAGGAAATAAGGTTTGCAATGGTTAGCTAATTTTGAGTACCGTTTTAATGATAGTTTATCCTAAAGGTTCCCTGAGTTAGTCCCCTTGTGGTTGCTAGCTGGTTGACTCTGATATGTAGATCAAATCTATATGTTCATACACAAGGAATGTGGGTGCCATACAGATGAAACTTCTGGTTCACTATTGATTTAATGTGGCTATATGCTAGGAAATAATTCCTTGTCCAGGAGCGCCTGAACACAGAAATCCTAGTATTAACAATTTGGTTGAACTTAAGGGAATGCATATAAGATGGAAAAACAACAAGTCTCTAGGTAAAAATATGACTTTTAAGTTTATATGGTCTGGAATTAGTCTAGTGACCTTGTCCACAATGTAGGCGTGAGTCCTAAATGGTGAATAGCCACTAAGTGTTTCTTGGAGATCAATTAAAATTCTCCATGTTGCAAACAGTCATAGACTAGCCAGTTTCTGTGTTTGATAACACTGATGTAGTCATTGCTGTAAGGTTACATGTAATGATTGTTCTACAGACTGCCTTACAGCTATTGTTCATGTTGGAGTTGAACTAAGGGAATTGCCCAAAGTTTCAGGCAAGCAATTATGAAAACTCTGTATCCTGAGCCCCTGTTTCAGTTCATAAGTAACAGGAAGACCCAGTCGTGATGTTAGCTATTTCTCAAGAAATATAGCTGATCAAAGAAGTGAAGAGTATCCTCATTCGAGCTGCAACATTTTGCTTCATTTCATATTAGCTCATCCCTGTATCTAAGCTGCCTAAGTCTTCCCTCTTTTGCCCTGATCACAGGAATACTGGCAGTGAATCTAAGGACTGCACATGGAGTTTTGAGACTGAATCTGCAACTGATTGAAGAGAATCAAACAAGTATTAAATGTTCTGTTTGTTGATATTCATTCTCACAAGACTAAATGTGCATTTGTGCTCAAATTTTGGTGAGCACATCAGACATGTGGATTTCACTTGGAGGTGGCATTTAAGTGTAAGCTTTGGGGACTTGAACATTTTAGCTCATGTAGTAGCCAATCAGCTAAACTGAACCTGAATTAGAGCCAAGTCTATACAGGTAGGATGCTTAAATTATGATCTAGGAAGGCCCACAAAACCAATGTTCAACAGCTGGAATCTTCAACACTATATACATGAGGTACAAACCACACCAGCTACAAGGTGTGGTGAAATACAAGGAAGTACTCATTTGTAGATTTTAGTACATGACATGCAAGCTTCTAATGGAACTCACTACTTTTCTCCAAAGGCAGCATGCCCGATTAGTTCACTATTTTTCACTTCAGACATACATATCTTCAATATCAGGGGAATGTAGCTAATTTGCAGATCATGATACTTTTGGCTTAGCACTATCTGACACCAATGACAGGAATGCTGTTGTCAGCTCTGGTTGAAGCTTCTTGTAAATCTGCAGAATGGTACATGCATGATACAACATCAGTACTTCTGGTCCTCCTTCTGTGTCCATCTAGTCTTAAGAGTCATTGAATATGTACAAGGAAAACTATTGGTTATGATGTGAACTGGATATGATCTGAAAGATATAGGAGCACACAAATTATGAAGTGGAAAAACTCAAATCCAAATTTAAGATGAAGAAGGTGAACCCAGGAAACATCTTTGGGCAATACTAGTGTGAGTCACCTTGCCAAAGAATTATCTTGTTAAAATCAAAGGAAAGTTGAATCCAATTTAATTTCATAATTTAAAGTCTTTAATTATTTTATATAAATTTTTATTGTTTATTGACTTGCACCATGTGTGCGCTATATCTTCCACACTTATGCACACACCAATGAAAAATCACTTATACTATGTTGCATCTGAAAGATTTTGATAGGTGTCATTCTTTTGGACCCATCATTGACCACTTTTCTTTTTTTTCAATTTATTCAATATAGACAGAAGGGTATGATCAAGTGTTGTGTGGGTATTAGAATTAACTATAGATACCTGTTGGTTATCAACCTGGGTGTATACTCACTTACCTGATGAGGGTGAAAACTAAAGAAAACCTGGTTTTGGTATAGAACCTTGGTTCTCAATTTTTTTTGAAAATTTCAAAAATCTGCTTCTTTAATTGTCAGTTTTTTGTTAGCTCTTTCATGAAAACTGCTGCTTTGTTTATGGTTCTAAAATTCCTTAAATCGACAGTTCTCTATTTTTGTTCTTTCCTCAAAAAATTGGAATTGCTGGTTCTTTGATTTTGAAAATTTAAAGAACTGAAACTGTTGGGTATTTAAAAAATCAACTAACCACACAACAGTGGTATGGTCTCAATAGGTCATAGAGTAAAAAAAAAAGGCTGGATACCTATGGATAATTGTACATTTGTGTTCTTGGCTACAATGGCCCTTTCAACCTTCTTGTTCTTGACATTTGAAAATTGGTCAAAAAAATTGTACCTACTCCAATCAATTATCTTTGAAAGAAATAAAAGAGAAAACTATTTGGGGTACTCTTAGAGATTAGAGGCCAAGATAAAAATTGAAAAAAGGGTTGCTTTTCTGTTCCTAGAACCTTGTTAAACCTATTTAGGAATTTTTTCATTATACGTTCATTGGGAACATTACAACTCAAAAATTTGTTAATCCCATCATAGTTTCAAATACTACATGATTTGGATAGTGCTTTCATTAAAAAAAATCAAGCAAAAAGTTTTCTTTAAGCGTGTGTTTTATTATGACATTTCTTATGTTATTAGCAAGGGATGCTTTCACCCAAGATATATTACACAATGTTAAACATGGGTGCTTCATTTCATATGGGTATCTTGGCCTTGGATAGGTCTTTCGAAGGTTGTTGAATATAAAACATAAATGAGTAACCCCTATTCAATTTGGGTACAAATTGCATTGTCGATTTTTAAGAAAAAATCTTGTTCAATGAATTGTGGGGTAATATAACCATTGTTGGCTCACTATTGACATGAGTATAACAATATTTGGATGTTATCAACATGAAAATAGATAGTTGTCAAATAGATAGTTTGTTTGTGACAAAAAAGAAACAAATGCAAGAAAATCCCTATCTTCACACACATTTGATTGACCATTGTCCATAAACACTATCTTGATGTTGGTATTTCTCCTTTTGTGCTACTATTGTAAACCATTACAATATAAACCTTCATTGTTTGTGAGTTTCTTAATGAGTCTACAACCTCTTTGATTATTAAGAACTAATTCAACAAACAAGATCACTCTGAAGCAGAAATAAGTGTAGAGATATTTGGATCAGAATGCTTCGAATCCTCTGAACAAGCCATCATGGTCTATTCTGAATTAGCTAAATTTTTTTAACCCATAGATTTTCCCACAAATTTTCCTAGAAATTATATGAAGATCAAACGGCACCCCAACATGATTAAAGTCCCCAAATTTTCCTATTCAAGACATTGCAACACCCATACCTTGGAGTTCCCAATTACTTGGGTTTCAAAATTTCTGACCACCTTTTGCATAAAATTCCCTTGGACATTTGTTGATTCATTCAAATCGGCCAATGTAATTCCCTGTTGATCTTAATCACCTCCAACATCTCTACAATTTTATTCATGTTTTTAAGTTTGGAAGTTCTTAGACTTAATTTTTGTACGCAATGGAAATATACCAAGAATCAAAGTCTACTTGAAAACACAAGTTGAGGGTATTCCTCCCATCAAACCAAACACTTGCTAAATATGTGCACTAATGCACCTTCTCTACCAAGTAATTAAATTTTTAAAAAAAAACCCTCCTTGAAAACAACACATTGAAACCATATACTTAGCTTCCAAAAGAACTCTTATTTTTAAACACTTGCATCACCCACCTTTTTATCAATGTTGCCCTCCATTTCCTTCAATTGTGCTTACCATAGCCACAAAACATGAAGAGCATCCAAACAAACTCCATCACCATCACCATCACCATTCACAACTTCTGCAAAGTTAGCCTTCACCATATAACTCTTAAACCAATTTACCTGCAACAAACACACGCCATATCAACAACACCAGAAGCAAACACACCAACTAACACATCTTTGTTGTTTTCCCAAATTCGACGCCTGATCCTTTAAGCATTAGGTCATCATCCTAATGATGATTTTAGTACTTCCTTTCATCCCACATATGTGACAACTCCCTTTTGGATTTAGTTGAGTCCCCATAACTATCATCAGTCACATTTCAAGGTAGTATACTTATAAATCCCTTTTGGGGTGTTCCCATTATTGTTCATCCTTGCCCTTGATGATGCATTTCCTTTTGCCATCATTTTGCCCCATGTTGAGATGTTCATCCACATATCCCACAAATAATTAAAGACCCTCCCAATTACTCATTAAAGATTTCTTTTTATTCGGCTTTTTCATTTTTACTTGGTCAATTCATGCTTGGAATGATGGAAATGTTTGTTTTCCTTTTCATAGCACATATGTCTTCTGTTGTTGCACCTAAGCTTGGGCATTGTTACCTAATACTGACACATGTAGCTTAGAGATAAGTTGCATCTTTGCAATAATTTTTTTTGTTAATTATTCAACATTCATATCCTCATCAAAAGTCTAAATCAACATGCAAAGTTAATTGTCAGCTTTTAGTTTGGGGGTTGATCCAATTAGCACCATGAATGGAAAGAATTGCGTGCTAGATTGTACCCCACATCTATAACCAAATAAAATTTTGGCAAATCCAAAGTATCCAAATTTTCTTGGCAAGTGGACATCACAATAATTCCATGCTTTAGGGTTTTAATCAACCTTTCAACCATACCATTGCACTGCGGCCCTTAGGGTGCAGTGTACTAATGGTGTATATTGTGCACTTTGCAAAGTTTATCAAACTCAATTGACCATTTGCACCATTATCAATAAGGACAAACTTGGGTACCTCGTATCTATAGATAATTTCTTCCTCCAAAAATTTGGTAGTCGTAGATGTGGTGTGGTCAAGTACATGTTTGGCCTCGCATCACTTGGAATAATGGTCAATAGCCACTAGAATGTATTTGTTGCCATTCTTCGTCTTAAGAAGTGGTTTAGTAGTGTCTAGTGCAACCTTATAAAACAAGTCACAAATTGAAATGCTCTTCAAGTCCTCAACATCAAATCTAATGCTTCCAATTTGTTTCACCATTTGGCATTTTTTGCATACCTTGACCATCATCCTCACTTTCTTTGTCTGATTGTGCTAGTAAAATATTTTACAAATCTTTATCAAGGTCTGCTATTTTCCAAAATGCCCAATTTCATGGTGTATTTCTAAGACAATGCACTTCCTTTCTTCAGGTTTAAGTAACAACAATCCTTTGAAATATAATTGATTTCCTTTCAAAAAATAGTTTTGGGTTCTCTTTTTGATTCATAAATCTTCCTCATTATTGATATTAGCGGGCATTAGTTCAGTCTACAAAAATTGCATACAATTTAGGTCCTTCCAAAAATCTTGATGATCTTGGTCATCTTCTTCACAATCATTTTTTTCACTAGTACTTTCTTCAATGTTGTAGAGTGTTTCAGCATCTACTATGTGTTGATCTTTTGCTACAAGCTCCCAACATGTTTCTTTATCCATAGAGGGCCTCCTTCTCTTCCTTGGGACTGTTGACCTTTCCGCATCCCCATTCTCTAGCATGTCATCCTAGAGGTTTGCTAAATCCTCTCAGTTTATAGCATCACAATCTACAATTAGTTCAATCATAAATAGGTTACGCAATTATGTACCCCTTAGGCTCCTCCTCCCTATCCATGTTTGTATGCCCATTTCTTGTAGGAGCCTGACATCTTGGATTTTTGCAGAGAAATCCTCATCAAACTTTGCATTACCTATTGGGTTATGACCAAAAGCATATACATTGGAATGCTTAAATCCTGACCAATGACTTTAAAATTAAAGTCCTACAACATATCTATCCAACACCCTTCCAACCATAGGCATCAAACATTGTTGCAAGCCATTATAATGGTTTGTGATTCATCCTTAGTGTAAAGTAATTCCGATGTAGAAATTGGCGAAAATGCATCACCTCGTAGATTAGGACATAACATTCCCCTTCCATAAGGTAGAATATTCATTGGTCAGTGGACAACCCCTTATTGGCGTAAGCAATGACACACTCCCTCCTTCCATCCTTTTGAAATAATATAACACCAATTCCTTTTGCAAACCAGTCAACATCTAGAATAAATGTTTTACAGAAGTCCGGCCTTGCAAAGACTGGAGTTGAAACCAATGCTTGCTTGAGTTGATAAAATGTTTTTTGACAATTTGTGGTCCACTAAAATGTTGCATGCCTCTTCATCATCTCAAATAGGGGGGTAGCAATATTTGCATAACTTCAGATGTAATTGCGAAGTAGATGTCAATCCTAAATGTTCGTATGTTGGTTATTGTTCTGGGGATAGGAAATTCTACTATAGTTTTAACCTTGTTTGGGTTAGGTCGAATGCCTACATTCCCAACCACATGTCCCAAAAACTGATTTTTTGGTAGAGAACGCACATTTATTGGGATTAAACTTTAAATTTACATCCTTAAGACGTTGTAACACCATACAGATAGGGTTGATATGATCTTCCCAGGTGATGTTGTGGATATTAAGGTCATCCACAAAAACCTTCATAAATTGTTGTAACCATTCCAAAAAAATGTTCATCATTGTCCTTGAGAAAGTGCTAGTTGCATTTTTTAACCCAGATGCATTACAAGCCATTCATATAGGCATGTTTTGGTGATGAATAGTTGTCTTCTTTACATCATTAGAGTTCATCCTAATCTGCCAAAAACCACTCTACAAACCCAAAGTTGTGAACCATTCTACAAAGCCCATTTGGTTCAAAACATCATCAATTAATGGCATAGGGTATGCATCCCTCCAAGTTTGAGTGTTCAATGGTTAATAGTTAGCATAAAAACGCTTGTTACCATCCTTTTTCACAAGCAATGTGACTTTGTAGGCATATTCTAACAAACTGACTTGCATTTTTCCCAGCTTTACCAATGCTTGGATTTGTTAATTCACCTCTACTTCCTCCCAAAAGGACAACATGTTGGGGCTAGTATGATAGGGTGGTAGACCTTGGGTATTAATCATATGCTCACCAACAACACAATAGTTTAAATCCCCTTCGTGCCATGCAAATACGTCTATATAAGTCTTTAGAACTTGTCAGTGTTCACTGCCCTTGTCTTGATGCAGATCAAGATCCACCTTGATTAATCTCTTTATCTACTCCCATTCTCCTTCACCAACATTGTTAGGATTAGATTTGATACCTTGTTGCTCATTATTGACATCTCCCAATTGGAACATAGATGGTATTTCCATGTCCTTGGATCCTTCAAACTCACACATGTTTTACTATTATTTATGGGTTGCCCACTTCAACCAGTCCTCATAGTCATCCTCTTCAAGGATTGGTTCATTCATGAATTCATTAACATGTTCTTCCATAACCAAATTTATGTACTAATTATGAAGAGCCTCGGACCTAAATAGGTCATTTAATCTGTGATTTCCAAGTTTTGCAATATGTTCATGTTCTTCTTACATAATCAGTTGTAGCCTTTTGTTTCTTATCATTAGGTTAGCCATTGCCTCTTCATCTGAGCTAGATTTAGACTCAAAGTCATCTTCGAATTGGTTTTCATCTAAGACCCTCTCCTTTGTTTTTTCCCAGCTTCCAAAATCCTAAATTGGCTCCATTTGTTCCATCTTGTCAACTATGTTCAAATGGGAAAACTCAAGAATTACTTAGTTGGTGGATCTTTTAGAATGGTTTGATTGTTCCACAACCAACTACAGCATATTAACCATGTTAAGTGGAAGTACTTGCACATCAGAACCAAGACCTTGTAAGACATGAATCAAGTCTCTCTCAATGTCCACAATTGCACCAATTCTGATTAAAAAATCAAGTCCCAATAGCACATTGTAGTTGTATGTGTCAACAACCATAAACACCATGCTACAACTAGTTTCTCCAATCTAGATAGGTAAACCTTTAATAAGGTGAAAACACACTAAGGTGGAGTACATAATCTTATCACAATTTGTTAGATTATCAATCATGGGTCATGGAACAAAATGGATAATATGTGAAAAGGACTCAAAAAATAATATTACATGTGATATGATCACCTTGTATGAATTTCATGAATAGATTTTGAGTCACCATAACATATTTGACTTTTGAAATGTCAAAAACCATGCATCACAATCCATATCATATGATTATGGACTCATTATATTTACTAAAATGCTTAATTGAATGATTTTTTAAAGCATAAAAAGTAGTGTGATGCCATTGATACAAAGGAAGATAATTTTGAAAGATTTTGAAACCATAAATTGAGATATACAATAAAAATATGAATATTTTTATTTTTATTTTATTAATTTGAATTAATAATTCCAATTCTCATTTTTTAAATGTAAATTTTTGACACAATTATCTACAATTGATAAAGTTTAAAAGTAAAAAAAATTGTCTAACCTTGCCATATGACTTGTGTACTATAATATATTCAGCTATAATGTAAAATGGATTTTTATTTTTACACTAATATGGACTACACATATGTTGGAAAGTATTCCACCCTAGTGTGCTTTCACCCAATCCTTTCAAGTGCTTGTGTCACCACACCTAAGGCGGTTTTATAGGATTCAAATCTAATTACCAAATGCATGATTCCTAACTCCTTTATTACAGCAACTGCTAACACAGACATTGACACCCTAATATTGACCAGCCTTTCCACAATGTAGTTGTTGATTCCTACCAACATGTGTAGTGTATTATTCTTGTGGTTTTTGTTGATGTTAATATGACATATAATGGGTAATTGTTAAGCCATTGAATTTGTTGGAACAGTCATGTGTTCTTCATTTTTACGCCTCCTTGCCAATTTGACCAACCCTTCCAGATACTCCAATTTTCCTGGAATGGCTAAGATGGTCTCCATAGGTGTAAGAGATATCTCACTTTTGATAAAGTGTGTCATAATTTTAGATTTGACTATAGATTCTTGTGAGCCATGGATTATAGTTCAATAATTAGTTAAACTTTCGTTCCGTAATTTTCCTTAGTACTAATGATTTGAATGCTTATAAGCTTCCAAGTAGTGATTATTAATAGTTGAATCAGCTTTTGTGATATTTCTAGGCATATAGTACTTCTTTATTTCAATTGATGTAGCGCTTAATCAGTTAAACACTTAGTAACCCTTTTAAAGTACATTATCCTTTTTATGTTGCAGAGAAGGGAAAGGGGATGTATAATTAGATGTGATTTATTGATATATAGGGAATACAAGCCCATAATTAACAATAGCATTTTGCCATGACAAGGTTAAGTTAGTCTATAGAAGAATCTTCAAGCACTAATGATGTACTTGTAAGATTTTTAGGATGTAGTCCTAATACATCTTTATTTAGTTTCATTTTTATCAGAATTTTAAATAGAATCAAATCAAACTTAAGTAATAACATTTTCGCTTGAGTAGCTTCAGGTGAATTATAACTTTATAACCGACTTAAAGGATAGATCACAATTGCAAAAAGTCTAGAATGCAACGAATGGTGCAAGCGAGGTATTCGGCTCGGTGCTCCATGGGAAGGGGGTTGATTGGCCCTCGTAGCCAGCAATAATGGCCATCACCGAGAACCCACGTTCGACAATGGAGATGAACATCATCATCTTCGCATTGACACTTTTCAAACCTTTTTGGCGCGGCTCCACGAGCAGGAACTAATTTTAAATATATTGTTAAAGCATGTGGGTTAGGAGACAATCGACGATCCCATGCCGAACGATCGACTCGAGTGCGCACCACTCGCCTAGGC
>Ga0116231_10005937_pt1 | contig 23717 bp, 17 predicted proteins | sample S1TSphgellanicum_2_FD_89695 | JGI IMG/M metagenome (GOLD analysis project Ga0116231, IMG submission 89695) | Host-associated microbial communities from peat moss isolated from Minnesota, USA - S1T2_Fd - Sphagnum magellanicum MG | ecosystem: Host-associated > Plants > Peat moss > Unclassified...
AAAAAATTTGTGTTTTTTTTTTAAAGGGAAATTTTGCATTTTGGGAAATTTTTTTTGTAAAAATTTTTTGGGATAAATTTTTTTTTTTTTTTGAAATTTTTGATTAAATTTGTTTTTTTTTTTTTTTTTTGGAAGAATTCAAAAAAAAATTACCTTAAAAAATTGGTGGGAAAAAAAGAGTTATTGGAGCAAATATGATTTAAACTTTTTTTTTTAATTTCAAAAAAATCTGTGGAGGTTAATAATGATCACATAACAAAGAAACCCTAATTACCAAGTTGACAAAAGCATCAGCACTTGAGAAGTATTTGAGATGGATACCCGAAGGAGGGAGCAGGATGCCAACCCTTATCGTTTGCAGCCGATCCCAACAGAAAGCATGGATTTTGCAACACAGATAAGAGGGTCCGACTACAACAATAATCAAGGTCCCAACTTCACCGCTACTCAAACTACCCATATATATATATATATATATATATGTATGTATGTATATTTCCAAATGTTAGATGGTGCATGTAATGAAGAAAAGCACTAACTTAAATTAAATTAAATTAATTTTCTTCATTATATTAAATTAAATTAAAATTTTATCATAATGCTAATACAGGTGACAATTTTGCTTGAAGATCAATCGATCCCCATGTGCTGAAATTTTGATGGAAATTTTGATTTTGATTTGAAAACATGTTGAACTAATTTGCCAAATTTGATTAACAAGTTTTAGCCAATATATATATAATCTAAATTTATAAATTCCCCAAGTTTTCTGATGTAGCGGCATAAGAAGATTTAACATTAAATGGTGACAACTTTTAAGAAAGAAAAAACTGTGCAAACAATAAAAAATGCAAAACTGCCCCAAAACTAAAATCTTAGTGAAAATAGAGTTATCCATAAAATCACACTGTCTTCACCTTGTCTTTGGGCCAGCTTTACATCCCCTATCCCCTCTCTTTCAGTGGTATCTGCAAAGTAAGGAAATTTTATTAAATTCTTAATATGAAATGCTGAAAATCAGCATTTAATGTGCAAGGTTTGAGGACTTGTACAAGTAGGAACAGTGAAAATATATGTAGCAGCAGTGGACTCGTGGGGGGAGGGCTCAAGAAAAAGGAAAGACACGCTGAAACTCGAAACTCAGTGTAGGTTGCACCAAAATTGGTGGAAAAACTAGTTTGGGTCCCAGTTATTTCGTTTAAGAAAGAAGGGGGGAAAAACAATTAAGAAGTGGATGATGATATATACTCAGGCTGATGAGGAGCAAATGCACCCAAAAAAAAATTTGTATGGGTTTTGTTCAGGCTTGAAAAAGCAACCAGAGAAAGCAAGGGGTTACACAAGTAGTGAATCAAGTGGAGCTCTGATGAGCAATGAGCAAGAGAGAGGTGGATTTAACAACAATCCTGGGACAAGTAGGTATGAGCAAGAAATCATCAATAAGCAACGGTTTCCAGGCGGCGGCGGCGGCAACACTTTCTCCTTGTTTCCACCAAGGAATGCAGTTGCGACCACAACAACAACAACAACATCAGACCATCATCTGAACAACCTGTATGGTGCTGTTATTATATCAGATGCAGATGATGTAGAGCTTCATGAAGTGCAAGACACTAACCCTCAACCTCCTGCCCTTCATGCCATGATTCAACTGCTGTCCATGTTCAACTTTATGAAGGTGAAAATTAGCTATCACTCATCATCACCTTTTTGCTGCCAGGGTTTAGGGTTTAGGGTTTTTTTTTAAATTAAAAAAAAAAATTTAAATTCAAAATTTGGTCAATTCTTCAAGAAAAATAGAAAAAAAGGTCTAATTTATTTCTTCAAAATTAAAACTTCAAATATTTTTGTTGAAAAAGCAACAATTTTTTTTTTTTGAAATCAAAATCACGAGTATTATTATAGAGTGAATCCCAGCTCTATCTAGAACCCCAAGTCCTGTCAATTTTTTTAAAGGATTTTTGAGTCTTCACAAATCTGCTGCCTTAATTAATGGTGAGCCTCAGCAAACAGCAAAAAAATACATGTCAGGACACCTACCCATAGTTATTTAACCTTGGCAGCTTAGAAACTAATTTTTTTTTCCAGAAATGTTGAAATTTTCTATAATTTTTCAATTTTTTTCAAAGAAATTATTTTTGGAAGGAAAACAAAGAATCTTTTAACATATTACATGAAATATTTCAGTTTTCAAAATGGAATCTTACAAAATAAAATAATTATTTCTGAAAATGCTGAATTACTATTGTATTTTATTTTATTTTGGATGAATTCTTGCACTTTGGCAACAACTTTTTTTCGAATTATTTGGACTGAGGTTTCTGATTTTCAAGTGCAATTTTGACTCAAGTTAGTGTTCTTTTGACATACGTGACTACTTTTTCAAGCTCACAAAAATTGGAAGAAAATTCCTACTTACTTATAGTACTATCAAGGCCTAAAACACACACAAACAATGTTAAGTATATTGTACCTTTGATTGATGTTCAGCTCTTCAAACTGAGTTTCATCCCCTCTTTCCTTTTCCGTGAGGGCCTCCACTGCTGCTACATATATTTTCACTGCTCTGACCTGTCCAACTACTATAATTACTCTCGAACCGTGGTACATGAAATGCTGAGTTTCAGCATTTCACACTGAGAGATGTAATAAAATTTCCTTACTTTGCCGATACCACTGAAGGAGGGGGGATAGGGGGGGGTGAAAGAAGAAGAGGGTGACTTTATGAATAAGTTTGTTTTCTATGATTTTTTTTTTCATCAATGGCTGTATGCTTGTTGATGATTCCTTGGCAAGGAATTCCCTTTCTTAGTGAGATGGTTATATCTCTCTCAACCGTAGTAGACCTGGGTCACAACTAGTGTTTTCTTTTGTGCTGAATTTTCATATCCTGGAGACCCAACATGCAGGTGGAATTAGGTGACCGGATGACACTCAGATCAAAAGAAGAATGGCGAGCGGCTGGAGCTGAATTCATAGGGACTCTCTTGTTTGTGTACCTTGGCTGTGGCTCAGTTGTCGCCACTGGTAGGCCGGCGAATTTCTTGCTTGGGGTAATAATATAATTTTTTTTAAAAATTATATGAATACACAATGGAAAAAATGGGGATGTTTGAAACGGATGAATCACAAAGAATGTGTTATGAATCTATCATGGACAAATGGGTGGATGTGGGTAGTGGGTAGATTGGATGACAAATCGGGGATGTTTGAAAAGGATGACAAACAAATTTGCAGGCATGTTGTCAATTGAGATGACTAGTGCAAGGTTGATAGCAATAGCCATGGCACATGGCCTGGCTATCTCGTTCCTCACAGGCGCAACAGGCGCGATTTCGGGTGGACACCTTAACCCTGCAGTTACTCTCGCATTCGTTGTAGCTGGAAAACAAACACTCATGCGTGCTGGCCTTTATGTCGCAGCCCAGGTTAAATTCTAACCCAACCCAAATGACAACGATGATGATGACAATTTGTTAAACTCTTTTGAAAAATGTGTTCAATTGGTACAACCATGTTATAAACTCAGGTCCTTATGAATTTGATAATTTTAGTGACAATGTTTCATTGGAACTGGTTTATGTAGAATGGGTATTTTTGGTGATCATCACTCACTCACTCATGGCCACAATTTCAAAGCCATTTTGGACTATATAATTCATGATAGATTAAATTTCATTTTAGAATCGTTTTTTTTTTTTTGGTTGCCTATCTTGCACTCTTTCAATGTTTTTAATTTTTTTGTGTTTGTTTTGTTGTTTTTAAAACATTTTTTCAATGTTCTTTTTCTTTTGTCTATTTGTATTATTAGCCTAGTTGTGAACTTATTTTTAATGAATTGAAACTTTCATTGACATTTTGCCTACCAAATCAAGAATGAAACAAAATAATATTAATGAAAACAAAACGACAGATAATAAAATTTTATAAAATTTTATCTTTTGAAAAGACAAAATTGATTACAACAAAATTATCATGTCCACAAAAAATAATTTAACCATTGTCACTAGTAGTGAGAAGTAGTGTGGAAACCCCCACAAATTTATAAAGTGTGTGTGTGTGTGTTTTTGTGCAGCTACTTGGAGGAACATTTGGGGCATTGCTCTTGAAGTGGTCAACACCCGGCACTATGGTTGGGAGCTTAGGCGCCCATGATTTGGCAAATGGTATATACGGAGCTCAAGGCTTGCTGCTTGAGATGGTGCTCACGTTTGTACTTGTGTTTGTCATATTTGGTGTTGCGGTTGATCGCCGAGGCCCAGGTTATCAATCTACTACTTCTTCTAAGAACCAGTATTATTACAATTTGTGGGTGGATTTTTCAAGTATATATACCTTATTGATAAGCAAAGGGTATCCATCCCTCATTCTAAGAACCGCCCAACACGGCTTTCATCCCCAGTTTTGGAATTTGCCTTACATGCCTGCCCCCTCTGATTTGCAGCTCATATTCTTCACTACATCAAAGCCTTTTCAGAATAAGATCCAGCAAGTCTTATGAACTGATACCCAGTTTTATCAAACGGGTTGCAGTACCCGATTGTGCTCACTTTATGAATACACCCAAATTGTGGGATTAGAGGGTCCAACTAAGGCCCAAAGACAGACTGACTTTACGAATAATTGTAATATTGTCAGGGGTTTACCCTAAAAAATTTAATGGTGGCAAGTTTTCAAAGATTATGCAACAAAATTTCTTTCATTTCTTAGAGTTGATGTCAAAGAAGCTGGTGGGGTGTTCATAATCTTGCCTTAATCAACATTCCTCTTGGTGTGCGTTCTAATCAGTATTGTGTGTGTGAATGGTTTGGGACTTACACTCCATGTAAGTGTAAATCTCGTAATGAAATTTATTTATATTTTGTGCAAGTGTAAAACTGTGTAAAATTTATTTTATGTTGTGTAAAAACAATGTAAGTATACATGTAAAAATAAATACAGTTATGCAGCTTTACGTGATCATGTAAAACAATGTAAATGTAAAAATATTTATATTTATATGATTTTTACATGGGCTATGTAAAACAATGTAAAGAATGTGATTTTTACTTGAGGAGGGGAGATTTCAGAATGTTTTGATGATAAGCCAACAAAATGGCCCATTGCAAGGGAAAAAAAAAACCATTCCAAAATATAACACCCACAACTACTTAATATGACTTTGCAAGAAAATATGGTCATTAGAGGTATATAATAAAATTATCTATAAAGTAAGGAAAGCAACACTAGAACCCTGAGTTTGATCACAAACAGGTTAAGATTCAAAAATAAATAAAAACCTACCCAAAAGAAAAACATTAGTATGCAAGGGTGGGGGGGGGGACCTCAGTTTTTGTGGTAAACTGAGTTTCACCCTGTCTTTCCTTTTTCTTTGTAGCGTCTCCACTCCACTATTGCTTCATATATTTTCACTACTCCTACCAGTAACGCTACTATTCGTCTTGAACCTTGTTATTAGACACTGATTTCCAGCATTTCATTCCCAGATTTAATAAAACTTCCTTCCTTTATGGACACCATTGAAAGAAGGGTTTGGGGGGTGAAAGGAGGCCCAAAGCCCAAAGACAGGGTGGTGACTTTACAAATAATTTTAGTATTTACACTTACACTTACATGCCCTCAAAACATTTACACAGGGTTGTGTGAATGTATTTGACAAATATTTACAATTAGCCTTAGCCTTGTGTAAGTTAAATATTAAAAAATATTTATACACTGCAACAGGATAAGTGTTAAGTGTAAAAAGTTTGGACATGTAAGTGTGAACGATTTACACTTACACTGGATTTACACACCATATATACACAGCTATTGACAATTACACGCACTTACAACACTGGTTCTAACTGATGTCTGTGGTTTGATAATCTTGGGTAGGCGTGATCGCTCCAATCCCAATAGGTTTTGCTGTGTTGGTGGATCATTTAGTCGGGGTGCCTTACACAGGAGCTTCAATGAACCCCGCTCGCACATTTGGTCCTGCTCTAGTGTCTGGAAACTGGGGCAGGGCACCTCTTGTTTACTGGATTGGCCCTTGCTTTGGTGCTGTTCTTGCATCCGGGGTTTACAGGTAGTAACCCATGAATCTCTCTCAAAGACGACTTTTGGTGGTTTAGGGTTTAGGGTTTGTAACCCATTAAAGTGCTAATTATGGTACCAACTAAGCAAAACCAGATTGTTCTGTACTCAATTTGCAGTTATGGCTTAGTTTTACTAATTAAAAGCTATTTGTAAAGTGATGCCCAGATTTAAACCCCATTTTGGTCTTACATTTCCTATCTCATGCCCAGTTTGAGGCTAATCTGCAAAGTGAGTCAAAACTGGGGATGAAAACACCCATGTTTAATCTACAGTCTTCAGTTCTGCTAACATGATGACTATTAAAACTACCTAATAAGTACCTACATCTGGTCTCTAGTTCCTACAGGGAAGGGGATAATGAGGTTGAATTCTCAATTAATGCTATTTATTTATTTATTTATTTATTTATATTTACATATAGCAATTGCAAGTTAATGTTTAACTTCCAAATTTCTGGAAAAACAATTAAATTTATGGGGATTTTAATTTTTTTTGTTGCAGGGTGGCATTTCTAGAGCCAAGTTTGGCAGGACAAAACTCAGGTTGAAAGGCAAAATTTTGCCATTAATTGGTACTTTTTGGGTTTGCTTATGCTTTTACTATACTCACCCTGTCTTCAAATGGTTGTGAGAACTGTAGAGTTTGAAGAAAATGAACAGTGAAAATTTCTCTTTAATGACTTGATGATTTTATTTTTATTTTAAAAATGTGCAGAGGAGTAGAGAATTAATTTATACACTAACAAGAGTATTATTATTACAATTAGCTAATTTATCTTATCACGACCATGCTAACTAAAATGGCCACATAACATCATCATAACTTACAGAGACTAATGTAACGCATGTTTGTAATTGACACCATATTTTTTCATGTGAAATTTCTAGTAATTTGATGTCATTTTTTTTTAATGATCTAAGCCTATCTCATAGTCTTCTATGTAACCTGGAATTAAATTAAATTTAATTACACAAAGATAAATTGATCAGCAAGGTGTTTAATTCAATTTCTTAACATTCCCTCTCACATCCCCGTTGGGTGTCTTTTGAAGTCAATATTTTATCTTCGCTTAGAAATTTTAGATGTGAATTCTACTTCAAGACTAGTCTAAATACTAAGGTATTGTGCTTACTATCCACTACTTGAAGTTTGAGTCTCATCTTTTCGAACTTGTTCTTTGCCTAGAGCCTTGGTGAAGATGTCAACTAGTCATTCACTAGTTGGCACATGCACAAGTTCAACTTCTTGTAACATTTACCTTCTTACACACAAAGTGATAACAACATTCAATGTGCTTTGTGCTTGCATGGAATGTTGGATTCCTTGCAATCTTCTTACTCCTCGTATTATCACAAGATATTGTGGTTAGAGTCTCGCATAAGTTCCTTAGCTATACAACCTCTTTACTCCCTTCCATTAGGGCTTTGTGCTATGTTTCAATGAAGGACAATGCCATTGTGGATTGTTGCTTGCTACTCCATGATACAAGTGTTGATCTTAATTTGAACACATAGCCACCAGTAATCCATCTCGACTCTTGATCACCAACCTAATTAGCATTTGCAAAGCCTTGTAATGCATCACTTTCTCCATTCTAGTAGAACATGCCATGGTCAATCATCTATCTAATGTGTCAAAAAATATAAGTTTTACCACATTCGTGGTTTTGACATGTAACAACTCGCTACTCCTACTATGAACACAATATTGAGCCTAGTATTTGTTGAATAGATAAGTTTTCCAACCATTAACCTATGCAAAATTGGGTCTACCTACTATCACCCATGTCATTGGTGAGTTTATTTCCTTCAACCATTGGTGTTTTTGAAAGGTTACATGTATCCAATTTCAACATGTCTTATTTGTATGTTCTTTGTGACATTGAAATGCATGTCATTGAAGCTAAACATGGTAGGCCTAGGTACCTCCCAAGCTAACCTAGATCTAACATCTCAAAACAATTTTCCAACTATTTTTTTAACCATTCAATGTTCTTGACATGGTTTCCCTATGATCAAAATATCATCAAGGTATAGTACAAGGATCATGATCGACTCTCCTTCATTAAAATGATACAAATCTGAATTTGCATCACTCTTATTCAACCTTTATTCTTTAAAGAATGCGTCTATCTTTGAATACCAAGCTCTTGGAGCTTGTTTTAGACCATAAAGTCTTTTGTTGAGCCTACAAACTATGTTTTTTTTCCTAGTTCTACAAAACTTTTTTTCTATATCAAGAAAACTTCTTCATGTAACTCACCATTCAATAAGGTTGTTCACACATCCATTTGTGCAACGCTCCACTTTTCGATGAACAACGAACACAATTACTAGATACATATTGTTTCCCACTTCATTCCATGCGTAAATGTTTTATCATATCAACTCTCTCTTAATATTAAAACCCCCTTGGCCACTAATTGCACCTTGTACTTATTAGGATTCCCATTAATCCCATTTTTTATTTTGTAAACCCACTTGGTAGTGATCGGTCTTTTACCTACTAATAATTATATTAACTCCTAAATGTCATCAATTTGAGGAATCCATCTTGGGTTTTTCTAGTTCGGACCCTTCTTGGACCCCTATCCACTTACTTTATGGACAACATTAAACAAGGGATAAGGGGTTAGAGAGAGTTGAAAGTGGGGTCCAATTGGGCACAACTTTATGAATAACTTTAGTGTGGTTCATTTTAATTACTTCAACTCATAACTTTTTGTTTTTGTTTTTTTTTAAAGAACCATATTCATTGGCACATCAACAATTTTTTTTGGAACATTAAGCGCTCCCCAATGGAAGCACCTCTTTGGACCCCAATTGCAAAATAAAAACTAGTTGTGTTTGCCCCATACATGCTTGATAAAACCTAAAATCATACATGCATGTCTACTATCTCAGGGCAATAATAATTTTTTATAGCATAAAAAGCAACAACAATACAAACAAATTAATCAATAAAACTTATTTTCATTATGACTTTTGTTATTAAATCGTCATCAAAGCGTTATTGAAGCTTTTTAAATAACATCAAATTAATTATATATGTATTTTTTAAAATTTAAAAATTGACATATATTATTTTAATCAATTATTGCATAATCCTTCAAATCACGTTTTGTAGAATCTCATTTTAATAAGAATTTAAAAAATTGAAGCTAATTATTTGTGTGTTCATCAAAAAAAATTCATTTAAAAAATTAGTCATACGAATTTTTTTAAAACATTTTATAGTGATATGAGACCTCGTGATACAAAAAGGCAAGGGACAACCCAAAAAAATAAAATGATAAAGAGGCATGATTAAATCAGTTACCCAACAAGTAGGTGGGTAGATTTCAAAACAACCCATCAATTGGATGGGTGCACAAAACATCTACACATGCACATCCATTAGCTTGGGGCAATAACAAATGTTGTTTTGCACCCCAAACTGCCCACCTTTTCAGTTGTTTATGTATACAATGAGAGTTGAACTTTGGGCAAAACCATTTATGGCAGAAAATTGAGGTGCTATTGGGAATGCTGAAAGGAATAATACTTGGGAACTTGGGGAACCTCAAAGGGAACATGATGAGAACATGTTGAGAACACATTGGAAACAAGGAAGAAAAACAAAATTTTAATGCACCCAAGGGTTTTATTTTGTTTTGTACTTGAAACCACCTCATTGCCTATTTCTTCTATTCAAATCAAAATCTTTTTGTATGTTAGGTTGGGGGAATGCTTTGCTCCTTTGGGCCTTCTCCCTTAATTTTGTGCTTGAAGAATGGGAAGTTTACCCCCCCATTAAACCAACAAACTTTCCAATTATACATGCATATTGATGGGTGAAGATTTTGTTAAGGCTTTTTTCTTAGAATCACCTTGAAATCATGCACCACCTTTTCTTGTCAAGGGTTAAGCAAAAACATGACCTTTTTCCATTGTAAGATGGCCTCGTTTTGCCAAGTCTTGGATCTAACCCTAAACAACAAATGTATCTTGATCCCACATCATAATGTACTTAGCATATAATACGGTGGCACCATTTCAAAGCTACGGATAATTGTTCTTTAGAAATCATGTTTTGAATGGGTTTCATTAAAAGGCTAGTCACAAAACTGGCCAATTCACAAGAATGTCTTGTAATTGAAAATAAGGTTGTGCTAATCTTTTTGACTATGAAATCCCAGAACCCATCATCAGAAAAGAGCAAAACAGAAAACAGAAAACAGCAAATGAAAATTAGGTTTTGCATATCACTTGTATTAATTACATATCAAGTGCACACTGAAATTCAACCGTAAGTTTTTACTTGGAACTACGTAAAGGCCTTTTTTTTCAAGCAAATACTGTTTACATAACAAGACCCGACAGTTTCAGCATAATCCAATAAGGGCTGGAAAAACTGGTAACATCATCATCACCCATAACATCATCTTCTTCTTCTTCTTCTTCTTCTTCTTCATCTTCTTCATCTTCAGCTTCCAGAGTCTGTCTGTGTAATGTTCTCACAACCCAAACTGTAAATTTTTTGGACATAATAATAAAAAGGACTCTGCTAATTTGTTGGTGTTTTGGTTTGGGGTTTAGGGTTTTGGTTTTGATGACCTAAGTTTTTTTCAAATGTGATTTTTTCTCACTTTGTTTGGGAAATTGGAGCAACAAACTTGGATTGATTTATTTTGTTCACCTTCTACACAAAAGAATTAATTAAAAAAAAAGGGTAGCAAGCACATTTTTTATATGTTCATGCTTTTCCCCTGTGCAGAACATTCTATTCTAGGGTTGGGGGGCAGCAGTGAAAAGAAAACACGCAAACCTGCAGAGAAGTACTACATCATACACAGGGTTGTACAAATCTGTTTTGTTGGGGTTTCTAGGGTTTTTAAGGGACTTAGGGTTTTAAGGTTTATAAGTTTCAGTTTCACAAACCTACACTTTTTTTCTTGAGAAACTGATGCTTGTTGGCTGTTGGGTAGTTGTTGTTGTTGTTGTTGTTGGTGTTGTTGTTGGTGTTGATGTTGGTAAAACCCCATTCATTCGTTCGTCCATCACCACTGGACTCTCTGCAATGGTGTACAGTCATTCATTGGTGAAGCTGCTGGGGACGGTGAAGAGGTAACTGGCCTAATCACATTCTGTAGCTCTGATGGCCTTCGGGCAAGCCTTTTATTGGTGCGATAGCGTGTCAGAATTGAGCGCACCATTGGGCCAAGATGCTCCTTCAATTTAATGCAAATGAAGAAAATGAGTCGGTATGCAAATATCATGCCAAAGAGAATCCAAAAATCTGCCCATTTCCCACGTGTTGTTTGGATTCCATAGATTTGTTCCACCACATAGCTGCCTGGAATGTCTGGACCGACTGACACTCCATCCAGCACAAAGTTCTTGAATGTCAGTCCAAGAAAATCATTCTTGTACATTCCCTGTAACATGCACCAAAACACACACACACCCATGTCAGTCCCCCATATCTGGAAAAAGGAATTATCTGAAAAGCTCATGAAGACTTGTACATAAACAATTCTTATATATAGAATTCTTTACTTTTCCAAAAAAAAAAAAAAAAAAATCAACAAAAAATCTCAAGAAAACAAATACTATTTACAAACAAAGAGAAGTAATAATACAGGTTTCAAAGAAAATGCATAAAACTTTTACCAACCTGAAGAGCATACATATCAAAACCCAAGTAAGAAAGTGGGTAGCGCCAAAGAGGCTTTGGTATATCTTTTGGCAATCGGAAGAAACCAGCTACCAACATGAAAATACCCTGCTCATAACACAACCAGGAAATGGGCAATGAGAGAATAGTCAGTTTTCATCAGGCACCCTATGATTATTTTTTAACTCAGAAGCTAATTATTTAGTAGAAGAAAATGTAAGTTGTCAGATTTTTCAGAAAGATATTGGAATTTTGTTCTTACCTGAATTCCTGCACCTGTTATGATCCCCATCAGGAAATTGGGGACTATACTGGCTACAGCCATCATCAGACTTTCCACAATCACCACTTGCACAAAGAGTGACAGCACAAAATATGCAAAATGGTCGAATCCCGAATGCAGTTGTGCCATAAAGTAAACAATGGTGCTCGACACAAGTGATATGAGGAAGAGGAATGGTAGTGATGACAAGGTATTCCCCATCACAAAAGCCAACACACCATAGTGTCCATTTAGCCTCTCTCGATGAAACACCTACAGCATCCAAAACACCCACCAATTTCTACTTGTGACAAAAGAAAACTTGCAAAAAGTCCGAGAGATTACCACCACAAATATTACACCAAATGTATGATTATCAGCAAAACTCATATTATTAGTTGGGAGGCATGTTCATCATCATAAGTCTTTGGAATTGTGAAGAGAATTTTCAAGGTAGGTGAGTAGGAAGGTAGGCACGTAGTTGCGAGGGGAGGATAACCTAATTTTTCCACTTGCATCAATACTACCAACTGTTATGTCATATGTGATGATGCATCCCTCCTTACATGGAACTCACTAGATGCCAGCATTTGGTGACAAAATTATCTTGCAAATATCAATGCAAAATGCTACTAGCGTGAGGATGGGAAATTTGGTGGAAGTGTCAAAAACCTTCATATCTTCAACGAAAGATGGAAAGCCTCCAATGGACATAAATGTCAAGAAACCACCAACATATGCAATACACCCTGCTCTCCCCTGGTGCAAAACCACCCAAAACTAGAATTAGGTCACAAAACAATGTCCCAAGATGAGCTTAAAACTGTAACATGGGCACAACCCACCAAACCCACTTAAGATTTTGATTTTCTTTGCTACAAGCACTTTTGGGAGCCCTTTTAGGCATTTGGGTACTCTGTAAACAAGGACATGACAAAAAAGACAAACTGCTACAGAGGTCAAATACAAAGCAAAACTTGTTTAGAAATGTTTATTAAGTCCAAGAGAAAGGAAATGTCATACCAAGATAGAGCTAAATTCTAGGCCAACTTTCCAGTAGATTGTACCCAGGCACACAGAGAGCACAATGTAAATGACAAGGCGGAGCCAATAGTATCCAATATCCCTGCTCATGTTCACAAATGAGCGTCGGGTCAATGTAAAGCTCTGCCTGAAAAACCCTGCCTGGCTTCCACCTGATTCTAACACTGTGCCTTGCTGCATTCACCTCAAATCAAGTGCCACCCCCCAAAAACACATGTGTGAGGAGGAGGAGCAGGAGGAGGAGGATTGTAAACAGCTTCTCCTGACAGTGTTTTCTAGCCACCATTGAAAGACATAGACTTTGCACAAATGCATTCACTTTCGTACAGTAGCCATGCATGCTGTTCTTACAATTTGGAGAATCTCCTGAATCCTTGCCCTTGCTTCCATTGCGTATTGACTGTTCTGATATGCCTCAACCAAAATCCTTACCACTTGTGGAGTGCTCATCCTGTTCAGCAGATCCGCACTTTCCAAGTCCTTTGCCTTTTTTTCACATTACCACAAACTCAAATTGGATCAATCAGTGCACTACTGCTTGAGTCATTATACATCATGTCAAGCTCACTGCAACTATGTAAGGTACACTCAGGAGAAGATTGCAGCACAAAATAACATCGGTAGTAATGCTGTTAAAACCTCGCCCAGGATTTCTTCTTCTATTACTTGCTATATTTCAATTACAGTTTTTCTTTTTTCTGTTACTGGGAATATCAAGCTACTACTCACTTTGATCTTGAAGGATCCTTGGAGGGTAGCTTTCACTTGATCAAAATCAGCATTTATGGCACGCAGAAAGTGATCTGATGGACTACGCAGAGCTGGGCAAGGGAACCCAGCAGCTGCAAAATGCTGCAAAATGTACCCACCATCCCAGGCAATTCAATTGTTTTGTTTGTTTGGTTCCCACAGAGAGGCTGTTACATTAGCCACAGAGACATTGATGGGGTGGCAGGCATAAGAAAATAAAATTATATATCATCACAAAACCAGAGAGCCAACAAAGAAAAAGAGAGAGAAAACTATGAGATTCTGCTGCTGCTGCTGCTGCTACTCACCTCCCTTGCAGCTGGAGCTTCACCAAAATAAACAAGCCGTCCACCCGAGAGAAGGGTCAGATTGTCAAAGAGCTCAAAAACCTCACTGCTTGGTTGATGAATGGAGGCGATAACAGTGCGTCCATCCCTTGCTAAGTTCCTCAGAGTTGACACAACAAAGAAAGCTGCAGCACTGGAAAGTGTGCCCCGCCCAAAAAAAAGCACACAATTCCATTTCTAAGATCACTTGTTTTAAGGTAATAGAATTACCCATAAAGTACCCCAGACTGAGCATACTACTGGCACCCAGAGTCTCACCAAAACTGGAGACCACATGAGAAGTCAGGATGAAATCAGTACAGAAGAAAAAAAGGGAGACCAAACTAGATTTATCACTCTAAATTGGTTCTCAATTCCAGGGGAGTTTCATCCCCGGTTTTGGATTTTTCCTGGCCTGCAACTTGACTGCTGCTGCTGCCCATATTCTTTACTAAAATTAAGCCTAGGTCAAAATAAATTCTTCCATTTCTTTTGAACTGACAACCAGTTTCATGAATCGGTACCCAAATTCACCTACTTACAAACAGACTGAGGATGAAACAGGGATTAGAGGGTGTCAAACTAAGGACCAAAAGACAGGGAGACTTTGCATATCAAAGCAGGTTTTCAGTCTTTCAAGACTATAAAAATTAAAAGAATTCTACAGAAAGAAAAAAGTTACAATACCTACCTGTCTAAGCCGCTGGTGGGTTCATCCAAAAAGAGCAGACGAGGTCGAGTAAGAATTTCCAAAGCAATACTTAGGCGTCGCCTCTCGCCACCACTCAGTCCTCGCAGATGCCAATTCCCAACTGGTGTATTTCTGCATTCCATAAGACCCATTTCTCGGATTGTGCTCTCCACAATTGCCTTCTTCTCAGCTCGTGGTATCTTGCTTGAAAGCCGCAATGAAGCTGAATAGTATATGGTTTCATTTACTGTTAAAGTTCCTATGAGATCATCTGATTGTGTCACATATGCCTGCCAGCCACAAGCCACACTCAAAATCAACCCCAAAAAAAAGAATAAGACAAAAAATTCACCAACATCACAACTGCTGCCACAGCAAACCCCAAAAACCATTACTGAACTTGCAAATTCTGTTTCATTTGCTGTAAGAAAGCTCAAGATGTGAAATTTAACTGTATTTGTAATCTGTATTCTGTGCAAAATTGCAAAGAAGATGTGTTCTCTCGGAGAGAGAGCCCAATTTCTGTGCAAAGTTGCTAAAATGATGTGAAGATGGCTTCTCTGAGAGAGAAAGCCCAATTTCTGTGCAAAAAGTCAAACCAGATGTGAAACAGATGTGTTCTCCGAGGGAGAGAGATATGAGAGAGAGTCCAATTTCTGAGCAGAATGGCAAAGCAAATGGGAAGAAGATGTGTTCTGAGAGAGAGTCCAACTTCTGAGCAAAATGCCAAAGAAGATGCTTTCTCCACACAGAGAGAGAGAGAGAGAGAGAGAGAGAGAATGAGAGTCCATACAGCAATTCCATATGAGAGGTTGGTTTTTCTATGTCCATTCAGAAGAACTTCACCAGTTTGTGATGCAGTTTTGGCCAATCTTCCTGAAACACAAAACAACAGCAAGAAATACCACCACCACCACTACCACAATTGAGCAGAGCATAAATTTCAGATCAAGAAATTGTAACAATCCTCATCAAGTCTGAAGGAATATAAGCTGTATATCAGGTATGTAGCAAGCTCTGTATTGGATGCATAGCAAGAGCTTATGAGATTTTTTTGGAGTTGGGTATCTCCTCTTTGGGGAGAATTCCGATCTGGTTCCCAAACAAATGTTCGCCAATCTTAAGATCTCCAATCCATGCTGTTCTTGCAGAAAGGATAGATCAATGAATTTTTTGGGTTGTTGTTGTACCTGCTAGTGTGTCGAGCAATGTTGATTTTCCACTTCCTGACGGACCCATGATTGCCATTATCGAGCCCGGCTCCGCGTACCCTACCACATTGCAACTGGTTACAAAAATGAGCATAGATACATACCACTGGGTGCGGGGGCAACAACAAAGCTCCAAACCAAGAAAAAAAGAAAATAAAGAAAGAAAGCAAAGCAAACAAGAAAACAAGAAAGAAACTCTGGAAGATGCATCAAGAGCTGCACACAGTGAGACAGACGAGACATGGAGAGCAGAGCAGAGGAGAGAGCAGAGAGACGAACACAGAGAGAGACAGAGACAGAGGGAGTGCAGAGAACATTGTATGTATACCAGTGAGGCCTTGCAAGATGGCATGCTTGGGACCTCTGCCAGTGACAGTCACCCACAAGTCTACCCACGTGAGTCTGGCAGAGAAGTCACGATGCGGCTGCTGCTTCTGCTGATCACCAGCTGCTCCCGCAGCGCTACTGGTCATCGTTTCTGATTTCGCTCTCCACAAAGTCTCGCTCAGGGGACTCAAAGCTCCAGGCGGTTGAGATCGTCCTGCTGCATACAACGCCGCAGCAGCAGCAGCTCCTCCTCTTCCTCCTCCTGCCGCTGCTGCTTGATGCACCCCATTTGAACCCGCCATACTTGCTTCCCAATCTCTCTCTCTCTGTCTCTCTCTTCCTCCTCTTCTTCAGACCCACCACCCCCAGTCTTTTTTTCTCGCCAGAGCAGCTGCACTTTCCCGGACGGATCAGAAACCAAACCACAATACCTGCAAGCAAATATAGAAGACGTCTTTTGATGAAGCAGACATAGAAGCGACAAAAGGGGAAAAAGACCGAGTCCTGGTAGAGAGGAGATGAGCAGCTACTATTTATGCTGCTGCTGCTGCTGTTGTTGTTGGTTTTGTCTATATGACAAAAGGGAAAAGAAGACTCGTCTCCTGATGGAAGAGATGAGGAGGAGCAGCAGCCACAGGAGGAGGAGGAGGAGGAGGAGGCAGTATAAGTAGGACACCAAAACGACAAACAGTTCTAGCTCTGATAAAACAGAGCTGCTGCTGCTGCTGCTGCTTCAAAGACCTCGTTGAATAATCTACTGCTGCTGCTGCTGCTGCTGCAGCTACAAACAATGACAGAAGGAGCCATTGCAAATGCAGCAAGAAGATGATGATGAGGAGGAGGAGGAGGAGGAGGAGGAGGATGATGATGCTAATGATGATGAGGATTATGATGATTGTTGTTGCATGAGCATTGGTGCTGGTTACCATGAGCTTTGTTGTGAGAATTAGGTGGTGATGGTGGTGGTGGTGGTGGTGTTGGAGAAAGAAAAGCAGCTGGCAGGTCAGGGCAAGGGCAGGGCAGGGCAATGGGAAGGAAGGAGCAGCAAGGGGTGCATGAGCAGCAAGGGGAGCAGGAGCAGCTGCTGTGGCGAGAGAGGGGCGATGGAGGTGGTGCAGCCATTACGCCTCACGCCTACCACACCAGGGAACAGACAAAACCGCCGTTATTGCACCCATCATTAAGACACCCACCAACCTACCTACCTACCCACCCACCCACCCACTACTTGCCTGGTAGGTAGCTAGGTTCCAACCCACTTGGTGGGTCGGCAGGTAGGTAGGTAGGTAGGTAGTTAGTTTGATAGGTTGGAACTTGGAACCAACTTGGTTGGTAGGTTGATAGGTTGGAACCAACTTGGTAGGTAGGCTGGTAGGCTGAGAAGTTGGAATCAATGTGGTTGGTAGGTTGATAGGTTGCAACCAACTTGGCAGGTAGGTTGATAGGCTGATAGGTTGGAATCAACTTGGTTGGTAGGTTGATGGGTTGGAACCAACTTGGTAGGTAGGTTGACAGGCTGATAGGTTGGAACCAGTATTGGGGAGTTTTCTTTTTTTCTTTTTTTTTGGTTTAAATAAATTTTATAATTTTTATTTTATTTTATTTTATTTTATTTTATTTATAAATTTATTTTTAATTTATAAATTTTTTAAATAAAATTTAAATAAATTTTAAATGCCCATTGGTAGGTACCCTAGAGTGAGCTTTCCAATTCACAAATTGATTTTTATTAAATTTTTTTTTAATTTCTAATTTTTTCCAAAACAATCATCAATTGATTTCAAAAAAAATTCTGATAACCGTCAATTTTCCATTTAATTATTTAATTTAAAAAATAATAACACTCACACACACACAATCCAAGAATCTCTGGCTCCGGTTATTTTAAATACCCTCAAACAAACAAAGCATCAACCCATTTTCATGATTTAAATAGTGTCTCTTTTAATTTTTATTGAATTCTTGTATAAATATAAATATAAATATAAAAAAGATTGTAAATAATTCCTCTTTCGTTTTGATTGAATTTCTATATATATATATATATATATAGGGATTGTAAATATGATCATAAATGTGGCAACCCAATGATCACATTTTACATTAGAAATGCATGTCATTTTGTAAATATGCCAACCTAATGATCACATTTTACACTATAAATGCATGACACTTTGTAAATTTTGCCAACCCAATGATAATAATTATCACAGGCTACAATCTAAAATAATTTCACTCCTCATTCTAAAAAAATAAAATCAAAGTGGATTGTGAAAATCATTATAATTTCAAATTTAAAATACAAATTATTATTTTTTGAAAAATTAATTATTGGTAGTTAGAATTTTTTTAATAAAATTTGTGGTAGGGATGTGGTTTGAAATAATTCAAAAACTAATAGGGGAAAGCATGGGGGATTGACCATAAGGTTAATGCAACTTGAGTTATTATAAGGTTAAATAAATAGCTCACAAAACAAACAATATTCCAAAAAACTAACAACTATATATATATATATTATTTGCATAAAAACCGATGTGATTATATATAGTCTAGTGATATTTTGAACAATTTTAAAATTCAACCCCACCATGGTAACCACATTGGTAACCAACCCAATTGGCAAATTACACAAAAAAAGTTGCTTAAATTACACCATACCAATGGGTGCCAATTATGAAAGCACAAGTATAATGTGGGTTGAAGAAATGATTACGTAGGGTTGGAATTGCACATGACTATGGTGCCACCACCAAAAGCAAGTATTAGATGATATTAGAAAACATGGAAGCTCATCATCATTTACATAGTTTCACATAACCTTTGCAAAACTAGCTAGGTACACCAAAATTTTGGCAAACATAACCACAATGTTGTTGTTGGAGCATAATTAGGGTTTCATCAAAATGGGAGCCCCAAATCCACCCTATAGTTCAATTCTTTATATTTTATTTATTATTATTATTATTATTATTTTAAATTTATATCACAATTACCTCAATGATAACACATAATGAGTTCATGTTTCAAAATGTCAAGTCAATTAGGTAAAATACTAAATATCAAGTGCTTAGGACTTCCAAGGAGGATGCTAGGATCACCTTGATGAGCTTGTTAGTTGAGGTTATAGAATTCATGTTGCACTTGTTAAGGGGGATTTACATGATTTAGAAATCCATCATTTAGTTAAAAGGAAGCAATTTCCTTATGACTTTTGCTTATAAGGTGAAGAAGAATCATTTTTGTCATCTATGGGTAGTTGGCAAAAACTATAATGGTCCAAATAAATGATTTTGGGAAATTATTTTGGACAAAATCATAATTTTGTTGCTTGTAATGGTGGTTTGTTTTTAAATGGTTTTCATTAAATTTTATTTTTTTTAAATGGATGAATCCAAGAGGGTGGAAAGACATATTTTGGTTCGTGTTAATTGGTTGGCAATTCTATGGCATTATTTATATTTTATTTTATTTATGTCAATGATGAAATAAAGAAGAGTGCAAATATTGTGCATGATGCATTCAATTGATTGTGGGCTTTAAGGATTTTTTATCTTATGTGTGCAATTATTAGAACTTTGAGAATCACCCAAGGTAATATTGATACCCAAGGATGGTTCTCAACCCTACTAGGGGTCTAGGGTGTAAGGAGCTAGTCTAGGGGTAAAAATACAAGCATACTTGAAAATTAAGTTTATAAGATTTTAAAGTTTGTATCTAGGATTTTTTTAGGTTTTAAGGGTACTTCTTTAGAAGCCTTTTTATGCTACCTCTTCTTCTAGAAACAATGGTTTTTAAGAACATTGAAATATTCAATCCCACAATCCCCTTTGAATTCCCTTTAGGTTTTGTTTAAGATACAATTATTTTTCATCACAAACATTCACCAAAAATTTCCTTGTGTATTTGGACAACAATGTTATATATATAACACATAAATTTGGAGTAGAATTTTTACATTTTGAGCATGGGCTTTTATGATTTTTGTGTTGTACCTTGTTTGTAAAATCCACCTATCATTATTAAAGAAAAGTTTCAAGGGCATTATTGAAAGAAATTGGGCCCACACTCAACTATCGCCTCATATAGAAATCAATCATCGTATAGAAATTAATAAACATGATCCTCTTCGAATCTTCTCTTTGAAATTAATAAAAAATTTATGAATTTTTTCATGTAATTGATAACTAGAACCACCCCATGGATGGGAAAGGAAATGGATTTTTTAATTGGAACATCATTTAATAGTTAAATAAATATTTTTAAATTTTCAATTTTAAGTTGCACTTTGAAAAGTTGAGAAAGAGATAAGAATAATAATAGTAAAGAAGGTTTAGGTTATTATATTTGATTTAATAATAATTTTTTAATAAATATAATTCTTATCATCTTTAATTAAACAATGTACTCTAATTGTTAAAAACATTATTTTTATTTTTATTTTAAGCTTAGTTTGGAAGTTGGAATATTTCAAAAGGTATGTGAAGAGATTTAAAATAATGATAAAGGAAGTGGGGATTTTGAAAAGGTATTTGAATTATAGTGGTAAAAGTTTTTCCTTTTCATGTAGGTGGATGATAAGAGAGAGTAAGAGAGGAGTGAGGTAGCTAAACTTTGCAAGAGGTAGTTATTTTAGGAGATGGCATAAACATTCATACATGATAACAAAAATTATCTCATGAATAGATTGAAGCCTCTAGAAGACTCTAGATAAATCCAAAAAATAAAATTGTTTTTTAATGTTTTTTTGCATAGGTGAAGATTGAGTTTCATGTTTTTATATAAAAAAAATAACGGAAGTGAAAATGATTTCATGAAAAAATTATATGGTCATGAAATTTTGCTTTGATATTGTAATAAGATTCAAGGAACATGTGAAAACATTTTTTATTATATTTTGACATTATGTCAAATTGATCATCATTGGTAGACTGATGATGCAATGCAAAGCTCAAGTTTAAGTTTAGTGTGTAGGCCATTTTGCTACTTTTTGATGAAGATGTATAAAAACATCTACTCTATCTATCTATCTCCATTATTCTAACCAAGGTGAACATACATACACTTCACCTCACCACCATTATTGCATCATGCATGCAAGATGGATGATGTATAAATGGATGGGGGTATGGGCATGAAACATTTTTTTCTGTCTATTCATGTCATGTAGTTAACCATGATGGTTAGGTTATGTACTAACCATTCCCATGCATGTAGCTAAATAGTAACCACACAAATGTCTTATTTGTACCAACATACATGGTAGCCACTAACCCATTAGAGTTCTTTGAAAGTTTTGAAATTTGTTTTGATTTTTTTTTAATTCATAATTATTTTTTAAAAGAATTTAAATGACAGCCTATAAATCATCTGGAGGTTAGTTCTTTCAAGAAATCCCATAAATGCTTTGAGGTTTTGAAATAACTAGAATTGGTGGTTCTTTTATTATGAAATAATAGGAAATTCGGGAAATGGTGATTATTGGCAAAAATCAAATACCCACCAAACAACACTTACTAATATTAATGACACATGAAGGTTAAAACATTATAAGCATCATTTGTATGTTCTTTTGCTACCTACCTATAGGAACCTAATATACAAAAATCTGATAATTTTATTAAATATTTCTTTTGAAATCTAACAATTAAGAACCCGATGAAGTTATAAACCACAATTTTTTTTTCCCACAATTTTAGCACTTGTTTCAAATCTTTTGCCACCAATATTTCCATCCTCATTACTTTCAAGAATATCAACCTACCAATTGACCCATCATTCCCATTGTTCCCATGCTACTTGCTAGTTTAATGAATTTAACAATGGATCAATAGGACTCTCACCATATTATGGATGTAGTCATTCATCTAAATGTCTATTTTATGAAGATTTGAAATGAAACATTGCCGATCATAATCTTGACAATAATCTTCATACATCTATCACATTTTCTTTGATCCAATTTGTGGATTTTCACACTTGTTTTCAAAAAGCTCGTTGTCCCAACAATTGAATTGATTTTATTTCAATGGCTAAAAGAAAGTATAGATTTTTAATGTTAAATATCAGGATTTTTTTTATAAGTCCATCATAATATTAAATTGTAGTTTTCCTATTTGGATATTCCATCAAAAATCACATTTTATATGTGTGACCCATTTTGGGTGGCCTATTTTAGGCACTTTTACATGATTTTTCCTAGGTGGGACAAGCAACCTTTTTGGCTCCACTTTTTTATGTTGTTAATGTTCATTTTCATGCAAATTGATGATGAAGAATGCAATCACAATGTGAAACAATAGTGAAAAAGCTAATTATGCTTTGGAATAGGCCTTGGAAGAGCCTACTATCATTTAATTGGAATGGTGGCTTGTGTTAGGTGATATCTAACATTCCATCATACTTCAAAGTGCATCTTTACATCATGCATTCATAATGTGATGCATGAAAAGGATATTCAAAAACTAGCACCCCCATTCACACTGGGTATTTAGGTTTACATTAATATTGGGTATTTAGGTTTACATTAATATTTCTCGCATTCATTTACTACTTATTTACATACCCCAAGTACCACCCATAAACTTGAAAATGAGACTTCAAAATGTGGGAATACACAAACAATGGCAAAACAAGTGGACCAATCAAATAATATGACCAATCAATAGTAACAAGAGATTGTGCCATGGGGACAAATTAACACAACGTAGCCAATCCACATAAGGATTTAGACTATGCAATGGAGTTTCCCAACCACCAAATCTTGTGCAAAATTTGTTCTCCCAAAACCATTTTTTTTTAATCAAACCAACAAGTTTTTATTGTTTTATATCCAAAACATGTTTTTACAATGTGTGGGTGGGGATGGTCTAACACAACATCTTGGCATCATTTGGAAGTAATACTTTGGTTAACAACTAGTATCATTGTTGTTATTGTATACTCTTGTGTTTCATTTTGAAGGAACTTGGTTTTGGTTGTTGATATTTTTTTAGTCAAATAGACTTTCAAATTTGAATTTTTTTTCAATGTGATGGAACCTCTGTCGCAACCTTAGCCTTGGCTCAAGGCCAAGGCAAAGGGGTTACAAGGTGTGGGCCTAATAGTAGACTCGGGAGTCACATCGCATGCTCCCGGGAGTGCAACCGTGAGACAGAAAAATTTTAAGTGTCAATGAGGACATTGACCTCTTCTTCTAGTGGGGGAGAGTGTCGCAACCCTAGCCTTGGCTTGCGACCAAGGCAAGGGGGGGGGTTGCAAGGTTGCGGGCCTAGTAGTAGACTCGGGAGTCACATCACATGCTCCCGGGAGTGCAAAGAGTCCAGAGAGTGTGAGGGAGTGAACCCTCACACTCCCAAGTGAACTCCCAC
>Ga0116231_10005938_pt1 | contig 23714 bp, 19 predicted proteins | sample S1TSphgellanicum_2_FD_89695 | JGI IMG/M metagenome (GOLD analysis project Ga0116231, IMG submission 89695) | Host-associated microbial communities from peat moss isolated from Minnesota, USA - S1T2_Fd - Sphagnum magellanicum MG | ecosystem: Host-associated > Plants > Peat moss > Unclassified...
GGTGTCAAAATGCGTTCCGGCAGGTCAGCTGGCGTGCCGGTTCGAGCACCGGCGCGGCGTGTACTAAATGTACGCGGGCACCGGCGTGGAGAAATGGCGCGTCAGATGGCCTGCCGGGGCGCGTTTGCTGGTGGAAGGGGTTGGATTCGAACCAACGTAGGCGTACGCCAGCGGATTTACAGTCCGCCCCCTTTAGCCACTCGGGCACCCTTCCGTCGTGTGGTCATTTCCCTGATCAAGGTTTGGTTGTCAACGCAAAGCCCGGGGGATAGTGAAGCCGCCATGACACAGCAGCGCCCGCCCCGTTCCAAATCCGGCCGCCCCGGCGCGCCTGCGCGCATGTCGGGTGATCGGCCGCAAGGCGAGCGCCCGCGCCACGCGCAGACGGACCGCCCGCAGGGGGAGCGCCCAAAGAGCGACCGGCCAAAGAGCGGCGAGCCGCGGCTCAGCCTGCCGGCGCGCCATGAGGCCAAGCCCGAGCGCCCGCATGACCGCGCGCCACAGCGCGACCACAGCCCGCGCGGCCAGCGCGCCCCCGCCGTGCCGGCCGGCGCGGTGTGGCTGTACGGCACCCATGCGGTCGCCGCCGCGCTCGCCAACCCCGCGCGCCGGCTGCGCCGCCTCGTGATCACCGAGGAAGCGCAGGCGAGCCTTGCCGCCGAACGCCCGCTGCCCTGGCCGCTGCAGCCGGAAATCGCGAGCCGCGAGCGCATCGACCAGCTGCTCGGCGCGCGGCAGGGCAGCGGCATCGTGCACCAGGGGGTGGCGCTGCTCACCGACCAGCTCGCGGCCCCTGCCCTGCTCGACGCGCTCAAGCGCCCCGGGCCGATCCTTGTGCTCGACCAGATTTCCGACCCGCGCAACATCGGCGCGCTGATGCGCACGGCCCAGGCCTTTGGCGCCGCGATGGTGATCGCGCAGGAGCGCAACGCGCCCGAGGAAACCGGGGCGCTTGCAAAAGTGGCCTCGGGCGCGCTGGAGCTCATCCCGCTGCTGCGCATCGTCAACATCTCGCGCGCGTTGATCGTGCTGAAATCGGCGAATGTATGGGTCGTCGGACTGGACGGCACGTCGCCGACCAGGCTCGACGGCGCCGCGTTCGCGGGGCGCCGGGTGGCGCTGGTGCTGGGCAACGAGGGCGAGGGCATGCGCCGGCTGACGCGCGATACCTGCGATGAAATTGCAGCGCTTGGGATGCCGGGCGGAATGGAGAGCCTGAATGTTTCGGCGGCGGGCGCGGTCGCACTCTACGAGCTAACAAGGGGCCGTTGAGAAAGCATTATTTTCTGTAAACAAAAAATAGTTTTCCGGTGCCCGGGTCATGGGATCTGCCCGCAGCCCGGCACTCGGGGGGTATGAGTTTTTCGCTTCTTTTTTTCAAAAAAGAAGCGCTTGCTTGCCCTTACTTCTTCGCCTGGAACATCACCGGCACCCATCTCGGCCCCGGATCACTCCCATCCCCCGTGTCCCCGCTCACCAGCAGCACCGCCACCGGAGCGTGTTGCTGTTTCAGCGCCTGCACCTGCGATTTCAGCGCCGCCGCGGTCGCCACGGTCTGCCCGGCGACCTGCTCGATCATGTCGCCCGCCACGATGCCCGCCTGCGCGGAGGGGCCATCGGCCGAGGTGACCGCAACGCCGCCATCGGTGGGTTTTGCGGAGACCGCGAGGCCGAGGCTCGCCAGGTTCACGTTGCCGGGGGCCGCGGGCGCGGGCTGCGCGACCGTTCGCCCGGGTGCGGCGGGCGGCACCGTCACCACGACGGATGCCTGCATTTGGGCGCCATCGCGCCAGAATGTCACCGGCACGCTCTGGCCGGCCGGGATTTCCGCCACCCGGATGAACAGCGCGCGCGGGTTTTTGATCGGGGTGCCGTCGATGCCGACCAGCACGTCCCCCGGCTGCAGCTTGTTCACAGACGGGCCATCGGGTGACACCCCGCCGACCAGGGCGCCGGCGCTGTCCGGCAGGCCGAGGGAGGCTTGCACCGCGGGCGTGACCTCCTGGGTCGCGATGCCGAGCCAGCCGCGGGTCATGCTGCCGTTATGCTCGAGCGAGAGTGCGACCGGCGCCACCATAGCCGAGGGGATCGCAAAGCCGATGCCGACTGACCCGCCGGAGGGCGAATAATAGTCGGAGTTCACGCCGACCACCTGGCCCTGGATGTTGAACATCGGGCCGCCGGAATTGCCCCGGTTGATGGTCGCGTCGGTCTGGATGAAATCGTCGAAACTGTCCTGGCTGATGTTGCGGTCGAGCGCGCTGACGATGCCGGCCGAGGTGCTGCCCGGCAGGCCGTAGGGATTGCCGATCGCGACCACCCAGTCGCCCACGCGCAGTTTGCCGGAATCGCCGAACGAGACGAACGGCAGCTTGTGGCCGGCATCGACCTTGAGCACCGCGAGGTCGGCGCCCTTGTCGCGGCCGACGATCACCGCGGGCAGGATCGTGCCGTCCTGAAAGGTGACGGTGACGGTGGCGGCGCCGTTGATGACGTGCGCGTTGGTGAGGATGTAGCCTGACGGGTCGAACACGAAGCCCGAGCCGAGCGCCTCCATCGCCTTGGGCGGCGGCAGCAGGGTGCCGGAACTGTCCGCGGTCGGGTGATAGGCGCTGCCCTCACTGCCGCCATCGTCGTTCTGGTCGCCGTCACCGGTGACGGGATCGGTGCTGGCGATGCTGACCACGGCCGGCATGACCCGGGCGACGAGGTCGGCAAGCTGGGGCATGGCGGCGGCATGGGCCGCGGCGGCGGGGAGGAGGAACACGCAGGCGAGCAGCGGGGCGAGGATCTTCATGTTGGAACATTGCGTTCGACACGGGGAGGACGCAAGACCAGGGCAGGCTGGCGCTTTCGTTTTTGAAAAACCCCTCCGCGGGCGGTGCCAAGCCAGAAGCCCTGGCCTGGCACCGGGGCAGGAACCCGGCTTCAGTTACAAATGGTGCGTCTGCCGGTTGCCTAAAAATTCGCACCGTGAATGGCGTCGATGACCGCCGCGGTAACCTCCTTCGTGGTCGCGTTGCCGCCCACGTCCGGCGTCAGCACACCCGCCGCCGTCACGCGCTCAACAGCCGCCATCAGGCGCACCGAGGCGTCGTGCGCGCCGAGATGGTCGAGCATCTGCACCGCCGTCCAGAAGCTCGCGACCGGATTGGCGATGCCCTTGCCGGTGATGTCGAACGCCGAGCCGTGGATCGGCTCGAACATCGAGGGAAAGCGCCGCTCGGGGTCGATATTGCCGGTGGGAGCGACGCCGATGCTGCCGGCGAGCGCGCCTGCGAGGTCCGAGAGGATGTCGGCGTGCAGGTTGGTGGCGACGATGGTGTCCAGGCTTTTCGGATGCAGGGTCATCCGCACGGTCATCGCGTCCACCAGCATCTTGTCCCAGGTCACGTCGGGGAATTCGGCGGAGACCTGTTTCGCGATCTCGTCCCACATCACCATGCCGTGGCGCTGGGCGTTGGATTTGGTGACGACCGTGAGGAATTTGCGCGGGCGGGACTGCGCGAGGCGGAAGGCGTAGCGCATGATGCGGGTCACGCCGACGCGGGTGAAGATCGAGACCTCGGTGCCGACCTCCTCGGGCATGCCGCGATGCGCGCGGCCGCCGATGCCTGAGTATTCGCCTTCCGAATTTTCGCGCACGATCACCCAGTCAAGATCGCCGACCTCGGCGTTGCGCAGCGGCGAGGCGATGCCGGGAAGGATGCGCGTGGGGCGGACATTGGCGTACTGGTCGAGGCCCTGGCAGATCGGCAGGCGCAGGCCCCACAGGGTGACATGGTCCGGCACGTCCGGCGCGCCGACCGCGCCGAAATAGATGGCGTCGAACTTTTTCAAGGATTCCACGCCGTCTTCCGGCATCAGGACGCCGTGCTTGCGGTAATAGTCCGAGCCCCAGTCGAAATGTTGGAAATGGAAGGTGAGCTCGCCGCCCAGGCGTTTTTGCAGGGCTTCCAGGACGCTGATGCCCGCGGAGATGACCTCCGGGCCGATGCCGTCGGCGGGGATGCTGGCGATGTTGTAGTGGGGCAAGGCGATTCTCCTTCGTGTGGCTCCGAGATGTTGACCTTCAGTTCGCGCAAGGGCGCTAAGTAAAGGTTTTGATTAAGTGAGCAAGGAAGCACTTCTTTTTTGAAAAAAAGCAGCAAAAAACTTCTGGCCTAAAACTGTGCCGTGGACGCAGCCAGATCCCAGGGACCCAAATGATCAAAGTTTTTTTGCTAATTTTTTTCACAAAAAGTAGTGCTTTTACTTGCCTTACCTAAGCACGTTACTGCGCGCGAGCTCCACCACCTCATCCGCCCGCCCGTTCATCACCGCTTTCGCCATGTAAAGCGTAAAGCCCTTCGCCATCGTCGCCGTGACTTTCGGCGGGATCGCCAGTTCCATACGGTTGACGACAGCATCGATCACCACCGGCCCCGGATGCGCAAAAGCCTCGGCCAGCCCGGGCTCGACCTCTTCCGATGAGGTGATGCGCACACCCTTGATGCCGGCCGCTTGCGCCATCGCCGCGAAATCAGGGTTCTGCAATTCGGTCCCCGTATCCACGAATCCCGAGGATTTCTGTTCAAGCTCGATGAACCCGAGCGCGCCGTTGTTGAAGACGATGATCTTGGCCGGCAGGTTGAGCTGCTTGAGGCTGAGCAAGTCGCCCATCAGCATGGTGAACCCGCCATCGCCCGAGAGCGAGATCACCTGGCGGCCGGGGCAGGCGGCTTGCGCGCCGATCGCCTGCGACATCGCGTTCGCCATCGAGCCATGCCAGAACGAGCCGATCAGGCGGCGCCGGCCGTTCATGACAAGATGCCGCGCCGCCCAGACGGTGGGCAGACCGACATCGCAGGTGAACACGGCATCCTCGGTCGCGAGCCGGCTCGCAGCCTCGGTCACCTGCTGCGGATGCAGATGCCGCTTGCCGCCTTTCGCCTGATCATCGAGGCCGGCGCGGGCCTTTTTGTAATGCGCAAGTGCGGCGTCGAGATGGCGCGTGTCGGTTTTGGGCTGCAATTGCGGCAGAACCGCCTGGATCGTCGCGGCGACATCGCCGATCACCGCGAGGTCGACCGCCACCCGCCGGCCGATGACCTCGCCGCGGATATCGACCTGCGCGATGTTGACGCCGGTCGGGTAGAACTGCCGGTACGGGAAATCGGTGCCCAGCAGCAGCAGCGTGTCGCAGGCTTCCATTGCGGCGTAGCCGGAGGAAAAGCCGATCAGGCCGGTCATGCCGACATCGTAGGGGTTGTCGTACTCGACATGCTCCTTGCCGCGCAGCGCGTGCACGATCGGGGCTTTCAGTGTCTCGGCGAGCCGCAGCAGATCAGCATGCGCGCCGGCACAGCCGCCGCCGCATAGCAGTGTGATCTTCTTGCCGGCGTTCAGCATCGCGGCCAGCGCCTGGACGGTCTCCGGCGCCGGCACGATCGCGGGACGGCGCGGCAGCAGGCTTGCGGCAGGCGCCACCGGATGCTTGGAGGCCGGCAGCAGCGCGACATCGCCCGGGATCACGATGACGGCGACGCAGCGATGCGTGACCGCATGGCGGATCGCGGTTTCCAGCACGGATGGCATCTGCGCGGGCGAGCTCACCAGCTCACAGAAACCGCTGCATTCCTTGAACAGGTTTTCAGGATGGGTTTCCTGAAAATATCCCGAGCCGATCTCGGCCGAGGGGATGTGCGCGGCGATCGCCACCACCGGCACGCGGGAGCGGTGGCAGTCGAACAGGCCGTTAATGAGGTGCAGGTTGCCGGGGCCGCAGCTGCCGGCGCAGACGGCGAGTTCGCCCGTGAGATGCGCTTCCGCCCCGGCGGCGAAGGCTGCGACCTCCTCATGACGCACGTGCAGCCACTCAATGGTGTTACGGCGGCGCAGGGCGTCGGTAAAGCCGTTCAGGCTGTCACCGACGAGACCGTAGATGCGTTTGACACCGGCGGCTTCGAAGGTGAGTACCATCTGGTCGGCGACGGTCTGACTCATGGCGGGCTCCTTGTTAGCGAAGCCCGAGATATAGGAAGCAAAAAATGATTTTTGTGAAAACGTGCCGGTAACGCGCCAGGGCCCACATCAGCAAATTTTTTTGCTACTTTTTGTTCACAAAGAGTAGATCTTCTTTTCTATCACCTAATACCGGCCCCGGCCGTTGAGCGCGCGCGCAACGCCGCCGATAGCGGCGCGCATGACCACGAGCGGGATCGCGCGCCCCGTATAGAGCCGGCCGCGATGGAACACCGCGAGCTGGCCGACCGGCTTGTGGAAGGCGGTGGCGAGGTTGCGGGCCTCGGGCGTGTCGACGCCGATGCGCCGAACCCAGCCGGCCGAGAGGATGACGGCGAGGATCGCGAGCCGCCGGCAGGCGGGGCAGGTCGTGCGATAGATCAGCGCCGGCCGCGCCATCACGCGGCACCGGCGAGACTCATGGCCGCCTGACGGGTCTTGAGACAGAGGTCCAGCCGCGCACCGCCGGCCGCATCGAGGCCGAAACCGATAGACGCGAGCGCCGCCGCCCGGGCTTCGATGGCCGGATAGACCCCGGGGTCGGCGAGGCCGTGGTCGATCGTCAGGGCGGTGAGGATGTTGCGCCACGGCGCGGCCTGGCGTATGCAAGGGGGGCAAATGTCGAGTTTGACGTCGCTGATCGTGCCCTCGTCCGCGGCGAAGCCGGCACTCAGCACGAGGCCGGATGAGGCGAGGGTGCCGGCCGCGACGACCCGCCTCAGGAAGCCCGCGAACGCCTGCGCCGCACCCCAGGGCAGGCCGAGGGTTGCGAGGTGCGCCGTTGCTGCGAGGCGCCAGGAGAGGATGAGGCGCGCGCTGCCGCCGCCGGTGCTCTCGAGCCCCAGGGCGACGGGGCGGCCGAGCCCGCGCAGCGCGTCGACCATGGCGAGGAACGCCGCCGGCTCCTCCAGCAGGGTATGGGCGGTGGCGGCGAGGCGCGCCCAGTCGGCGGCTGGCTCGCCCCAGGCGGCGCTGACGTAGATCGCGAAGTCCGGACCATTGAGGCCGGTCGCGACCCGGACCAGGGCATCGGGCGCTGTGGCGCGGGCGAGGACGTCCGCCGGCAAGGCTGCGAGCAGCGTGCCGCAGCGGGCAGCGATGTCAGGCGAGGGGCACGAGGCGGCGATGGCGGCCATGCCAGCGGCGAGCCGGGCGGCCGCGTTATCGGCCGCGGCACCAGGATCGCCCAGCAGACGCAGTGTACGGCCGCCGCGCTGGCACGTGACAGAGAGTTGCAGGGCGGCGGCATCGTGGGCGCGCGCGGCGCGGCCGGGAAACGGGGACGGGCAGTTAGGCACCTGCAGCAGGTGCTCCGCCAGTGCCTGCACCGCGCCCGGCGCCCGCCCGCTCAGCCGTGCCGCCAGTACGAGCAATGGTGCCGCATCAAGGCGCTGCATGTGATCCTCCACACGGTGATCGTCGTGAACAGCCAGAAGATGATCAGGAAGAGCCGGAACGGGAGCGTAAAATCGCTAAAGCCGTATGGTGAAATCTAAAAGCTTAGAGACGGACACAAAAAACTTTCGGTTTCTAACGAATGAGCGTCAAAATGGTGGCGGGCGATTTGTTAGTCGACTGAATAAAATTGGGGGTCTCGAATGTCAACGAAAATCAATCTTTATTGACGCGCCGCGCGGCTGTTAAAGGAGAAGGAAGCGCTTCTTTTGTGAACAAAAGAAGCAAAAAACTTTGCTCCTGAGTGCCCGTGGTGCGGCCAGATCCCGTGACCAAAAGGGAATCAAAGTCTTTTTCTATTTTTGTTAACGAAAAGTAGTGCTTAACTTTCCTTTGCTATCCGCAAGAACGTGGTCAAAATCCGCCACGACGCGCGCATCGTCCCCTGCCAGGACCCTGCGACCTTCGAGACGCCGCCCGCGCGCACGCGGTAGGGCATCGGGATCTCACGAATGCGCAAATGTGCTTTCGCCGCTTTCATCTGCATTTCGATGTTCCAGCCATAGGTCATCTCGCGCATGCCAAAGGCGGCCAGCGCGTCCCGGCGGATCGCGCGGTAGGCGCACATGTCGGTATAGCGCGTGCCGGTGAGAGCGCCGATGCCAAGGCCGAGCGCCCAGCCCGAAAACACCTGGTGCACGCTCATCGCACCGGGCGCGCGCAGGGCGCGGACCCGGGCGGCGATCACGAAATCCGCTTCGCCCGCGTGCAAGGGGGCGACGAGCTGGGCCAGCAGGTCGCCGCGATCAGCCCCGTCGCCATCCATGAAAACGATGATGCGGCAATCCGGCCCCGCCGCCGCCGCACCGGCGGCGCAGGCGCGGCCGTAGCCGCGCTCGCCGAGGTCCAGCACCCGGGCACCCGCCGCCCGTGCTGCATCCTGCGTGCCGTCGGTGCTGCCGCTATCGGCGATGATCACCTCGGCCACGATGTCGCGCGGCAGCTCCCCGATGACCGCTGCGATCGCCGCGACCTCGTTCAGCGTCGGGATCACCACGGCGACATCCGCCATGCTCAGAGGCTCCAGCGCAACCCGCAGCTCTGGCAGGGCTTCGGCGGCGCGTCGCTCACCAGGGCCGAGCGGAAATCGCGATAGGCGGGGCTGTTCCAGATCTCGCGCAGGCTGTGCTGGGTGGCGTCGCCCAGCGTGTAGTTCTCGTAGCCGCGCGCCGAGAAGGGGGCGATGCAGCAGGGCAGCGCCCGGCCATGGGCGGTGAAGTACATCAGCGACCAGGGCCGGCGGCAGGTCGCCCAGGGGCGCTCCTCGGCCGTCGCTTTCAGGCTGAGGCCAGGCTCGGTGGCGCCCGACGCATTCAGCCGGATGCCGAGCGACGTCGCGAGCGCCTGCGCCTGCGCAACAGCCGCCTCCTCCGCCGCCGCCGTATGCGCGAACAAGGCGGAGCTTTCGCGCGCCAGGCCGAAACCTGTCTCATCGAATACCAGGCGCTGCAGGTGCACCTCGCGCACGCCGATCTCGGCCGCGAGGCGCACGAAATCCGGCAGCTGGCCGATGGTTTCCTTAAGCCCGGTCAGCCAGATCGAGACCAGCGGTTTTTCCTGCCCGAGTTCGCGCTGCAATTTGGTGAAGCTGCTGATGTTGCGCACGATGCGGTCAAAAAAATCCTTGCCGCGCACGGCCAGGAACGTTTTGGCGTCGGCGGCGTCGAGCGAGACGCGCAGCTCGTCGAGCCCGGTCTCGATCAGCTCGCGCTGGCGTTTGGGGGTGAGCAGGGTGCCGTTGGTATTGAACAGCGTGTAGACGCCGCGGTCCTTCAGGTAGCGGATCATCGCGGGGAGGTTTTTCACGAGCATGGGCTCGCCGACGCCATGCATGACGACGCGCGCGATGTCCGGCACCTGGTCGACGATGCGGGTGAACAGCTCCCAGCTCATGTCGGCGGGGGCTTCGAGTTCCTCGAAGGTGCGCGGACAGGTCTCGCAGAGCAGGTTGCAGCGGTTGGTGACCTCCAGATAGAGGCAGACCGGCGGTGCGGCGTCCGGGCCGGAGGTATCCACCGCCTCGAAATAGCGGCGCGGGTTTTTCAACGTCGTGGCAGTCATCGGGAGGCTCCGGCGGGCGGCGGCGAGATTACCGGCCGCAAAAATTGCAGTTTCTGGCAGCCCGCGAGCAGTATGAACGGCGCGAAGACCAGAGCGGGCCAGAGCCACTGCGTATGCGAGGGGTTGAGGTAGAGCAGCGTGCTGGCGGTCACGAGGTAGAGCACCGCCGGTGCCGGGACCACGCAGGCGGGCAGCAGCAGGAAGGCATAGTACCATGGATAATGCGGGCTGAGGCCCGCCATCAGCAGGCCGCCGAACAGCAGCGCGCGCGTCGCCAGAAGTTTCGTCAGCGCCGGGCCGGGGAGTGCCGGCCGCGGCCGCCAGACCATGAGCAGGGCCAGGCCCGCAAGGCTGGCGCCGAGGGCCAGCAGGTACAGTTTAGCGAGCAGAGGGGTAACCGGGGTGACCGCCGCCAGCAGGTCGAGCGCCAAAATCCCGTGGCCGCTATCAATGCCCTCCTGCGCCGCGTAGCCGCCCAGAAAACCGAAGACATGCCGGCCGGCGCTGAGATAGGGCACGTAGAGCAGCAGTATAATGCCGAACATGGCGCCCAGGAATTTGGCATCCCAGCGCCGCCACAAGGCGGGCGCCAGCACGAGCGGCAGGAATTTCGTCAGCACGGCGAACCCGAGGGCGGCACCGGCGAGGCCCGTCCGCGCGCGTGCTGCGGCCAGCAAAGCAAGTGCTATGGCGGCGACGGTGATGGCGTCGACATGGCCGCTGCCGGCGAACTCCCAGAGCGGCAGCGGGTTCCAGGCGTAAATCAGGATGCGCGCGCGCGGCAGACCGGCTGTGTCCAGCACGCCGAGGATCGCAACGGCGGCGACAGCTTCAAAACCCAACATCGCGAGCTTCATGCCGAGCACCGGCGGGATGGCGAGGAGCCGGGCGACCGACGTGCTGACGAGGAACGCGATCTGGGCGGCCGGCGGGTAGATCGTCGGCGCGTAGGAAGCGCGGTTGATGTTCGGGAACACGGCGGCATCGCGCAGGAAGGCGAGATGCGGATCGTCGGGGATGTAGCGGTACGGGTTGATGCCGGCGGCCTGCACCCAGCCATCCCAGATGTAGCGGTACATGTCGTTCGAAAGAAACGGCGGCGTTGCGACGACCATGAGACGGAGGATGAGGGCGACACCCAGCACCAGAGCGAGCGGGGGCGGGGTGCGGCAGCGCAGGAGCAGGGCGACCGCGCCGCCATAGATAAGCCCCTGCACCATCGTGAGTGCCACGAAATGCTGCAGGGCGGCGCCATAGCCGATGCCGAACGCGCCGGGCACGGGGTGCGGCAGATGCAGGCCGACGAGCGTCAGAGCCGCGAGGGCGGCGCCCGCGAGCAGCAACGGCGCGTTGGCGGCAATCCTCATGCCGATCGGATCCGCGCCGCGGCATCGAGGCTGGCGAGACAGGCGGCGGTGGCCGGTGCTGCGTAGGGTGTCATCGGTCCGGACGCAGCACCCGTGAGTTCGGCGCGCAGACGGTCAAGGGCGGCCGCGTCGTCAACGTCGTACCAGCTCGGCAGCTCGACGAGCTCCAGCGCGATTTCGGCCGCGCGCGCCCGGGTCTGCGCCGCCACGATGTCCGTGCTCCACGCGATGTCGGCGAACATATGCGCATGGTCGGCTTTGAGGCCGAGCAGATAGTAGCCGCCATCCTCGGCCGGGCCGAGCACGGCGCGGTCTCCGGGGGCGGCGAGCAGGGCGGCGGCATGCGCCAGAATGGCGGTCGGCAAGGTCGGACTGTCGGAATTCAGCACGATCGCGGCGCCAAAACCGAGGTCGAGGAGGGCGGTGATGGCGTGGCGCAGGCAGCGGCCGAAACCGGTGACGTCGGGCGGCATCGGCGGCGTGCCGTCGGCGAGGATGAGGCCGGTGCCGGGGGCGAGATGGCCGTCGAACAGCGCCTCGAGCCCGGCGGGCGCGTAGGCGATGAAGCCGGCGATGGGGCTCGTGGCGGCCGCGGCCCGAATGTTCTCGGTGATGTCGCGCAGGAAGGCGGCGCTCAACGCCGCCGCCGGGGCCGGACCGACGGCGGGGATCAGCCGGGTTTTCGAGCGCCCGGCCTGCGGCGCCTTTGCCATCACGGCGATCGCGCACATCCCCGCCGCCACGTCGGCGCTCATCGGCCGCATGTCGGCAGGGCCGCGCGCGCGGTCGCCACCAGCAGGCGCAGGGCGTCGGGCGCGCCATTGCCGGCACCTTTGTCGAAATCGCCATCGACCTGCCCCATCTGGTTGGTGACCTGAGCGAGGCAGACCACGCGCCGGCCGCGCGCCGCGGCAAATGCGTACAGGGCAGCGGCCTCCATCTCGACCGTGTGGATGCCCTCGGCCTCGGCGGCGGCGATGGCGTGCGCGGTTTCGCGGAACGGCGCGTCGGTCGTCCAGCTGACACCTCGGTGCAGCGTCAGCCCGGCGGCCACGGCCCCGGCCTCGACGTCATCGATCAGCGCAGGTGCTGCCTCGGCATAGCGCGCGGGCGGGGCGTAGTGATAGCTCGTCCCCTCATCGCGCAAGGCCCGCACGATCAGCACGAAATAGGGCGCGGGCCCGAAGGGGATGATCTGTCCGGCCGAGGTCAGGCTGATCAGCAACTGGCAACACGAGGCAAATGCCTGCTCGGCCAGCAGCACCGCGAAAGCCGCGCCGACCGCATTGCCGATCACGCCGAACTCGATCCCGTCATGGGTCAGCCGGTACATCTGGGTGTGAAAACAGGCCCAGCCCGCGCACGGCGCGGCACCCAGCGCCTGCGCATGGCGCGCGAGGTCGCCGTCCGGATCGAGCACGCAGACGGCCGGCACGTTGGCGGCGGGTAGGCCCTTCTGGCGCAACGCCTCGCGGATCATGTTCGCGGCGGCAAACACCGATGGATCGTCATGCGCCTTGTTCTGCAGGATCGGGGCGTCCTGCGGCGCCACGCGGTCGGGCGGCAGCCCGGTATGGTCAAGCGCCACGCTAGATTCCGCTGAACCAGTTATACCCGCGATCGACCCAGAAACCGCCGGGGTTGCGGTTGGTGACATACAGCGCGGTCACGTATTTCGGCTGTTTGAAGCCGAGCTTCGTCGGGATGCGGATCTTGAACGGAAAGCCGTATTCGGCCGGCAGCGTCTCGCCCGAGAGCTGGAAGGCCATGATGGTCTGCGGGTGCAAAGCGGTGCCCATATCAATACTCTCATAGTAGCCATCGGCGCAGACAAAACCTACATACTTTGCCGTGAGGTCGGCCCCGACGCGCTGCAGGAACACCGACAGTGGCGTGCCGGTCCATTGGCCGATCATGCTCCAGCCCTCGACGCAGACATGCCGCGTCACCTGGGTTTTCTGCGGCAGCGCGTAGAGATCGGCGACGCGCCAGGGGCGTTTGTCGGCAATCAGCCCCGCGAGCTCGAGCCGGAAGTCGGCGGCGTTCAGCACCGGCGCCTGATCGTAATGGTACCAGGCGTTGAACCGGAAGTCCTTGACCGCCATCGCCACGGGGTATTCCGGGGCGAGCCTGGTGCGGCTGAACAGCGCCCCCTGGACGAAATTGTTCCAGCGCGAGACCTTGGCGAACATCGCCTGCACGGTGTCGTTATCGCTGACGTCGCAGCCGGTGAGCAGGGTCAGCGCGCCGAGGCTGAGGCCCGAGCCCGTGAACCGCCGGCGGTCGATGTCGAGTTTTTTATTCGCCCGCATGCGGGACCTCCGGGGCGTCGTGGATCGGCTCGGCGGCGCGGCCGAACACCATCGCGAGCAGGGTTTTCGGCACCAGGGCGACAAGGGCGACATGCACGATGATGAACAGGCAGATCGCCGACATGAACAGGAAGTGGATGACGCGGGCGGCGGGGTAGCCGCCGAACAGGGCGGTCAGCCAGCTGAGCTGCACGGGCTTCCAGATCGCAAGGCCGCTTGCGAACATCATGAACACCGCGAACAGCACGCCCCAGTAGAAGGCCCGCTGCACGGCGTTATAGACGCCGAGGCGATGGTCGAGCCGGAAGGTCGCCGCCGCGATGAAATCAGCGAGAAAGGCGCGCGGCGAGAGCGGCAGCAGGTCGCGGAAGAAATGTCTCGAGAGCAGGCCGTGGACGATGAACAGCAGGTAGCTCGCGAGCAGCAACCACATGCCGGCAAAATGCCAGTTGAGCGCGTTCGCGACGCCAGGGTCCATATGCGCGACCTTCGAGATCGCGGGATCGCCGCCGAGGGTCGCCCATAGCGGGAACCGGTAGTCGCCGAAAATCGGCACGGAGTTATAGATGCGCCAGCCGCTGCCGACCATGATGATGATGGCGAGCGCCTGGCCCCAATGCGCGATGCGCACCAGCAGCGGGTGTTCCTGGATGTCATGCGTCGCGGTGGTCGGACGGGTCATGCGCATGTCAGGCCGGCCTCCTGTAGCCGGGCGGTGGCGGCCGGGCTGCGTAATTGGGCGAGCAGGGTTTTGCCGCCCGTGCCGACGGCGCGCGCGTTCAAGGCCGCGACATAGGCGGTGAGCGCCGGGTCGGCCTGCAATGCGGCGACCTCGACCAGCCGCGGATTATCCCGCACGTCGGTCCGGTAGACGAGGCCGAGATCGGCCGCTCCGGTTGCGACCAGAAACGCGACATCGGCGGTGTTGGCGGCCCCCTCCAGGCTGGCGGCGGAAAGGCCGTTGGCGGCCAGCACCGCGCGGCCATCGAAGGCCGCCGCCGGCGTCGGGTCGGTTATGGCAAGCCGCGCGCCCGCCACCAGTGCTGCCAGGGCCGCACGGCCAGGCGGGGGCGGCGCTGTGCCCGCGCGCGCGGCCAGCACCAGGGTGTTGGCGAGGCCGCCAATGCGGCTCGACGGATCGATCAGCCCGGCGGCGGCGGCCTGCGCCATCACCGGCTGCAACGATACCAGCACATCATCCCGCGTGTGGCGGGCGATCTGCGCCAGCATCAGCGGGCCCGGCGCACAGAGCGGGGCGACGCTGAGGCCGCCGAGCCCGTCCAGCGCGCGAAACGCCGGCGCCAGGGTCGGATCGCAGAAGACGGTGACGCCGCCTGCCATGTTCAGGACGCCAGTGCGTAGAGCCGGCCGAGGCGCGAGCCCGGTGCTAAAACCGGGCTGCGGCTGAGCAGATGGTCGAGCCCGAGGCTCCGGCCCGCGCCATCGGCCGCGAACATGCCGTGCGCGCAGGCGATGCCGACATAGGTCCAGACCCATTCCGTGGGGTCGTTATACAGGCCGAACAGCAGGTTGATGATGAACAGCGCCGCCAGCGCGCCGCTAAACCGCACGGCAAAGCCGCAGGCGAGGGAGAACGCGAAGAAGACCTCGAGCAGGTAGACCAGCGGCTGCACGAGGGCGATATGGTCGAGGAACACCTGCATGATCGCGGCGTGCCAGTGAAACGAGCTGTAGGTGACGCAGTTGGTCAGCCAATCCTTAAATCCGTGGGCGACCGGCCAGGGGAGCTTCCAGAGCGTGCCGAGATACCACATTCCGGCCGAGATGAAGCGCATCAGGAAGACCGCGAGGTGGCGCGGCGTGCGCTGCGCGGGGTCGCGCATCCAGCAGGTGACGGCGACCGCGAGCCCGGCCGTGAACAACAGCCAGGCCAGGACGACCGTGAGCCAGCCATAGGGCCCGAGCACCAGCTGGTCATGGATCTCGCCGGTCATCACCTGGATGAACGAGTGGAAGGGGTTGTCACGCATCGCCATGTCGCTTTCAGAACCGCCTCGGGGTCAGGCCTTGTATCATTACAACGTCGCAAGGTGATATTTATCTTGCGCGATCAGGCTTATACCCAGGCGGTGCGGCCTGTCGTGTTATGGTTTCGATGCCCGGCGGGCATGGTGGCGCAGGCCGCGCATGCCAAGCCGGCCCACGACGAAACGCCCGGCCGCCACAGGCGGCCAGGTTGATTAAGAGTCCCCTCGATTTTTGGCGTTGGTGCGACCGGGCGCCACCGCCCGGTCGGGGCGAAGAACTTAGAGCTCGCTCGAAACCGTCGTGAACGTGGCGGTGATGTTGCCGCCGAGCGTGGTCAGAGCGCCGATAATGACGACGGCGATCAAGGCTGCGATCAGCGCGTACTCGATCGCGGTGACAGCACGTTTTTCGGAAGCCAACAGACGAATTCGCGCAAACGATTTAGAAAACATTTTAATCTCGCATCAAGTTGAAGACGCGAGGTCATTACGTATGAGTCACAACTATATAAATGGCGCATTTGCAACAAAATGTAACGCTCCACCTCCCGTCGGCAGAATTTGTGGACTTTCATTGTTTGGTTGTAAGCCGAACTGTCATACTGTTATGCGCAAGCTGCATTATCCTGCCATGACGGCGCCGTCAGGACGCCTTGCTCAGCGTCTCTGCGTCCGCAAAATCGTATCGAGGTGCCGGCGGGCGAGCTGTTACAAAGCGTTGTGGTTGGGAAGGAAGAAGCGCTTTTAAAAAAAGCGCGCAAAAAACTTTGGCGCCTCGGGAGCCATGGGCTTTGCCGGCGACAACGCCCACGGCCCAAAGTGGCAAAAGTTTTTTGGTTCTTTTTTTCAAAAAAGAACCGCTTGCCTTACTTCCTGAAACCCTGACTATAAGAAAAAACTCTGAGGCATAGCAATGAAACTGGACCGGCGGACTTTACTCGGCTCGACAGCGGCGGCTTTGGGGGTATGGGCCCTGCCCCGCGCAGCTTGGGCGGGCGCCTACGTGCGGCCGGTGGACGTCGTGCTGGGCAGCGGCCCGCCGGTCGCGCCCGTACGGCCGGTCACCGAAGATTTCTACGGCACCAAGGTGACGGACCGCTACCGCTGGATGGAGTCCGAAGATGCCGAATGGCAGAGCTATGTGCGGGCGCAGGGCGCCTATACGGCGAAGGTCCTGGCGCTGATCCCAGGCCGCGACCAGCTCGCCGCCGACATCGAAAAATACACCGGCGAGGTCGTGATCGTCATGAGCGTGCAGACCGGGGGCACGAAGATTTTCACCGAGGTACGGCCGGCCGGCGCCAACACCTCCAAACTATTCGTGCGCGACGGTCTGGCGGGCGCCGACAAAAAACTGATCGACCCCGACAAATTCGCACAGTCGGGGTCGCACGCGTCGCTCGATTGGTGGCAGACCTCGCCGGACGGCAGCCACGTCGTGTTCGGGTCATCGCCTGGCGGCTCTGAACAGTCGGTCGCACGGGTCGTGGTGACGGATACCGGCGCGCTGCTGGCGGAGAGCATCGATCGCACGGCGGCGGCGAGCCCGAGCTGGCTGCCCGATGGCAGCGGGTTTTTCTATAACCGGCTGCAGGCGGGCGTCTCGCCCGACAGCACGGCGTATGAGGAGAAAAGCGTCTGCTGGTATCATAAGCTCGGCACCGACCCGTCGCAGGACATCAAGGTGCTGGGCCAGGGCCTCGCCGCGAACGTGCCCGTGCAGGACATCGATTTTCCGAACGTGTTCGCGATCCCGGGTTCCGAACTCGCGATCGGGCTGCTGGTCTCGGGCGTGCAGAACGAGCTCGGCCTTTACGCGACGACCGCGGCGGACGCGGCCGCCGGCAAGCCGGCATGGACCGAGATCTGCACCCAAGCGGCGAAGGTGACGGATATCGCGGTGCGCGGCGATAAAATCTATCTGCTGAGCCACGAGGACGCCTCGCGCTTCAAAATCCTGCAGACAAGCGCTGCCAGGCCGCAGGCGGCGGCGGCGAAGGTCGTGGTGCCCCAGAGCGATTCCGTCATCGTCCTGTTCGCGGGCGCGCGCGATGCGCTGTACATACTCGACCTGAACGCGGGCCTGAGCGGGCTGCGGCGGCTCGCCGATGATGGCACGATTTCGACGATCGAACTGCCGTTCGCGGGGTCGATCGACGATGCCTCGTTCTATGCCGACACGCTGCATGACGGCGTTTGGTTCCTGCTGGAGAGCTGGGTGCGCCCCACGGTCGTCTGCTATGCCGGGCCGGATGGTGTGGTGCAGGTGACCGATATCTCGCCACAGCCGCCGATCGATGTGTCGCCCTATACCTCGGAAGAGGTGTTCGCGACGGCGCATGACGGCGTGAAGATTCCGCTCTCGATCATCTATAAAAAAGGCCTGAAGCGGGACGGCAGCGCGCCGCTGCTGCTGGAGGCCTATGGCGCCTATGGGATCAAGCTGAACCCCGTCTTCATCGCGCGCTGGCTGCCCTGGCTGGACCATGGCGGCGCATTCGCCGTCGGTCATGTGCGGGGCGGCGGCGAGCTTGGCGAGGACTGGCATAAAGCGGGCCAGAAGCTGACCAAGCCGAACACCTGGCGCGACACCATCGCCTGCGCCGAGCACCTGATCGCGCAGACGTATACGAGCAAGCGGACGCTGGCGGTGATCGGCGGCTCGGCCGGCGGGATCACGGTCGGGCGGTTCATGACCGAGCGGCCCGATCTCGCGGCCGTGGTGATCGACCAGGTCGGCGTCTCCGATGCGTTGCGCAGCGAGTTCTCGCCGAACGGGCCGCCGAACATCCCCGAATTCGGGACCGTGACGAACGAGGTGGGTTTCAAGGGCCTCTATGCGATGGATGCGTACCAGCATGTGCGCGACGGGGTCCGGTATCCGTCGGTGTTGTTGTCAACCGGGTTGCATGATCCGCGCGTGTCATCCTGGGAGCCGACGAAGATGACGGCGCGGCTGCAGGCGGCGACGGCGTCGAAGAACCCCGTGCTGTTGCGGGTGGAAGCGGATGCGGGCCACGGCATCGGCTCGACCCGCTCGCAGCGCGACGAGGAAACGGCGGACATCATGGCGTTCATCCTTTGGCGCACCGGCAACCCGGCCTACCAGCCAAAGCCGGCGTAGTGCGGGAGCCACAAACCCGCGTCTGACCCCACTGACCGGCGGCGGCCGCGCGCCGCTCATTCATCGCTTCGACGGGAAGAAGAACAGCAAAATACTGCAGTGTCGTTGCAATGAATGGCTTGTTTTCGACGAATTATCCTATAAAAATGCACTTTAATGCGGTTAAAAAGTCAATAATATAGGGAAACGTCAGATGGATGGTGATGCGGGGAGCAAGGCGCAGCCGCTCTGGACCAACTCAATTTTTTCAAGCGGATGGCATGAGGCCGTCAACAAGCTCGATGTTCGGGCGCCCGCGACGGGCGACGTCATCGGCCGGGTGGGCGTCGCCGACGCCGACATGGCGGCGCGAGCGGCCGCGAAGGCCGCCGGCGCGCAGCGCGCCTGGGCCGCAACGCCCTACGAGGACCGGGCGCGGATTTTCCGCAAGGCAGCCGCGCTGCTGGAGGAGCGGACGCAGGATTACGCAGGCTGGATCATGCAGGAAAGCGGATCTGGCTTCGGCAAGGCCATGTTCGAGATATCGGTGACCATACGCTGCCTGTACGAAGCGGCGGCCATGCCAAGTCAGTCGCCCGGCATGGTGCTGCCAAGCGCTGCCGGGCGGATCAGCTTTTGCCGGCGTCAGCCGCTCGGCGTCGTGGCGGTCATCTCGCCCTTCAATTTTCCGCTCTATCTTTCGATGCGTGCCGTCGCACCCGCTTTGGCGATCGGCAATGCCGTCGTGCTGAAGCCCGATCCGCGGACGAGCATTTCCGGCGGCATGCTGATCGCCTCGCTGTTTCATGACGCAGGGCTGCCGAACGACGTCCTGCATGTGCTGCCAGGCGCCGGCGACGTGGGGCAGGTGCTATGCACCGACCGGCACGTGGCGATGGTGCAGTTCACCGGTTCCACCCAGACCGGCCGTATGATCGGGAAACTTGCAGGCGAGCACTTGAAGAAAGTATCGCTGGAGCTTGGCGGCAAAAATTCGCTGATCGTTCTGGATGATGCGGATCTCGACCTCGCGGCTGCCAATGCGGCCTGGGCTGCGTATCTGCACCAGGGGCAGATCTGCATGACCGCGGGACGGATCCTTGTGCAGGCTTCAGTGATCGAACCGTTCACCGACAAACTCGCGGCCAAAGCGCGCAACCTGGGTGCGGGCGAAGGCGACCATGCCTTCGGGCCGCTGATCAACCAGCACCAGCTCGCCCATGCGGATGACATCGTGCGGCGCACGGTCGATGCGGGGGCAAGGGTCGTCGTGGGCGGTGCTACCAACGGGCTGGTCTTTCCGCCGACCGTGTTGACGGGCGTGACGCCCGACATGGCCGCATTCCAGGAGGAAATTTTCGGCCCCGTGGCCGTGCTCACGCCGTTCAACACGGATGACGACGCCGTGCGATTGGCGAACGATACGGAGTATGGGCTGTCCGCCGGCGTGATCTCGCGCTCGGTCGGTCGGGCGATGGCTTTGGGTGAGCGGCTGAATGTCGGGCTGTTGCATATCAACGACCAGACCGTCGGCGATGACGTCTTGAATCCCTTCGGGGGCCGCGGAAAATCCGGCAATGGGACAAGCATCGGCGGCCCCGCGAACTGGGACGAGTTTTCGCAGTGGCAGTGGGTGACGATCCAGGACACAGCGCCCGCCTATCCATTTTAGTCCTGCGACCAGACGGCGCGTTACAAGCAGGTTGGCGAGGCCTGAGACTTTCGCGGCCTCGCCATCAAAAATCCAAAAAAACTTGGGAGAGAACAATGAGAGATACGAAGATCACAGCGCCCTCGTTGCGTGCGAAACGCCGCCAATGGCGGGGATACAGGCTGGCCGGCTGCGCGCTCGCGACCGTTTTTGGCGGTGCGGCTGTGGCCCAGGGAGTCGCCGCCGGTTTGTCCTCGCAGCAGATCACGAAGGCAACGTCCGCCATCAATGGCCACGCCATCGTCTCCAACGCCGCAACCGGGCGGGATTGGCCCTCGGTCGGCTTCAATTACTCTGAGACGCGTTTCAGCCCGCTCAACCAGATCAACGCCGAAAACGTCAAAAGCCTCGGCCTCGCCTGGACGTTTGATCTGCACTCGACCCGCGGCGTCGAGGCGACGCCGGTCGTGGTCGATGGGATCATGTACGTCACCGCGCCGTGGAGCATCGTGCACGCGATCGATGTGCGGACCGGCAACGAAATCTGGTCCTACGACCCGCAAGTGCCGCGCACGATGGGCCAGAAAGCTTGCTGCGACGTCGTCAATCGCGGTGTCGCGGTCTACAAGGGCAAGGTCTATGTCGCCTCGCTCGACGGCCGGCTGTTCGCACTTGATGCCGCCACCGGCAAGGTCGACTGGCGCGTCGACACCATCAATGATCGCAGCCGGCCTTTCACCAGCACAGCCGCACCACGGGTGATGAACGGTAAGGTCATCATCGGCAATGGTGGCGGCGAATACGGCATCCGCGCCTATGTGTCGGCCTATGACGCCGCCACGGGCAAGCTCGACTGGCGCTGGTATGTGATCCCCGGTGATCCCTCGAAGCCCTATGAAAACGCGGCGATGGCGGCGGCCGCGAAAACCTGGGACCCGAGCAGCAAATACTGGATCGTGGGCGGCGGGGGCGGCGTGTGGGACGACATGGCGTATGACCCGAAACTGAACCTCGTGTATTTCGGCACCGGCAATGGCAGCCCGTGGTCGTCCTCCTGGCGCAGCCCGGCGGGGGGGACGAATTTGTACCTGACCTCGATCGTGGCGCTGAATGCCACGACCGGCAAGCTGGCCTGGTACTACCAGGAATCGCCAAAGGATAACTGGGATTACGACGCCGATTCGCAGATCATCCTGACCGACATGAAGATCGACGACGTCACGCGTCATGTGCTGCTGCACGCGCCCAAAAACGGCTTCTTCTACGTTCTGGACCGCACCAACGGGAAGTTCATCTCCGCCAAACCGTTTGTGAACCAGAACTGGGCCGCCGGCATCGAGCCCAACGGCAAGCCGGATATTCTGCCCTCGGCGCTGGATACGTCGAAATCCAACGACGTGATCCCCGGGCCTTACGGCGGGCATAACTGGCAGCCGATGTCCTACAACCCGGCGACGGGGGATGTGTACATCCCGGCGCAGAACGTGCCGGTGACGCTGATGAAGGACCCGAACTGGACGTATGACAAGGCCAAGCCGATGGTGCTGATGTCGGGCACCGGGTGGAATCTGGGCCAGGCGCTGAATGCGACGCCGCCGACGAGCAAGCCGTTCGGCGAGCTCATCGCCTGGAACGTGGCGGCCGGCAAGCCGGACTGGGTGCACCCCTACCCGGCCCCGTGGAACGGCGGCACGCTGACGACGGCCGGCAACCTCGTGTTCCAGGGCTCGGCCGATGGCAGTTTCTATGCCTACAACGCCACCACCGGCGAGGAACTTTGGCACTCGCCCACCGGCACCGGCGTGATCGCCGGGGCGTCCAGTTATGAGGTCGACGGCAAGCAGTATGTCTCGGTCGCGGTCGGCTGGGGCGGCGTGTTCGGGCTGCTCGAACATATCGCGCCGACCACGGCGACGGGCAGCGTTTACACGTTCACCCTGGGCGGTAATGCGCCGCTGCCAAAATTCGTGCAGTACCCCTCCGCCGGGCTCGTGCAGGGTGTCGCCTACAAACCGGCCGATGTGGCGCCGGGGACGGGGCTGTATGTCGAGAACTGCGCGCTCTGCCACGGCACGCCAGGTGTGAATAACGGCGGCTCTATCCCCAACCTCGGCTACGTCCCGGCGGGGGTGATCAGCCACCTGCACGACTATGTCATCAACGGTCCGCTCACCCAGGCCGGCATGCCGAATTTCGCCGGCAAACTGAGCGATGAACAGGTGACGCAGATCGCCGCCTTCATCCAGGGCACCGCCGACGCCATCCGGCCGAAAACCCCACCGGCGCAGCCTGCCAAAACGGAATGAACGTATGTTGCGATGCCGAGACTGAGGGTCTCGGTATCGCAACAACGAATTCGGATCTTCCGGTTAACGAATCAACCTCTCTCTTTTATGGCTGCAGATTTGCATTTTTCGTTTATTCTTGTATTATTTATGATTTTTTGATTTGGTTGCGGGGGCACGATTTGAACGTGCGGCCTTCAGGTTATGAGCCTGAACAGAAAACGGGGATCGCGTTGAAAGTAAAGCTTTATTCGGGATTAAAAATATTAACGTGTAAAAATACGTGTAAGTCTTGCGGCAGCGTATCTGTTAGTGCGGTTTTGCAGAGTTATACAACCATTTTTCATTGAAATGCCAATCTTTCTGCCATTGCTGAGTTTGACCCATGGCGGCCGTTGGATTGTCTGTAAGGATAAAGCACTCGCGCTCCGCTGTGCCGGTAAATAATTTACAAATTCCCGCATGCGCCGTCGCCGATGGGTGCGGCCACGGCCCGCCAGCCGTGGTCGAAGGTGAAGGTGCGTGCCTGTCCGGCAGGGTCTTGGATGCGCACGATGTTTGCTTGCGCGCTGCCCGCACGCTCGACGATGTAAAGCCACGTGTTGATACCCTTGCGCTGGGCGAACTCAAACTGCGTCCGCGAGATGCAAACGGGGCGATCATCCAGCGAACCGGTCATCGCTTTCACCTCACACCAGGTACACGGCTCCCCCGCACCACTGGATTTGACTAGGTCGTAGCCGGGGTTGTTGGGCGGTGTGCGCTGCCAATTTGACTCTTGCGTCAGGATGAACGCGATTGCGGCCTCTTCCAAATCCATACGCGCTCTGTGCGACAAGCCGTCTGGATCTTCTGCAGGTTCGTCGGGCTGAACCGCAACGAACGAGACGAAGACGCGCTGGTTGGGTTGCTCGGACGAGTCGGCGTCGGGTTTGTACTGGTCGGTCTGCCTCTGGTCGCTTGGCTGTTGTGGCCGCACGAAAGTTGAGCCTGGCGACCCTGTGACGTCATGCCCCGACACTTTCGCCGGCTGAATGGTAGGGCGACCCAAATTGCCGTGACTCATACCTGAACTGCCATCGCTGGCGCTGAGAGTTCCGGCGCGTTCATCGGACTCATCTGTAGCCATTTTGCCCGGCGGTGACGTTGCAGAGGACGATGCGTCATCAGGCTGGTTTGCATCGGAGGCATCATTCCCACCGTGGCCTTGGTCATCATCGGGCGGCGAAGGAGGCGGAGTGTCCTTGATGCCCAGCCGAGCGCGCAGTTCCGCCGTATTGGTGAGCCCAAGCTGCTTGAGCAGGTCGAGCGCACCCGGCTCGAACCCTGCCTCCTGCTCCAACTGGGCAATAATCGGCGGTTTGAAGCGTATCTGCGTGAGGAGAAAGGCGTCGGGCTTCCAGCCCAAGGACTCGAACAGGACTGCCCCCGGCGGATACAGCCCACCGCTAGCCCCCGGCACCCAAGCCATCTCGGTCAGGGCGCGGAC
>Ga0116231_10005940_pt1 | contig 23709 bp, 23 predicted proteins | sample S1TSphgellanicum_2_FD_89695 | JGI IMG/M metagenome (GOLD analysis project Ga0116231, IMG submission 89695) | Host-associated microbial communities from peat moss isolated from Minnesota, USA - S1T2_Fd - Sphagnum magellanicum MG | ecosystem: Host-associated > Plants > Peat moss > Unclassified...
ATGAAATGTGTAAACAAATATTTATTGATAAAATGTGAAAATATAAACACAAATAGAACACAACAAGGCTATGGAACAAGATCATACTTCAAACCAATGTTAAATAGACTGAACGCAATAAAAAGTTTTATTTTTACTTTCTTTTTAGACTTCAAACCCCCCTCTCCAAGTTGGAGAAGTTATTAAACCTCCAACCCCCTTCTTTGACTTAGAAAACTTCTTAGACCTTAAACCCCCTTTTTGGACTTGTTGTACCTTCCCATCCTCTCCCCCCCCTATTGCAACCCTAACTTTGGGTTCGTAACCAAGGTAAGGGTTTGCAAAGGTGTGGGCCAAGGGTGAAGCCTGGGAGTCACATTTAATGTTCCCAAGAATGCAAGAGAATGTGAAGGAGTGAACCCCCCACACTCCCAAATGAGCTCCCACTTTGGGAATTAGAGTTTCGATGGAGTCCCGAATCTTCAAAGGGTGATTACAAGGTCAAAAGTCATTGTATTAAAGAGTTCCTTATACAATTGAAAAGCTCTTGGAACTTAAATGTTTCAAATGGGTTTGCATGACTCATTTGGGTACTTAAAACACAAGTTATGGCCAAAAGAAAAGGTTGAGAGTCAAAGTGCCAATTTGATTCGTGACCACTAAAAGTCGTTAATCTCCCTAATTTACTTGTGTGTATGTGGAATGTCACATATCCTTGGAAAGCTCTCGAAGAGGGCTAAAACTTCACTTTAGACCTCACCTCAATCGGAGGTTTACACAAGAAGTTATGGGCTTACAAAGTCAGGGGAGTCCTAATTCTTTAAGCAAAGTGAAGTTTGACTTTTTTGTATAATGTGATAATTACCCTTTAAACACATATGTAGGTTCACCTAAGGTAATTATGCAATCCATATCAACCTCTGTTTCTGTATCTTCTAAGATAACATGATTTTTAGGCTCTTCCACATAGTACCTTGGTGGATGTTCTTGTACATCATCATCAAATCTTATTGTAGTAAGCTCCTTTGTAGTGCCTATGTTGATCATCTTTATAGCTATTCCATGCTCACCCTAAGCTTAAGTATCATTTAGACCTATCATCCTTGTAGTTGTCATCCTTGTCAACTTGCCCAACTTGTTTAATGTCCTCTAAACCTAACCGACATAAGTCAGCGACCACATGTTGTTCATCCCCCCCTATGGACTCCCTTTTACTGTCACTAAAAATAATTGAATAAAGTTATTTCCGGTAACCACTCATCAAAGTTTTATGTATTCTCTTCATCTAATGTAATGATGTTGTCTTTTGTAGTGTACAATTCACTAGGCTTAGTCCTACCATCCATAGCCTTTGGATTAAAAGGCCAAATCCTTATAACCTTGAACCCATTTTTAAGGTTTGTTTTGGACAAAGCTGCATCTAATGCTTTATCTACCCAATTTGCAAAAATAATCGTATTTGGCTCCTTATAATTGTTACCGACCATGTTATTATTATCATTATTATTATTATTTAAAGTTGTTTTGAAGGGCTTGAAATAGCTCACATCAAGAGGTTGTAAAACATGGGAGGTGTGTGAAGGTAGGGTAATCATATTTAGCCCAAATTGTTGAACTTGTTCTATTACTTCTAGGTTGACATGTGAACCATGCCCATCTAGAATTAATAGATGATGATTGCTTGGAAAGATTCCACCTAGAATTGACCTTTTGAAAAATGACAAAAATTCCTTGAACAAAAAACTTGTCATCCATGTTTTGGTTTGGATTGCCATACATGTTCCAAATTTGCAATGTTTAACGTAATCATTTTTTATTCTTTCACTTTGAAATATGTAGAATCTTGGTATCAATCCCCCTGTTGCATTCACTACACAATTGATGGTCAACCATTATCTGGATTTTGGGATGGTGTTGTATACTTGATGATAACCCTTTTTTGTTAGAACTCTAGTTCTTGATTGCCTCCTTACTTGAATTCTAGTTTCATCAGAGTTCCAAATGTGATCTGGACTATACTGATGTTGGTGTACAAAGATGTCAGGTTCTAATATAACAAGTTGCAAGAATTAGTGGTGAAGCTTTGGGCTCTATTAATTTCCAATCCTTCTGAAAGACAGATGTTCAATTCATGGTGCCTACATTTAAATTAGTACCACTAGAAATCCTTAGGCACCCCATTTCAAAATGTGGTGGATCGAATTTGAGTAACTTCTGCCACCTTCGATTTGAGTTGTTGTAGTGTTATGAACAACCCACATTTCTACATACTTAAAACACATGTAATAACGTCATCTTCTTCTATTGTCAATACACCCAATGGTCTAATTTGTTTACTTTTAGATTTTCCATTTAGGTGGTTAGAAAGTGAAGTTATAGGTATGCCCCAAAACTTGTTAGCCCCTCGTAAAGAAGTAATGCCACGTTCAACTACATCCATGGTTGTTTCTAATGATTCATTTGACCACTCACTTCTTGGATTTATAATAAGCACCTTATTTGTTCTTGTTGGCCTTTGTGTTGTCATCTTTGATCTAGTTTGAGGAGGGACATTATCCTTGTCCATTGCCTGGTGGTCCACCACTACATTTCGTGTGCTATGAAGGACATTGAACATCATGATCATTATGGTTTTTCTTGGACCCAACCTCCAAAGCTTGTTGGCGTGTGTTTAGGCCCCATAAGTGGTATTCCTTTATCTTTCCTATGTTCAAACCAAGAAAACAAAAAGTGTGTTAGGTTAGGGAATTTGTTCGATGCATGTTCATATGTGAAAACACTTGTGTTGATGAGATCAAAGATGTTTGTAAAATCACTCCAATCTAAATCTTCATTTGTTGTTGTTGTGTAGGTTGTTGGAATGTATCTAATTATGCATTGTGCTCGAGCTTTAAGAAATCTACACTATCGCATTGTTGTTACAATCTTTTTTACTGCAGGGACAACATATTTAACTATCCAACGAAAATCAATAAACTTGCTAAAACTTTCTTTGTAAATCTTGTTAATACATGCAATTGTGCTATCATCTTGGTGATTTTTTGTCTTAGGTAGCCCTACGTTCTCTTCTGATTTGCAAGACTAGGTACTTTTTCAATTTGCTTTTTAGTTATTTGGTTTCCTCCATACATTTGTTAGGTAAATCTATGCTTTCATCTTTCACTATGCTAAGCAATTCATCTTTGATTAATATGCTTTCCTTAGGCACTTTTGATCTAAACATTATTGCATTAGGATAGAATAACTTTAAGAATGCTTGGATTCATCCTCCACATGGCTTGGTAATCTAGACATGTTGATTTGTAATTGAGCTTGGTTAAGTTGATGTTTTACAATTCATTTTGATTGTGTTGTGCTGTTTTAGAGGGAAAGTAGACTAAATAGTTTCTTAAATCCTTAGATTGTTCACAAACTTGTAATTTAATGTGCTATTAGAATCCTTAACTATGTTGTACCCCTTTCAATGTTAAAGTTTTGTATTCATTAGCAAACACTAAACAACACACAATGAAGATATTTGTTTGCAGATCTACCCTAAATCACACCTTACACCAAACACCTTAAGTCCCAATTACAATTGCATTTTGTACATTTGCACAAGTGTGTATAATATTTTGTGATTTTATAGAGCCCATGGTCAAACATTGACTTCACATATAGAACATAAAAATTTATAAATTTACTTAAAAAAAACCCCTTTCATTAAACAATTATGTTCAAGAGTGTGATTATTGACTATATAAATGTACACATAAATGTGTGTTATGCTAGTGTTTAATCCTTTATCACTAAACACCTTGCACTAAATAAATGAAAATATTTTTTATATAAAAACTATCTGACATTCCCATGACCAAACATAAGAAATGCCAAACACAACTTTATATCACCGGGCATTTGGTGATAGGGCAATATACAAATAGCCATGGGATGATCCTCATTTGTTGACCCCCCCAAGTTGTGTACTTTTTCAGTGTTTGGTCATGGGTGGTGTTCGGTCATAGGGCAGGCTACCCTACTTCCTGCCAAACAAACATCCCAATCAAAATCCCAGTGCAGTTTGTCAACTTCATCCACACCAAATAGTAAAAATCACACACGGTCAAAATGTTCCACGCCTCCAAAGTTTGATCTTAAGTGCCTTCCTCAACACCAAACACAAAACCAATCTCATCTGCTCCCTCTATCGTCGTTGTCCGTCTCCGCCGCTTCTCATAATCAACAACATGACAAAACAACCCTTTCCCTCCAAAAGCTTCCATCGCAAAACAAGTGTCACCTCCACATCCTTAACCCTAAGTCATTTCGCCGCCATTTCTCTAAACTCTGAGTTAATCTAAATGAAAGGATTGTGCTTGGGAAGTGATCGCTGTTCACTATCCTTTCCGTGTCTGGAGGTATTCAAATTCTCAAGTGCCACCTAGTCTCTGTCGGAGGAATTGGTCGTGAATGGTTCAAAGCGGCTGGTTTAAATGTTGGCAGATCTTGTGCAGATTGAGCAAAGAGAGCTGAGAGAGATAAGGAGCCATGCCGGTTAAAAGTGTTATCTCCTGAGCACTGGGTGGGGTACATTGTGTCCTCCGGACACGTTTGGACTACACGCTGCTCCTTTTCTTATTTCAGTTCCTTGCTCCTGGAAGAGTCGAACAATACGGAAGCCAGAAGAGGACGAGGACGAGGACGAGGAAGAAAGAGACAAGTGCGGAAGATAGAAGGGATACGTCCGCAAGGGATAGAAGCATTACCCGTGGAAGTGATTGGTAATATCTTCTCGCACGTCAAATCTGTTGAAGAGGTCGTGAGGGCTTCCGGTACATGTCGGAAATGGAGGAGAGCAGCGTGATATCACTGGCACCATTTGATGTACTTGTGGAGGAAGGATTCGGCTGTGTACAAAAATCTCACAACTGTAGACCTGGAAGTGTTGCTCACGCAGACTATCCTGCAAACGTCTTCTCCGCAAAATTTGAGCCCTTGGACTGAAGAAGGATTTTCAGTAGCGGTGCTGATTTCTTGGCTCTTGCATGCTCGGGATTCTCTTCGTGTACTGACTTAAGGATTGCAGTGCTTTCAGGTTCTATGGCTTACATGCGAAAGTGTTGGAGACATTTGGAAATTTGAAGCATCTCCAACAGCTGCAGCTCGTGAACGTTCAAGTAATGGGCGTGGATTTCGCCGTTCAAAGCTGGCCTTCGCTTTGCTATCTTTCTTTGTTTCAGGTCGTGGTATCAGCATCAGACCTTAATTCGCCTCTCTTGGCGTGTCCAAAGCTTGGATCGCTCGTTCTCACGAACCCTACCATTTTGTCACTGGATGCACGATCGACTCTCACGCTCACCAGCTCCAGTTTAAGAGAGTTCACGATGGTTGACAACATTATCTTGGAGGCTGAGGTTCTGGCGAGCCTTGAACTAGATCGCTGCACCCTCCAGCATTTTGTCCTCGTGAGCAAAGGCAAGTTACGCAAACTGACAAGCAAGGGTGCACGCATCCCTGAATTGGACATTAGACCAGAAACAAGCATGTTACAAGCTCTACATGTCAGCAATTTTACAATCCCGTGGCCAGAATTCGGTCAGTTGACTTCCAAAGTTCCCAATTTGAAGGTTTTGCAGTTGTGAGGCCTTCAATCCAGAGCATATTCAGATGTCATGAACGTTGAAGAAATTGCTGAATTGATTCCCCGCTTGAACCACCCTGCTATGGCTCTAGACGATCAGCTCATGAGAGGAAATGTTGACCAGCTCTTGTTGTCATTGCACACTTCTCTTCTTGATAAATTAGTGGTGCTGGAGCTCGAATCTATCACAGGACTCAATTTTTATTCCTTGATTGAGGTGTTCCTTAAAATTTGCCCCAGTTTGAAATGATTCAAGGTGTATGCCAAAACAAAGTAAGCCCTAGAAGAAAATGGGAAAGGAAACCCTAACTGGGAAGGATTCTACAGTTCCTTTGTCAAGCTTGTGCACAAGTTTCCAAAAGTTGACATCCAATATGAGGATATCTAGGTAATATTTTCGGTGTTCTTGTTGTTGGTGGCTGAAATGTTTCTGTGTTTGGATTGCTTCATTAGCTTGGATCCCCGATGTGAGAGAAATAAAGATCAACCATAAATGGTCAGTAACAGGAGGGGGCAACAAAGTGAAGAATAAGTTTTCTTCTACAGTTCAGAATGCTTGCCATGCTTTCTTTTGACATTTTTTCAACAGCAACTTGCCTTTTTACAGATGCTAGCAGCCAGCCTCCTTGTTCATCGGACAAGTTTTCCATAATTCATGTGGCCACTTCACTCATGAAGCGTTTCCTTGGAGATGTTCATGACAAATTCCTCTTTTCAATTTTTGATTTCATGCATAGAGTTGTGTTGAGATTGGTAGGTGATGATGGCATAGTGCCTTAGGTCATGATGGAGAAGATGTGAAAGGAACACAAAGTTTGGAGAGAGAAGATTGTTGTATGGGAATGTTTTTTGGGATTCTGGTCTATGATTCTTATGAGGTTGGATTTTTGAATCTTCTAGGGTTTTGTTTTGTTTTGCCTGCAAGACAGTCAGTTCTAGGAGATTGATTTGCAGTGCTTGCAAGCAAGCTTTTCAGAGAATCTTTTCATACTTATATCTGTTTAGAATATTGCATACACAGTTGCATTTGTTTATTTTTTCTCTTTGTTTCTGGGAATGTGACAGAGGGTGTTGAGTGGGAAGAGGAGGAAAATTGCGGAGCAGCGATGCATAAGACCCAAAGCATCTACTGCCTATGTCAAGAACTACAGTTTCAACTTTTTGAAAAGGATTTTGCATGGAGATTAATCAGGTGCTGGTATGTATGTTGCAATTCTCTTTTGAATCATGAATTGTGGATGATGAATGTCTTGCTTCTTTTCTTGCTGTCATGTGCAGGTTGCAGAGATGTGCTTTGACATGATTTTTTGTTCAGATATTTTATAGTTGTTGAACGCATGTGTAAGCTCTTGATGTAGATCTCAGAGAAGTAGTTGTAATCAACTTTTTCAGAACTTCAAAAGGCAGTTCTCTTCTGGTGCAGTGCTTGTTGAATTCAAAGCTGGTGTGCTGTAGCTTGGTTTTCTGCTCTGGACTAACTTGCATTGTGACAGCATGTTCTTCGCTGCTTGAAAATTCTTGCCCTTGCAATGTTACACATAAGTTGTATGTAGAGTAGTCACCGAGTTCAGTTGGGGCAACCTGCACAAGATTGTCCAAGATGCCATGTTCATCACATTTGTCTCATCACAACAACTAACCTGCTCACCTTATGGATGATTCATAGCTACAGCTGCATCTTTCTAAAGCTGCAAGGTTTAAGATGTCAGGGATGATAGTGACACCAGAATCCATCCCAGCAGCAGAGTTAATTGGCAGAGAGTTTTGGGCTGAACCGGTGCCATCTAATTGCTATCCATCTTGCTTACTGTTCACAGTGGACACTCTCTGATGCTCATTATTCACAACTCCAGGAAGTTGTGATGCTCTGCAATCATGGTGAGCAAAACCATCTTAGTTTTGTTTACAGACATTTTGGAGCAAATTCAACAACACAAGAAATTTAGTTTTCTCTCTTCAGTCAATAAACTCTTAGTTCATCTGCCAAAACATATATCTCATGCCAGGCATTCACTCCTTGTGTCAGCTGTCTGATCAGAGGTGGTGACAGTGGCAACGAGGAAGAATTAACTACAATTTTATGCACTAGTGGGTGCATAATGTCCATGTTCTAGTTGCACAAACTCTGTATATTGCCAAAACCTGTCTGTACATCTTCAAAAGTCCTCTAGTGAACACCCACCATTCTACAATGTAGGTCACATCTCCACATTGGGGTAAGATTGTCAATTTGTGATCTCTCAAGCACTTTGTTTGAACCAAGTGTGTTGGAGTATTCAATGTCCATTGACTGATGCTTGTTAAAACTAGCATGAAGCATTTTTATTGATGGATCCTGAGAAACTGTTAAATCTAATCAAAATTGTGGGGCACAAAATGCATGCAACATAAGTCCATCTGAAGCAAACATGATTGATTCCTGGGGGTTTGAGGATTGATGATCCAGGTCTGAAGTCTCACTAGTGAATTGGAAAGTCCATAATGAAGAACAGCATGATGAAGAAGCAGCTAATCAAGATGTATCTGATTGTGATGTTCAGCTGCTGAAAACCATCCTGGACATCATCAGATTTTTTGGGCTGCTGTACTGTGTCACAGTCAGTCATTTTGAATCCCTCTAATGCACTTGGTCGAAGTACGCAAACAGTTGTGCCTTTGATGTGGGCAGCTGGCCCCATCCTTGGTGCCTGTGTTTTTGTTGGAATTCCAGAAAATATCATTCCTACTCATGCACAGCCACATCCAAGCTCTGAATTTGTCTTTTCTCTGATTCCACATGCACAAATGACTTCATATTACAAGACCACTTGGTAATTCATAACCATCCAATATCAAGAGCTTCAAAGAGGATATTAAGTATCATCTCATGTCATCATGGCAAGCTTTACTTTCTTAGATTGAAAACATCATGTTAACAATGTTATACGAAACAGAAGAGATGTCTTTTAAGGAAACAAGTTAAAATTCAAGCCATGATATATTGGCCATAATGAAACATAAGCATCAAAAACACCAGGAGGGATGCATAGTGGTTGCACAGGAAACACTTTTTTGCATTGGGTTCTAATTCCCTAGCTAATCACAGTAGTTAGCACAGTTTCTGTTGTTAATGCTTACTAAGAACGCACTGACAATTACACATGTATTGTCAACAGCTGTAAGTAACTGGGCATGGACTTTACTACAACCAACTCTGCATTTTGACAGAACTGCAATCCAGTTCTTTGGTGTTCAACTATATGTCAGGCTAAGTTGAGCACTAGGGTTCATATGAAGTTCTTGAGATTCACTAAAAACAGTGCAGCTTGGGACCCAATTTCCTTGCAGTCAGATCATGAATTCCTGAGACAAGCTTGTCTCTTGTCATCACAAGAGAAGGAGAAGCTTCACATTGAACTACACATGGCATGTTATGGGAGAAAAGATTTATTGACACAAGATGAGGGAAATTTCACATTGAACTACTCAAAGGACAGGCACAGCAATCCTGTTCTGAAGTTGGTGAGATCATCACTCATGGGAAGGCCATGACCGAAAAAATTAAGCAGCTGAAAGTAGTGTGTTCTTGTGTTGCCATGAATGAGGTCACCATTCTCTCCTCCTCTCTATCTCTGTCCTTTCTCTTGGTCCAAATTGGTATAATGCTCTGCAGCTATAGAAAACAAAGGAAAACTGAAAAATGGCCATTTCCAGTCCTACATATTTTCATTATCACTCTCTCTGTGCAAAACATGCTGTGCAGGAAAAAGACTACTCAGTCAAATGAAACTTGGATACACCATGACTTTCAATTGGGGAACTATATAAACTTTTTATCTGGCTTCCACCATTGCCTTCAATGCATGAATACAAGTCATGAAAGAGCTTTCAACAAACACACATAAAACATCAGGATTAAGGAGCAATTTGTGAGCTAAAGGCTGTCTTCTCCAGTGCAGCTGCATTCTCAGAAACAAAGGTGTTGGTGTTCATTACCATCAAATGACTTGTACTGAGTGTAGCCTGACTGCTGTAATGATGCAGCTCTGATGTAGGGAGAAGCGGCACAACAAAAGAAACAGAATGACCAGTAACCAGGGAACTTGCAACCATTAAGGAGTACTTAATTACAACAGCAGGAGTTAGCTGCACAGCCTAAGGAACCTACCTCTCCGTTCTCTCTCCAGGCTATCCATCCTCAACACCCTAACCCACTGTTAAGTTGCAGGTGGGTTTGATGCACAAGATCCCACCTTTTGAACCCCAGGCCCTTTCCACATTGCATCACTAGTGAACTTCAATATTAACTTGCTAGCTGGGCACATAGGATGTATGCCTTGATGTGAGCTAACTTGTGATCATGTACTTGGCATGCAAAGATATGAATACCAGCATGGTTCATCACTGCAAATTTCTTTCATACAGTTACTCAAGGACAGTCAGGGGATTTGCTCCACAAGCATATAGAAACTACTGAAGACATTTCTGAGAACAAAGTGAACCAGCTTGGGCCACAGATGGCTGTAGTCAATGTTGTACATCACATGATAACAAGAATGACTTGGGAGCTACTAGGAGCAACTGCTTTGTACACTCTTTGGCTTAGTCCTATGCCTCAATGTCAGCATTAGCTTTACACATTTGGCACAGAGAAGGATGTTCTAGATACATAATGCCTCCCAAAAGTCCTTTATTGAAATCATCACTTGAAATAAAAGCATGTTAAATGAAAACACTCTCCAAAACTTCTTACAACCCTGAGTGCTTCCTGAAACCCAAAACCCAGTCAAGGTCCAAACCAAGAGATTATGAGCATCAGGTGCCTGAATAGCCCACTAAAGAACATGGGAAAAAGGTGTCCCACATTGAAAACTGCTGTATCATCCTACTCTGAAAGTGCACTAGGTGCTCCACTGTTGAATCCACCACCTCCTCTGCCAAAGCCCCGTCCTCCTCCTCCTCCTCCAGATCGGAAATCAGGGCGATAATCTCCAGGAACTCCACCTTTCTCTCCACCAAAGCCACTGCTACTACGGTAGCCCTCTCTATCCCCAAATCGAGGTCTGTCACCTTCTCTTGGGGGCCCACGAGGAGGTCGGTCAGCTCCTGCTGCTCCCATCGGTCGGCTAGGTGGCCGAGCAGATTTCTTCAAGGTTGCTGGAACAATCTCTGAGGGCAGGTTCAGGTATGTCCGCAAATGCTCTATGCCATCATTTGTCAAGTACCTGTGGAGGAGAACCTATTTTGGGATTTGAATTCTTCCTCCACCATCAAGAACTAGTGACTTGCAATTCAAAAACTCACCAATTATAGATATTAAATCCCAGAACCACACCTTTACCATTGTAATGGTGGTAATGAATGTGAGTATGAGTTGTGGAAACATGCAAAGTGAAACATAAGTTTGTTGTCCAGAAGTCATTAAGCTTCTCAAGGATGAATGCATTCTTATCAGAAAGCTTTGGAATGAAACAGGATGAGACCTCAAGTCATATTTCACACAGAAAACTTGCAACATATCCCACATGTTTCATTAAGATATGCATGCGGTTCTGCTTGAAAAAACTTGGTTATAATCTGACCTAAAAGCTGCAGTGAAGTAAGTCTTTGTCTGCAGAATCTGATAACAAACAAAAATTCCTAGGAATTCCTTAAGAGAAAGAGAGAGTGGAGGTCATCGGAACACCAAAACAAAAAACAAGGGAAAAAAACCTGACCAATAGTAGTGGCGCCATGCGAAGCTCTCCTTGACATACTCCTTGGACTTAAAACTCTGCATGAGCTTGATGACCTGAAGGTTGGGCACATCGATCTCCGGATGCTTGGGGGCATTGAAGTCCTTCTTGGCGTACAAAACGCCCTCCTGAAACAGATACTTGTATACTTCTACCCGATTCTTCTTAGGGATCAGCATGATGCTTGTCGCCTGCTGTGTGCAAGAGAGAGCAGAAAAAACAGAACAAAACAGAACAACCCAAAGAAAGCTCAAGGCAGGAGCAAGAAGGTCGCTCGGTAGCGATGCCAATGTCCACAACACGCGCCTCCCGCGAAGGAATTACACAAAGTGAGTGTGTGCGAGGAGAAGGTGCGTTTTAGTTCTTAGGGTTTGAGTAATATCAAAGGACCCTTGTTCATGAAAACCCTAGTCCTTAAACTTGGGATCAGGGGCTTCAATTTGGAGACATAAAACACAAGAAGAAACTTCCTAATGTATTTGGAGGGCACCTTTCATCCCCCAATATCCAGCGTCAATCTTTTTCACAATTTATTTTGGGGTGACCAAAAGTGCATCCCCTTCAAAGGATTTTTGTATAGGAGAAGGGCCTGATACAGGCCCTTCCGTGATTTGAGATCTGTGACCAAGGCCGGTAGGCCCACGGAACAGGTCAAAAATCATGGAAGGGCCTGTACTCAGGTCCTTTTCCTACGTAAAGCAGAGTTGGGGTTTTTTCACTTTCTAGAAACAGTGATCCGATGATCAGAAGATCCCAGTACAGCCTAGCTGGTGCCTTCCACCGCAAAAGATCCCGCTAAATAGTAGGCAAAAAGTTTCACTCCTATGGCCTTGGCTATCGCCTAGTCATAGGCCTCTTGATTTCAGAATGACCTCCATCTTGGGACTTTATCATTAGTATATTATTGTCGTTCAAAATGGGTCTCATCCTTGACCAAAAGAAAAGTTCACGGTTCAAACTTGAAGGACAATAATCTGAATGAATCCATCCATCTAAATGGAACTCCAAAAAAAAGGTTATTCTGAAAATAAAATAAAATGTGTATAATTTTACAAGCTTAGTGAATAGGTGTAAAGTAAAGCCCCAACCAAGCTGGGGGCATTCCCAAAATAAGGGTCCTAAGATGAGACAATAGTTAAATTTAACCTCACATTTTGGGCGTGTCCCCCAACTCTGGGCTTTACCCATTCTAAAGCATGAGGTGAACATTATCATGAACATAAACATACATCGATTGCAAGGTGTAAGAGTGGGGAAGGTTCTTATCTCTACTCTGAAGGATCTTACCCTAAAACTAAATCATATTTTGCTTGCCACTCTTAAGGAAGGGATAGAGGGATCTTACACCTTTAAGTAACCATATTTTCCCTACCAATCCTAAGGAGTATGCATAAGATCCCTTCTCTTTTCAAAGAAGGATATTCATGAATACAATGTGGTCTTCAATTACACTAGGAAATTTCATGGGCATGATAGTCGCATAAAGCCCCAACTATTCTTTTAATAAAGTTGGAGATCATCTTATACTCTTATACTTTTGAATAATGCCTCCTTTAGGTGCAAGGTTTCATCCTCACTAACAAACATATGATATCTTGTAATGAAAACTAAAGTCCCATGATGAAGGCATTCCAAAAATAAGAGGCTTAAGACAAAGGGATAACCAAGTATGGCCTTTGCATTGTGGGAATGTCTCAACTCTTGGGCTCATGTTCCCACTTATAAAGCATAAGAAAAAGAAGGCTTTTCCATCTAAGGTAGATAGGCTGATAGGTGAGCACTTAAACTCTCAAAGGAAAAAGGCAAGTTGATCATTGCTTGTAGGTTGGTAGTGGAGTCCAATTTTATTTTTTTTGCTTCATCCCTCATCCCACTCGTAACCATTTAGATCATTGAATTTAGTTAAGATTCAAAAAAAATATTCAAAATTTTCAAAGTAAGAGGGGTCTTTGAATTGAAAATAATCCTAAACAGACATAAGCCCTCCTCAATAGCAGATAGTTTACACCATATAGATGAACTTGATGTATTTGACCAATGGAAAATTTTAATCTTTTATCAAATTTTATGAAATTGAAAATGGTTTCATATTTTAATTTCAAAATGGGCTCTTTAATCAACAATGATGCATGCATTACAATTTGGACAAACTTAGAATCCTAATAAAAAAACAATGCCACCTTGATTAGGGTTATGATGTGATGTTCCTACCTTTCCATTCAACAATAGTTCCCTCTTCCTCTCTTAGTTATGTTTTTTAAGTGTATTCCAAATTGGTTTTAGAGGAAGGTATTTTCTTTGGTTATTGTTATGATCTTGCATTCCTAATTGTTGTGTTTTATGAATTTTGTTCAGTCCACCTATGATGTTCATATTTGTGTGCTTGATTGTATGGCTTTTTTTCAATCTCATTCCCTTTTCACCAATAGTTTCTCACTATTCATGGTTTGGGTGTGGGGCATAAATGTTAAGCTTATTATGGGTTGTAAGGCATGGTCTACTTTGTTGTCAAAAGAGCACAATGTTCACAATTGTCATCATCTCTTTCTAAACCATCCCCCTCCCATTATTGTTATGGACTACTCATGGTCATCATCTAGTTTTTTGCAAACCTTATCCTCATGTCGTGCAATTTTATTTACGATTTATGTCTCTTTTTCTTTGTGACACCCCCCCCCCCAAATCATTTTGAAGTGACATGTGAAAATGTATAAAGTGCTAGATGGGTGCAAATTATTGAAATACATATATTTAATAATTTATTTTAATTAGGGTGTTAAGAATTGGATTAAAATAATATGCCTAGAATATATTAACACTTCATAGGAGTAGACTAAACAAAATTGATTTTTTTTAACATGGTTGTTAGTCAACCTTTGAGTTGCTCACTTGGGCACATTCAAGGAATCAACCACTTGCCTTACACTCTTTTCCTCACTTTAACTTTTCTTTTATATTCTTAAATTTCTAATATTGATTCTGTCTTTAACTTTTTGTTGCAAAATATATAAATATTCATTAAATGTTACAACATGTGATTAAGTATTAATGAATGTCTACCCTTTGTTTTCCTTGGTGGTAAATGCAACAAGGACAACGAGTTTACAAGATGCAAAGATTTGGGGCATGATTTGTAGAAATTTAAATCTCATCATATGTTTCATAAGTAGGCCCATCGAGGTTTTGATCTCTTAGATTATTGACATCTTTTGTTGACCCTGTTTCATTGATGGTAGGAAGGCTCCTTGATGTATCCACGCGGTGTCCTAGTTCCACTTTTTCAAGTTGATTTGCATCATCCCTTGTTTCATCAATTTTGATTGTGGCTATTATGCTCGCCAATTTTATGGCAATCCCATGTTCTCCCAATGTTGATTGCCATTAGTTATTTCATATGAATTGTAATTATCTTCATTTGAAATGTTGTTAGTAGTTGTTGTGTATATTTATTGGGTTTTGTCTTGCCAACCATGGCCTTAGGATGAAATAGTCAAATTCATGTAGCCGTAACCTCATGTTTGATGTTCTGTTTGATCAAAAGCCTTGTTTACCCAATCAACAAGTGTAATATTATTTGGTTCATTTACAATTATTTTTAACCATAACATTTTTTATTTTTCAAAGGTTATTTTGAAAGGTTTGAGGCAGCTCACATTTAGAAGTTGTAAGGCATGCAAAATGTGTGAAGGTCATGTGATCATGTCCAACAATTTTGTTTTTGCATTTTTATTATTTTTATAGTTACGTGTGAACCATTTATAATTATTAAATGACAATATTTCTTGTTCATCTAAATTTCATATGTGATACATAATGAAATTCATATGATGAATGTAGAATGCTTACAAGTTTTGGTAAAATGAGTTGCATGATTAATTATCCAAACCTTGTGTTCTACAAACTTTGAATTTTTCGCAAAACAAATTGTTAATTCTAAATTTTTAAAATTAAATAAATTAGTACCACCAAGAATTTGCAAATATGCCACCTTGAAATGGTGTAGGTTGAGTCTAGGTATGTTTTACCACCTTCAACTTGAACTATTATAATGTTAAAAATAGTTCACATTTACATATATTCAATGTCTAAGCAATGACAATCATGTTTTCTTCCTTTGTTAGGACAAGTCTTGGTGGGCCAACTTTCTTACATCTAGTCTTGCCATGTATTTACATGGTCGCAAAGTGACGATGGTGGTATGTTCTAATGCTTCGTATAGATGTTACCCCTTTTTCCATTAGGGGTGATTTCACCTAAATGATTAATGAAACTCTTAACGAACTAAGGACACATTCCTTTTAGCGATGAGACCTATGAATGACAAAAATATCACAAAAATGGAATTCAATAGGTGCTTAAAATAAAAACCTATGCAAACAATTTCTTCAATCACTAGTCCCTCATCAATAAGATTTGAACCTTGATCTCCAAATAAACATTGAATTATCTTTGTCATCCAACTACCAATATGCTTTGTAATATGAGAGGTAAAAATTTGGATATATCACAATTACAAAAGATTGTTTTACAAATCAAGCTTTAACATAGATTTTTCATATCTTGTTCAAATGAAACAAATGAAAATTCATTATTGAATTTCTTTTAAAGGTCTATGCATATATAGTAAAGAAATACAAAAAAATCCAAACCATTAGAAGAAATACACATTTGTACCTCATTTTTTAATAGCAACTCACAAAATAAGTATACATGAAAAAATATGATTTCACAAGTTGCAACATCTTTTTGTGCAAAATAATTTATGGCAAACATTAAAAAAATGTGAGAAAATATTTATTTATTTTAATATTTCATTTGTTACATTATGTTCTATATAGTATAAAGTATTTTATGTCAACAAGTAATATTATGTTCTATTTTAGTTATAATGTTTTTGTAATATATTGGCTATTACTTGTTAAATATTAAATATAATCTATGAACAATGTATGTCATACATACATACATACATAATTTAAATGTAATGTCTTTACATTTAACATATATTTAATTGACATGTACATCATATTTAACATATAAATTAATAAATAATTATAAGCTTTTTAAAAAATTAAAATGAAAATTTGAATAATATAACAAATTGACCTTAGTTAAGAGTAAGGCTATGGTAGCCTAGTTCACTTTTGACTAAACCTAGTGTGGCATGTGCCATTGGCCCAAGTGTGAACCCATTTCAAAATAGGGAAACTCAATGTATGAATATTGTTTTGTAGGGTTTAGGATTTAGGGTCAAATTAAACCCTAGACCCAATATCCAATTTTTGAAGAGTTAAATATGACTTGCAAGTGTGATCACATTCTCAACTGATTTTTCCTTCCAAAACCTGGTTTTCTATAATTTATTTGAATTTGAAGTGACAAAAATCACTTAAATTTTGATCTCTCCCACATCCTAAGTTCAAAATTTAGGTGAAAAATTTCATTAAATCTTGTTCATCGAGATCTTTCCAACAATACCAAACGCACATCCCAATTCCTCATTCTTGAATTGAATGGCAGACCTTGAAGTGTGACCATGTTCTTAACTAATCTTTCCTTCCAAAACTTGGTTTCTTGTGATTTATTTGAATTTTCAGTGACAAAAATCACTTAAAATTCAATATATCCCCCCATGCTAAGTTGAAATTTTACAAAATATATTCCATTAAATCCTGGAGATCTTTCCAACATCACTAAAGGCAAATCCCAATTCCTCCAAATTTTTAGTTATGATTTAATTTAATTTTCAGTGAAAAAATCATTCAATATTCAAAACCTTTTACACTACAAGTCCAACCATCATGAAACCAACCCAATGCACCCCTCCTCATTGAGAGCTTTCCAAAGATACCAAGAACATGATCTGAAGCACCATGGTGTGGTGAATCTCATAAAAACAAAATAAAACAAAACAAACTACCTCGCTTCATAGATAGATGGCACAATGAAATCGTGACCTATGATGATCTAGTTCACTTTTCAGGCCCCAAAATGAATTGGGTGGTGAAACTAAACCCAACTTTTGTAATAGTGAGCTGATGAATCAATAACAAAAGTTTCCATTTAAGCTTTTCTAAAAGCATTGATCACACCATTTACAAATCACATCTCTTAGATGCCATTGTATGAAATATAGAAGACCACATAAAACAAGTAGCGTTTTAAAATTCTTTTGCCACACCACTCCCAAACAACTCACAAAAAATATTTCAGCTTTCATCAAAAGTCCTGAAAGCTTCTGTGAGCGAATTCACAAACATGCAATATTTGGTGCCACTGAACTGTTCTGTCCTACTCCATTGACAGAAGGTTCCACCATATCATCCACCCACTACACATTTATACCTGCAAAATTTGGAACAGCAGCACTGAAATTTTTGTTCTTGTCATAGCCAAGATAAGTCTGTGTAGCTGCCACTTTTTGCTTTGAATTTTTGATTGCAACCTGGAACGATCATAACAGTCCCCATTAATATATATTCCATATATTCTGGCACCAGCATATTTGATGCAGCACAAATTCGAATACAAATTGCCGTTTCAGCATTTCCTAGCTATGATTCCTCTCCTATGACTATTTGCAGGTGTAATCATCTTCGGCATCATTTTCCCAAGAAAGAATGCAGTGGTCTTCAACAGACTTGCCCAACAACTCTAGGACATTGGATAGTAGGAGCAATGAGGAAATTTTCACCTTTTTTACAGGCTGCCAAGGTTGCTGCTGGCAATACACCTGAGTGATTTTGCTGAAGTTCTCAAGAGTCTGTTGACCATATACTTGTAGCCACACTCCTCTGGATGGAACTGGCAAACAAAATTCAATGTCAGCAGATTAGAAGTCATGGATCAGAAAGATGAATACAGCATGCATAATGACTCCCTTATTTGCAATGTATATGTCCTACTGCAGGCATAGACCCTACCAATAAGAGTCCAGTTGCTGTTGTTGTATAACCACAGACCACCCCATTTGCAACAATGCATGCAGAGAGAGCAAGAAAAGAGGAAACTAGACATTAGTTGAATCTAGAACTTATCTGCACCTGGACAGTATGATGTGGGCAATGCCGATGCAACATAGCCATGAGCAATGTTCCTTGTTTCTTGACAAAAGGCACAGAGGGAAGTTCTGTCAACCACGATTGGTTGTTAGAACCATCAAAAACATTTCCAACGACTAGATCAGGGAGCGATCCATGATGCCACCACACTAAGATGCCATCTTCATTGTGCATCACCATTCCCTGGTCTTCTCCCGAGGGAGATTACATCCAAACACCCTCACCAGTACTAGATTTTCCATGAGAAAGTTGCAGGACCATGCAGAACTTTTGAGAAAAGAGCCTGCAGATGGAGCTGACACAGTTGCTATCTGAAACTACTGTGCAAGCTGTTGGAATCAGCTGTTGGAATCCACTGGCATCAGAAATGCATCAATCACCAAAGAGTGGTAGTGCACAACTTGCATTAAAGGAGTCACACTCTGAGTATTCACTTGAGAATCTCTGGCTAGACATTACATTTGATTTACTACTGCCAGTTTCACAAAGATTTTGTTGGCCAATTTCACAAAGATTAGGAATCCACCTTGAAACCTGAGCCAGCACCAGAGGTATGTCCTTGAACAGTGGATGTCTATTGTGTTGGATCTCACTGCATTATCCAGCAAAACAAAGTACTAGTTAAGAGCAACTAGATCCTTGCTAGCACCTGCAAGGAGGTCTGTGGTCTAATCACACTAAAGCATCCTGCCACATACAACATGTGATCAACATCACTCTACAATTTTGGTTATCATGTTCTTCAAGTAGCATTGCTGGACAATAAAACTACAGACTTCAGGCAAGGGGGAGAAACCCTAGGCCACCCAGTCTCAGGTCAGAAAATAATAAAAGTAAAAGTTTCCCATGCCGCCTTCAACAGTTCTTGACCATGTGTGTTCCCCCAAAGGATGGACTCAAATATGACACACTTGTAATATCCCACAAACATGGCACTGATGAGGATTGACAAACCCCCACCCACAGCACACCAAACAGTTCACAACAGACAGCACTCCCTAAGGAGATCTTTTGCATCAAACCTGGGTGAAGGAAGCCAATGACAACAAGATGTTGCCACTCTACAGTAAAGCAAAGACTGGTGAAGTTTCTTGTATAGCAACACCACAGCCATATCCCCACCACACAACAGGGTGCACATAAGCATTTATTCTGTAAATTGCTGAGCGAGAATCAACTCTCAAGGGTACACAACCACCTTGAGTACAGCAGTAAACATGCAAAGCTGTTGATACACCACACCAAGGGCCTGCAAACACAAATCATAGCATCCCATACACTAGTGAGAAACCAGTATCAAACTTAAATTTTCTCTCCCAACTTCCACATCTGATGGATTTGACAAGAAAGTTTTTGAAACAATTCACAACAACATGCAGGAAACATCATTCCCACCTTTCAATAGCTTCACACCTCTGCTTGTGTGAACTGTCCTCCACATATGCTTGCAAACTTCCATCCTCCTGCTGCTGCTGCTCTTAGGAATGGGAACTTCAGAACCTTCTGTTGCTTTCCTGGAAGCTGCAATGACAATCTCCATGCACTGAAACCCCAGTCATTGCAAACAACCACCTTGGATCTTTTGGACATGAAGATGAGTTTGGGTAAGCATAAAACCATGCAGTGTGGAAGTTGGCATGGACCTTCAGAAAAGTAAAAGGGAAGGAGCAACAGGACAGAGCAACAATTCACCATAGATACAGTCACATGTGGATGCTACAAATCATGCACAGCAGTTACATGTGGATGCTGAAATCATGCACACAGAAACCTTTATGGACTCACAAACTATTCTATGAAGCAAGCAGCATTGCAGACTGGCCTTCACAAGAGATTCATAACTCTTTGATTTGCAAAACAAGGTGAAAACTTTCTGCAAGAAAATCTGTGACATTGTCTCATCCCCACAACTTCTTCCCAGACTTCTTTAAAAGGACTGGCTGAATCGCCTTGCAGCATATATGCCTGAAAATTTCAGAAGTACAACAAGAGCCCCAAGGAGACTGATGGGAATCCCAAGCCTAAATTTTTACTATCACAATTTCCAGTCCAATTTCCCAACTTCATTTGCACAAATTTAAGTTCTGGCAATGCAGAATCATACATTGTAAACCAGGGGCTTCAGGAATCACCCAAGTCATTGCAAAGTGGATTCCCCATGTTTGCTGAGCAATAAAGAGAAGAAAAGTTATTCTAGAAAACTCCAGTATTTTCAGCAGTTGCGAATTGGGTGGCTAGTTTGTCAAGCTGGCCCTTGACACTCATGTCAATGAAGCGAGAGCCATCCTTACCAAACTTGACAAGAAAACCAGCAATCAACGACGGATCTACAACGTTCTTGATCCTCACATTCTTGGCTTGGCTCATGCTCTGGATCTTCTTCGCGATGAGGGACAACTGCGACTGTTCAATTTTCACCGCCGAGGTCACGGTCGCTAACTGCGTGTCGGTAGATTCGTTGAAGATGGTCTCGAATTCCTTGGTGATGTCCTTGATCAACAACATCCGCTTCTTGTCCACCAGAAGGTAAAGGAAGCTCAGAGTGTCGGTGGTGAATCCGGCGTCCTCCGCTAGGGTTTTGAGGATGCTCTTCTTCTTCTCGTCCTCCACGACTGGTGAGATGAGGAAGTCGTAGAGCTCCTCGTTGTTCAGAAGATCCGCCAACCTTTCCACGTCCTTGTTCACCGTCTCCAGCGCGTCTTTCCCCTGCGCGAGTTCAGCCAGAGCACTGGCGTAACCAACCGCGGCTCCTTCCGTTTTCATCACAACCGTCGCCCGTCTCGCCGTCTCGTCAGTACTACCCGTACTCGTCATCCTCTCACGAACGGCCGCAGCCACTGCATTATACCTATAGGAGGAGGAGGAGCTACAGCTTCCCGCCAAGAACTGACGCTTGACGATGCTCACATTGGACGAAACTACCGTAGCAGCAGCAGAAGAAGAAGAACGTTGCTGCTGCTGAGAAGCGACAGCAACAGCTCGAGCTCCGGAAGAGCTGGAAGCCACTGCAGGGACGGAATTCGCCACCATTCTCCATGCAACAGCATCCATATCTACGACTTCTTCTCTTTCTCTTGTTCTTCTTCTTCTTCGCAGGGGGAAAAAATCAAAGCCAGAAAAAAAAATCCCCGCTACAGAAAAATACTAATGCTGCTGCTGCAACAAAACTCACCAAGACATTTGCGGGACGGAGAAGAAGAAGAATTCCGATGCGCAGCAAATCCAAGGGCAGATGCTGGCGATGGAGCGAAGACGCTGCGAGCGACGAAGGGAAGAGACGAGAGAAGAGAGAGACGATGGCGCAAAGAAGACGGACGAGGATAAGATATGGTGGGCCATGGTTTTTCCTGTGGTTCGAATTCGTACACAAAATGCAATTTAATTAACTAAGGTTAAATTATCTTTATCTTTTTTATTTTTAAAATTTTTGTGCATGCGTTGTTGTGGTAAAATGGAAGAAACATTACTAGGTCAAAATTTCTTTTTCTTTATCCTTTTTTTCTTTTGGGTGTTATCATTTTGTTATGGTAAATTCGAAGAAACGCTAATAGGTCAAAATTTCTTTTCCATTATCTTTTTTCCTTTTGGGTGTATCATTTGTTGTGGTAAAATGGAAGAAAAATGAATAGGTCAAATTTTCTTTTTGCTTTCTTTTTTTTGCTTCTTTTTGGTGCATCAGTTGTTGTGGTAAAATGGAAGAAGCATTATTAGGTCAATTGGGAACAACACAAGGGATACATGAAATTGTGAAAAACACCATGAGGAGCATTCAGCAAAAACATATGATATAAAAATTAGGGAACACATATGCAAGGGACACATGAGAATTGTGAAAACAACATAAGGAACATTTGGCAAATCATATGGTATGAAATTGAAAAATACATGCAAAGGACACATGTGAACTTTGAGAACAACTTAAGGAACATGTGCTAAAGCATATGGGATAAGACTAAGAAACACACTGGGAACCCATAAAGATCATTAAGAACTTCATGAGGATCATGATTGTGGAAAGCTAGTAGGGGGAAACAAAACCCCTTGTGTCAAAAAACCTTCAAGTTCCCCCAAAATGTCTAATTTACAATAGTGAAAAGATGGTTGCCATACAATAGGTATCACAAGACCTTCTGCTTATGAACTTCATCCTCACATTCATCCAAATCAGTGCTTCCTTTCTGGAGAATTTAAAAATAGAAAATGTCAATAATAAGTAATTCTTTAGGGGTTTAATAGCCAATATTTGAAATATGTATATAATTGAAAAGGTGAGATTTCTGTATTAGGTTCCAATAGGGTTGCCTTCAATATAGAAGGATGATTAAATTTCATCACTTTCATATATTGTTTATACCAATCTAAATTCAGCTTAATCTTCTGGTGGATGATCATCACTTTCGTTACATCACAATATTGAACAAAAGAACACACACACTAATGAAAGCCATACAATCATTTGTCAATTCATTAACATGAAAAAAATGATAACCTCAGCTGTGCCAAGGAAAATCACATACTCTTGTTGTCTAATGATGTTGGAAGCATACAAAAAAATAACATGACTAAATCCCATGCCAAATTAGTGTTTTTCTTTTCCATTTTGCGATGTTGCTCAAGTGGTGAACATCCATATGTATATATAGCCAAATTAGGCAATATTCAAAATATGAAAGTTGAAAATCTTAAGCACCTCTTCATGTTGTAGGCAATTGTGGTGATTTTGGCAATTTTCTTAATTTTTTTTCTCTTTTGAAAATTAAAAAAGAAAATTTGAAAAAAATTTCCTTTTTCAAAAGGAAATTGCAAAATTGCAAAAATTTGCCACAAAAAAAATCACTGTTCTGACTGGTGGTTCAGCAGAGGTTCCAATTCTATAGCTTGAATCAATAGTGCTTGTGGATTCTGTGTCTAGGCTGGTGTGGGAGCAAGGTGCCTAATAATTAGTTTCTTTCACGAATTATGTTGGACAAAAAAAAAGTAGAATAAAATAAAATAAAATAATTATATATCTCTATCTTATATATAAATTCACTATGTCTTCCCGTCCGTCCGTCCGTGACGTGACGTTCTGCTGCAGAACACTACCCCATTCCAAGTTCCAAGTTCCAACCGTCTTATGCAGCAGAACCGGCGGTAGTTGGGAAATAGTGGTAAAAAAGAAGAAAAAGAGATCGGACCTGAGGAACTCAATGTCTAGGAGTCGGGAGTCCTAAGGATGAAGAGATCTTGCCCAGTGAGGAAGACAAAAAATCTGTTTCTTTTCTTTTCCTTTCCTTGATTCCGTTTGTGGAAGGATCGTAATTTTTTGAACATCATGATAATTGCTGCAATGTAG
>Ga0116231_10005942_pt1 | contig 23702 bp, 23 predicted proteins | sample S1TSphgellanicum_2_FD_89695 | JGI IMG/M metagenome (GOLD analysis project Ga0116231, IMG submission 89695) | Host-associated microbial communities from peat moss isolated from Minnesota, USA - S1T2_Fd - Sphagnum magellanicum MG | ecosystem: Host-associated > Plants > Peat moss > Unclassified...
CATATCTTTCTACTCACACAAAAAAAAAAAAAAACACCCCCCCCTCAAATATAATATATATATATATATATATATATATATATATATATATATATATAACATGTGATATCATATAAATGTATTTGTTCTACATTTACACCATTTTACATCGCCACCTAAAACTATATAAATGTTTTTTTTTACACTTACAGTCCTAAATCATTTACACACAAAGCTAGTTTTAGATGTTGATGGAGAGTTTTGGGGTTGGTGAAGCACCAGTGAAGCACCAAATGTAAATTTGATCCTTGAAGTGCAAGTCAATAATAAAAATCATAATTTTGAAATAAAATAAAATTGGGTCCACCTTTTTTTGAATTTTGATGAAATAATATTTAATGGTACTACACAATTTGGGTTTGATGCTTGTTTATTGTTGGTTGGACATGGTTGCATGGTGAAAGATTCCTAATTTGATGGACACATTCTCTCTATCCTTTTTCCAAAAAAAAAAAAAAGTTCCATGGGTACGGCATTCACCTTTTGTTGAGAGGAGGTTATTCAGGCGGATGCACAAACCAATAGACTTTAAGCATCCAAACCACTAAGCATTAAGTTTAGGCCCTTTAGTTCAATAACCTATCTAAGCATTTTGCCTTTTGGACTTTACTCTTCTTTTTTTCGTTCCTCATTTTCCCCTTCAAGATTGGTGTTTTTTGTTTAATAAAATTTAGAAACGATTCATCATCGTGCCTTCCATTAGGACAAACTTCAGTTATATTTTAGTGATGTAGTTAGGCTTGGTTTTTGATATAAAATAAACCCATGTTAGATATGTTTTTTGGGCATACCATGTTGGCGCCTACAGATAACCAACAACGGTCATGAGAAAAATAACAATAATAAAAAAAATCAGCTGTGGTGCTTTACTTATTAGGGTAATGCCCTGCTCCTTGCATGTGATCCTACACAAAAAAGATTCTTAATACTACACCAATAGATAATCAACCTCCAGAAAAAAGGAGGCAGGAAGTATCATAGCATAGGGAAATGCTTAATAGTCAGGGCTACAAACAATCACTTTTAAGATACTTTTGATGAAATTTCTTATGTTAGATTTGTTTGGTTGACTATCTAGAAAGCCCAGGGCCCCAAGTTGTCACTTCCAATATAAATAATTACTAGTCTGACCTGTGCAATTGGCCCAAGTGTTACCACTTCCTCAACGGATTTTTCCTTTCAAAACCTGGTTTTTTGGAATTTATTTGAATTTTTCAGCGGCAGAAATCACTTATAAATCAATTTCTCCCACATTCTGAATCCAAATCTTACCACATAAATTTCATTAAATCCTGCTCATCAAGATCTTTCCAACAACACCAAAGGCACATTCCAATTCCTCCGAAATTTTCAGCTTCGATTTAATTTAATTTAATTTCCAGTGAAGAACTCATTCAAATATTTAAGAACTTTTGCACTGCAAGTCCAAACTTTGTGGAACCAAGCCCATGCACCCCTCCTTCTCAGGAACTTTCCAAAGACATGACCTGAAGCATCCCGGTTTGGTGTGCATCTCATAACTACAAAACAAAACAAACTACCTTCCTTCATGTATAGATAGATGTTCAGCATATTATGCAGTTTGTACAAGTTGCACACAGAAGTTGGTCTTACACTCGTTATACAGAGTTGTTGTGTGACAAATTTGATCCTGAGTCCTTGACTGACCCTACAGGCCTGTCCACCAGGTACATTAATCCATTTTTAAAATCAACACTTTCCAACACAACTATAACTGCATTCTTTCATATCCTTTTCCCGGCCATAGGGAACCAGCAGCCACGAGTGCACCATGAAGGATGGATGGTAAGTGGTCAGGAAACAGTTTTCTGTTGGGTTCCAGTTCCCTAGCTAACCATAGTGGTTAACTCTTTTTTTCTAACCTCCTACCCACAAGAAGGTCGTTAGTAGGTTAGTAGTAAATAAAGGCCTTACCTATGTATAAACCATTTACTTACCTCATAACTAGTTAACTATTTTCCTTCCTATCTACCTATATATGACACCTATTTCCTACAGAACTGATTACCACCATGCAACCAAATATGAACTCCACAACTCAATAATAACAGGCATCCAGTGGACGGTGCACTGGTGGGTTCTAGTTCGCTGTGGCCCTTGTGTGTATCTCCAGAACCTAAACCATCAGGCCGAAAATCAGGTGCCCTACTTACAAGAAGTCACCTTGGCCAAAATCCTTTTACACAATATAAAATTTTCTTTTCTTTTTCCTGACTAATAAAATGAAGAGCATAACTTGACCACCGAGCTGATTCCCTGATCATGAGTAGACTGTGCTTCAATGGAACTGATGCACCCATGGTCTTCTTGTAAGTTGAGCAGAAAGTCATTAGATTAGAGAGCCAGCATTAGTATCTGGGGGAATATTGTGCTTCGTATTAGTTCTCCCCTTTGAAATGACAATGTCTAATATGGATTGCATTGTGCCGATTTATTGGTCCCTCATCCCCCATATTTTTGAGGAACTCTCCTGAGTTTGTAAGGTAGAGGGAGGCACCTAATAACGTTATTGCACCTTGCTATTGCTCTTTACAATTCTTCAATTTTTTTTGGGAATGTGAGGTTATACTAATGAGTGATTTAGGGATGTTTTAAAAATTATACAATATGGTTGAAATTGCTATTTTAAAAAAAAGATTCACTTGTTTAAGATTACTTAAATTATAATTTATGATGACAATCTCGTTGTTTAGACACCTGAGTAAAGGCTTTAAAAACAAGTACTCAAAATTCTTAAAGGCTTTAAAATTTGAGATCTGATTTCACTCAAAATGCTTATTCTGAAGATTCTAAATGCCTCTACCTTAATTTTTTGTGTTGGTCATGAAAACAAGCCACTATTTGTTTTGCAAATTTTCAGTCCCCCTTGTGGGATAGAGATGTGATCTTTCCCTTCAAAGGGCCAAATTTACAAGTGATGTTGCAAGTGATCACCAAACCACAACTCCCAAACCTCTCAATAAATATCTAAACCTTAAAGCCCAGACATCCAAGCTTCTCCTTAGAATTTCAGTAACAACAACTATTCCAACCACATCTGAATGCAGTCTCAACACTCAGATTGCATCAAAACCTTGAAAATTCAACCAAATTATTTGAACCCATTATATTTATAATTCCATATATTGCAACCACATTAATTGGAACCAATTGTTTGCAAAGAGCCACCAACTAGTCAATTGTAGCCAAACTTGCAAATCCAAAGTATCATAAGTTATGGCCATCAAATTGACCAGCCTACAACATTCAAAGTAGTTGTGAAAGAACACCTTCATGGTGTAGCACCAACACTTGTACTGATCTGAGTTCTGATCTCAGGAAGCAAAACCTGTATCCACTTACAGCATGTGATTTGCTGTAGCCAAGCATTCCCAAACTAGCCAGCAATCCCTGAAATCAGATAGAAAGTGCTAAGGAAGCCATCTGAAGCAATGTGTAATTTGCTGCAGCCAAATCAGTAGTATTTGTGGAACCTTCATTGGTTGAGCTCATGGGAAGTGGAATGTTGATCAGGATACCTTCCGGCGGCAACTGTTCAATATCACCCATGCCTGAAATTCCTCCTTCTTCATTAGCTGCCATCAACATATCCAGATCTTCTCAAGGGTACCATAAGAAACCTGGAGCCAACATGAATCTAAGGGAGGCAAACCTCACAAAGGAGAGGAACTGTTGCACAACATGGCCTTGGATACATCATACACATGTAGGAATAGAAACTGTAGGCTTGTTATGAAATGAGCTAGCTACCAGTAATGGAAGCTGCCAGGCACTGCTAATTCGGAAAACAATTGCAGGCTTGCTTGCACAACAAAATCTAGACACAAAACAAGGAAATAAAAAAGTAGCTCAGAATGTTTATTGGCTTCATACCTGGAGGCTGATGGGTTCCTGGTGATGAAGAAGGCAATGGATTACCAGGATTTGGGGAGGCACTAGATGCAATTGACCTCCACAAGGTGACTTTATAAATGGTGCAAACCATCATGGTGATGGCAGCAAAGAAAGGCAGTAGCTTCAAGACCCAAATTATATCATCAACAGACAAAACACTTGATGCAGCAGTGAGTGTCTGTGATCCCACTAAGGTGGGTGGCTTTGCAACTGCATCCATGAATGATAATGGATGACCCATCTCCTGTTGTTTCTAGATTCTGTTGCAAGCTAGATGGTGGAGGAAAATAAGGTGAAATTCCTGTGAACTTGTTGGATTGATGTGCTCAAATTGACGATACTCAAGAACAACAAATGTAGGTGATGGTATGGAGATTGTCTGCTTAATTTATAAGAAAGGTACTTATTTGCCAAGGTTGTTGTTTTAGAAGGGAGAGAAGAAAGTTCCTCAGAGCTGAATCTTCATTGTTGGTTGACACTTGAATGTGTGCAACATGTATGAAAAAATTAACATGTCCAACTTTATTCAAAACTATGTGCAAAATGTACAACAGCACACTAACAAAGTGTATTTACAAAAGACATGTCTAACACTTGCTCACAACCTCTATGTATAGCATGCATAACACTAAAGGATAATACTAACTTCTAGATATATCTATCTCTATATATAAAGGTATACACTTTAATTTGACACAACTCTGTCCAACATGTCCACCAACTGATACATGTCCAACATCTTACAAGGCAGAACAGAAGACATTGTACCATGGGACCCGAGTCTCAAAGCAGATCAAGTCTTTTGCCATACTTTGCCTGAACTCAATGGTCACTTGACCATGTTTGACAATAAACACTCTTGAATGATGTTTGTGAAACAATTCCAATACCCAACTGTAATCCCCATCTATGTCTAACCATATACAATGCTAACAACGTCAAGCAGCCCACAATCAGATAGTATAGCAAATCCAGCATTCAACCATGTGATGTGCAAGATTACCTAGGCCTGTGGTGGTCAGTCTGCTCCTGGACCAGTCACAGTGTACCAATCATTATTAGCTGGCATATTCATGTCTGAGTGGAAGGGCTGGGCGAAAAACCATCCTCCTCTGCATCAATTTTTATTTTCCTCCTTCTAATTTGTGATATAAAAAACTTGGCAAAATTTTCCTAGAAAACAGGAAAATTAGCAAAATTTACACAAGAAAAAAGAAAAACTTTCACAAAATTTTGGTAAAAAAATATACAAAATTTGTTGGAAAATCTTGGCTCTATACCTGTAAGAACTTCATTTGATTGTTCACATGCCAAAAAACCACACAAAAACCCCACAAAAATTACAATAAAAAGCATTTGTTTGCAAGGTCCAATATCCTAGGGCAAGGCTAATGACAGAGCTTCACAGAGGTGTAAAAACATATGCAGTGGAAATACAAACAGTTTTTTGAGGTGATTTGCAGAGGATGTCCAAACAAACTTCCATACATGCTCAAAACTCAATTAGTCATGTTTTTGAAAAAGTACAGAATTACTGCGGAAGGAACCAAGAGATTAAAACATGCACTAGGCACATCTGCTGTTCCACATGTGTAACAGTCTCAACAGCACTACCTTTGTCCAACGACATTAGGGATATCCAATTGTTCAATGGTAACATGAGCTTTTCAAGGAACCAATATTGGACCAACACCTGACAACTATGTGTAACAAGTCTCACTCCAAGCTCATATACATATCCAAGACATTCAGATTTGTTGGGGAGAATCATTTCCTCTTCCACCGACCATTATGACAAAAAAAAAGGGAGAGGGGGGAGGAAAAACCCGTCAAATACTAGAGGCTACAAAACTTTCATGTGCAGATTATAATCAATGTGGCCATGTGCTTTCCAAGTACTTGTCATCCTACGTGTAGGCTTCAAGTGACCATTTCAGAGGTTTTGTTGTCACTAGACGCACTGAGAATGGGTTAAAAATGTTGTGGGAAAAGGGCTCGGAGTGAACCAGCACCCACTGATCCAGCCTCAACCAGTCAAGTTTTTTTTGGTTTCTGACCCATGAGTTATTTTTGGAGTCTGTTTTTTTTTCCACCCTGACTTTCATACCATCATTCCAAAAGTTCTATTTCTATTTTGGTTAAACTTCCACCTCTGGGCAAATCCCCTTTATTTATTGGTTAAACCTCTTTTTCTTAGCAAAATCAATACTTTTTTGGTTAAACCTTTACATTTTGGCAAAATAAATGTCTTTTTTGGCTAAACTTATACATTTGATCAAAACCTTTTTTTATTTTTTGGTTAAATCATTATCTCTTTGGTATTGCTCACACACAAAAAAATCCTAAAGGTACTATGGAAGGTGATGATTATCATCAATGAAGGTATTGCTAAAATTAATGCATTTCGGGTTGAATAGAACTTCAACACGCTTTTGAAACAATTTTGCAATACCCTTTTTAAATGGATAAATTCCATGAACCCACCATAAATCACAATGCAATACCTTCATCCACCATTAACGAATTATACTAGTCACCCAATATATAATACCCACACCTATAACAATTATGAATTAGAAAACCAAGCAGGTTTTGCAAGTTGTATTAGTTACCCAATATGCAATACTTATTTCAAGGGTCATGCGAAAACCAACATTTGTTGGTCCAAGCCTATCTCAAGTGGACCTTGATTTCATAATGCAATACTACATGTCAAAACCATTATGTCAAACATGACACATGCATATTCATGTATAAACAAATTTTGAGTTGGGAAAACATGTAGGTATACAAATATTACGTAATTGGTTAATACAACAATGGACATTTTAAGACCTAGTGTTGCATAGTGGACCAAAAAACCTAATGAAGAATTTGGAAACACCATTTGAGTATTACAAGATGCCAATGCTGCAAAATGCAATTTAACAATTATGGATGTGGGTCTTGCATAGTTGGCAAAAAAAACTAGTGAAAATTTTGGGAACGCAATGCAAGTATTGCAAGGTGACAACGTTACAAAAATGAATGAAATTATTGCATGGTTGCCCAAAATAACCAATGAAAAATTTGGGATGTTGATGTAAGTATTACTATGTGAAAACACAATAGAATGCAATATGAAATACTTATATATGTAGGTATCACATGTCTAACAAATGATATTTTTATTGTTAATGTTTCATATTATTTTATTCAACCAACACAACAAAATTTGAATTTGTAAAGAGGCAATATTTTCATGAATCAATACAAATTTTGAAGTAAACTTGAAATTCAAAATTTCATTAAAATCTTTTGAAAAAATTCACATGCCAAATTGGTTGCCATAATAACAAATGGCATGAATTAACTTTTTAGTTTCTATGTACAACACATAAACTACATCCAAAAATGCATCAAACCATAAGAATTGTGTCTAAAAATTACAGATCAACAAGTCCATGTTAATACAAAAAAAGAAGTAAATGACATGCTACTTTGTCTTCATAGAAGATTTTTTTTTGTAACTAGCTTCTTCATTTATAATGTCATGAACTTGGTACAAAGTTACAGCTCCTTTGCTCACTTTTGTAACATGTTGAAATGTGTGCAATTGTTTTTGTTAGATGTGTAGATGAATTATGTTGATCACAAATTCATCCTTGGTAGTTCCACACAATTTAATTCACAAATACAAACATGCATTATTAAATAAAAGTTTTAAGGTTTTTATTGGTAAAAAAGAAAAAAACAAAAACTTAAAACAAAAGAAAAATATGTTTAAAGAAAACACACAAATTGCAAGAAATTGAAAAAAAACATAAATTAGGGGGAAAAAAAAACCAAAATAAAAGACATAATACAAAGAAAAAATTAAAAAAAAGGAAAAAACATGGAAAAAAAACAAAAGAAAAAATAGAAAAAAATACCAAACAAAAAATGCAAAAAAATAAAAAAAAAAAACTCACTTGAGAAGGTCCCAAACTTTGGTGCATTTTTGTAGCAAGTCTTGTTGTTCCAAACATGTTTGCATGCATGTTGCATTGTGATCTTGCTTGAAATCAAAGCTCCCAAAATATAAAATAAAATAATAAGAAAAAAGAGAAGAAGAGGAGCAAGGAGAAAGAGAAGGAATAAAAAAAAGAAATAAAAGATGAAGAGGATAAGAAGAAAAAGAAGAAAAAGCAATAAGAATAAAAGAATGAAGAAGAGCAATCATAAAGAGAACAAAAACAACCAAGAGAAAAATAAATAAAAATTTGTGAGTTCTAGAAAAAAAAAAAAAGGCAATAAGGAAGTTGGAATTTCTTTCTAAAAATAAAGCTTCATCCAACCAACGAAACCCACAACAAGTTTCATCAAACTGGTGCATTGGTGGGTGTTGGGTCATTCTAGCCTTAGAATGCAGGGTTAACTTGTTGTTAACCACTAGTTTTGGTCTAGGTCAATAAAAATCAAATTGGATTATGTTTGATTTTCTAAACCAAAATTGAATTTTATTTTATTTTTGGTTTTCAAGGATTCAGATGATTCCTTGTTCTATTTACATGTGAAACTAAAACTGAGATAGTTTTAATAAAATTTCTTAAAATTGAAATTAAAGGTTCTTCATAGAAGTAGAAAATTGTTAAACATTGGTAAGGACTGAAAACATGCCATTCTAGGAATGAAGGCCTAATGTGAGGTGGGAGCTTAACAGTTGACCCAAATTCCCAAAATAATTGACTCTAAGGTGCTTACCCAACATTAAAAAAATCCTAGAATTGTAACCATTTGTTATTCATTTGAGAAGGGGAATAGGGGTCCAACACCAAAAGTTCTTCATTTTTTTTCATGCATAAGGTTCCTGAAAATGAGAAACTTTTTGCATAAGGTGCTTCTTTTGTTGAAACAAAATATTATTGCTGATAAGGCACCTTCCACAATGCATTTAAATTTTTTTATGAGTTCATCAAAACTCCTTTTCCCATTACTCCATCAATGCATGCCCCATCTATTGGCAAGTGGTTTTTTTGAGATGGTTTTTAACACCTCCAAGATTGTTTTCATTCAAAAGATTTAGTAAATGGATTCCCTTAGTTATTTCAACTTTGTTCTTATATTATTAAAGGTCACATTCCACCTCGAATTACACATGTCCTTGGCATGGGGCCTACTTCTTAACTATGACCAAACCTTCAAGCATAATTCATCCCATTACAGAGGGGGAAGTTATGTATCAATTCACATGTCATGCCTTATGCTTTCAATTTCATGTCGTTTTTGTAACACAATTTGCCCCACACCAATTCGAAGTCACAACTAAAGGTGGTTGTGAAGCAATAATCCATGACATCACATGCACTTTAAACCTTTACCTCGACTAGGTTGTTTTCTAGTTAAATGTGGCAAACATTTTCAATTCAGTGTTAAAAGGGGTCATATTTCAAGATTTTCGTGCAACAGGTGGGGATATCATACAATTCATCCTTTGGGTTTGTGCATTTGAGTTTCCCATGTTTTATAATCACCATAATCATAAAGGCAATGTCATTGTCATCCCCTTTACCATGGAAGCCCATCAAGGTGATCCTTTGGGAAGGGCACTATTTGCATTAGCCCATTTTAAAGCCTTGCATTCTATAGCCAATCATTTCTATTCTTGTTTACTTCCATCCATTATAGATAACATTCACATCATAGGTCCCACTTCAATTATATCATCTACATCGAAACATTTCTAAACCAAACTCCATGCAATCAATCTTTTTATCCAACCCCATAAATGTGTAGCATGGTCACCTTTGGGCCTACTACCTAACTTCAACGCCCCATCCCAGTTTACCACCTTATTAGAAAGAATTAAAATTTTGGGGGTTCCATTGGGCACCTCATCATTCACATCATCTTTCATAAGAGATTCCTTGTTAAAGGATGTTCGACATGTTGACCTTCTCCTTAGAATGGGTGAAGTTCAAGTAGCCTTTGGAATTCTAACTCATTGTTTCATGCAACAACCATCATATTTTTTACAATGTACACATTCATTTTCCACCTTTATAGAGTCCTTCTTTTTTTTTGACTCCTTTTTCCTTCAAGTGTTTAGGTGCCTTTTGGGTCAAGATCCTTTGACAACTCAAAAGGACCTCTAGCTCGTAAACAAGCCTATTTCCCAATAATTTTTGATGGCATTAGGCTCATACCAACTGTTGCCATTGCCCTAACAATCTATTAAGGAATTGGACCCTTGTAGGTTCAATCATAGTAGCTAGGTTTATGGTTGATCAACATCCCTTCCTTTTTGAAGCTTTAACATGAGTTGACAATGACACCTTCCCTTTTTAGCAACACCTCAAGGTGTCATGTGATCTCCTACTGCCCCTAGTTAACATGTGTTTTCTTTTGTTTGAACAACTCATCAAACAACAAATGGTTCAAATTCAAGATTCCATCTCAAAATGTCTACACCATCATACCCTTTCCCACATGCTCTTTAACATGATATCTGAAGCCCATAATGCCCAAATTTTATCATGTTCTGGCCTAGGGGCGAATGTTTAATTTACAATTCAACCAATTATCCCAAGCTTTCAATTAGCTTCCCCAGTCTTTTTTCCACAACACTTCAAATACAATTTGGATTGCCCCATCCTTCAATTGTAGGTGTTCCTCGATGTGTGTGTGCACATCCCATCGACCTTATGGGTATCCCACTTTTTAGGTTGTGCCCTTGGCAACGAACGCACAAAAACCCATGATGTAATTCACGGCACCTTTGCTACCATTGTGTGGGATGTTGGTTTCCATGTGGGGCAAGAACAACTACATGTGCTTCCTTTAAACATGTTCAACTCCTTTCGTTGATGAGTCGACATTGTGCTCACCAAAAATGGCATTTGCACCTTAGTTGAGATTGTCATTGTTAACCCAACATGAATGAATTTACTTTCTCAATTTTACACCACCCAAGGATTTGTTGTTTCCAATGTGGTTGAAACCAAAGAATGGAGTTATCATGATAAACACCCCCATCGATCAATTCCTCCCCTTAGCAGTTGAGGTATTTGCATGTCTACACAAGTAAACATATGTGTTTTTACACAATTGTGCCAATGCCATTTGGAGTTTGAAAGGATTAAAGGGCCTTCCTCTTTCTGTCTTGGTTACTTTTCTTAAGTACATTTTCAATCACATTGCAAATGCTATAAACATCTTCCATCTTAAGACGGGCAACATCCATAGGTTTAGCTACTTATCAACTTCCACCCCTTCAGAACACACCTCCCATCTCCATGGTCCACTTATTGCAAGCAAGTGATTTTAAATATGACAAAATACGGCAGTCCTATTATAAGCAGTTGATTTTTGACATGGATAGATTTTAACATCTAATTTGAATTAACTTGACGTTCTATAAATTTTCCATTTTCCTTTTTCTTATCCCTTTGTACATTTTCCACATGTATGGTGTGTCTATCAATAAAGATTTGTAGAGTTGCATCATTTTGTGGCTCTTGTCCATGTGTTTACACTTTTCAATGTTGTTTTTTGGTTAGACATCATAGAAAAACCCCCTACCATATTTATGTAATTTCATGTCGATGTAATTTCAGAATATCCATTTTTTATGGTGTATATTTTTTGGATAAGTAGATTTTGAATAGAGCATTTGTTTGATTTAATTTCATTTTTCTTCATGATGTCTTCCATTTATTGGAAATAATAAGTTTGTATGGGTTGATATATTTTTAAGACCCTTTTTCCCTTTGGGGCGGGTCTTTGTTCTTTCACAAGGCTAGGTTTCATCTTTAAAGAAAGCTTGTGGTTGCATGAGCCTATGAGAAGTTGCCTCCTATTTTTTAGGTTTGATAGTAGTAGTTGTGGGGTTGGCCACATCAAAACCTTCAGCCCGCTTGCCCAATCACCTCTAGTTTTGTTTTTGGCACAAATGAAGAAAAAACATTGTGACTCACCTCAAATTCTAAATTTTGAACCTGTTCATAAGTCATTAGTTCAATAACTTTTTGCTAGTTGATATTCTTTAAATATTAATTAATTGTGATTGAACTAGGATTAAATTGACCTTTTCCTTTAGATTTTTTTTTTTTGGTAATTGTTTTCTTGATATAAGTTTTTTATTTTGAATTAACATTCTAGAGGTTGTCATTCGCAAGTTGGCAATTTGTTTTAAAACTATTTTGCTTTTAACTACCCTATGTTCTTAGACTCAAAATTTGGAAACCACCAAGAATTACTAGGATTGGTGCCACGAATATGGGCACTTGTTTTCTGGAATTAAGTGGAGAGGTTCATCCCTACATCATGGGTGGATCCCAACAATAAGTCATCCCAAGACATGAATTGTGGTTTAGCAATCAAGGGGTTGTAAAGGTCTTGGTAGCTGGGCTACACCATCCATTATTTTATTGTGCACCTTTGTTCAAATTCCAACTATGATAAATTACTCTACCCATCAAGGTATCTTTATTAACAAGTAATGGCAATCCTAACCCCCAAATAGTCTTGACCAATGTTGCCTAGTTGTTAAGTTTTTAAAAAAGTCATGAGTTATGGTTGTTAATTTTTTTAATAAAAACAAAGAACTATTTTGTTTCAATTTTTTTTTTAATTTTCAAAAAATCAAAACTCTTCAATTTTGGGTTGAGGTCAATTTGTTTTAATCATTGTTTCCAATTCTAATGGTTCAAACTACAATCTAGTTTTGGATTTTAAGGTGTAATGGCCTTGATTAATGAGGTTTTTGAATTTGAAAGTATAGGTAGGTGATGGTCATGATGATATTATGTAGTTTCCGAATCCTGGAGTGAAAAGTTTTGGAACAATGAACTTGAGTTTGAATGATGAGTTTGGGGAGTTTATCTTGTCTGGTGCTTTAGAGTTATGTAAAACAAAATTGAAGTATGTTCCTTGGGTCATTTTTTACTACAATATTTGACAAGGTGGGTCAGCTCTTGTTGTTGATGTTGGGTATGAAGTGGATTGGTTCTATAGTGATATTACTTATGATTCAATCGATGGGCAAGAATTAGTTTCTCATTATGGCCCTGGTGGAAGTCCAATGAAAGCCATTGAATTATTTGAAGAGTAGGATGACAGTGGATCTAAATTTAAAAGCAAGACACGATCGCTAACTCATCATTTATTATCGTGAGTTCCATATTTAAAATGTTCCTCTCTTATAGCCACGCCTCCTCTTGTGGCAAACCCGTAGTTGTTGTTAGTTTTGGAATTAAATACTCGTGTTGATGTAGGCTATGTATCCGATGAATTCTGTGAATGTTATTTTGAGGATTCAATGAATTAGAACAAGTTAAGGTTTCATTATAGCCTTGGTGGAAATTGAAGGACCACCATTCAATTATTTGGACAATTGGACGACACTGAATTGCATTCAAAACATAGGACACCATTGCCGTTTCTAGGTCAACCTTCACCACATGAGGATTTGGCATTCCCATTTCAATGCAACTTTTGTTTCTCCTATTTGTCTTGCCCTCTACGCCATCATGGCCGGAGTCGTGCCTAGCAGTACTTGACGACGCAAGAGATGTAAAACTTCTTCTAATTTTCCATGAAATTGGTGAAGAAGATACTAGAAGTTCAAAGCTTCTTCTTGGAGGCCTCAAATCTCCTTCGCATGTAGATGATGAGTCCTTTGCACATTAGTTTTTATTTGAAAGGTGTCCTTGTTGCGAAGGAATATTTCTCAATTATTAACCTATTGCCTTTGCCATATAACATAGGTCATCTTCCCACCCTACTAAACAAGAAGGTTATTCCGAGGCCAGATCTCAAGGAATTCCTCATGAGGTGTATAAATTAGTTTATTGTCTACATATGGATGTTAGTTCCATTTGGCAAGATGAAAACTTACTTGAGGAAAATAATAGAAGAGACAAGTATTGAAATTGACCCACAAAGGATTATTGGTTGAAATCTATGCAAAATTAACAAGCACATTATATAATTTCCCTTCGAAAAGGACAATAAATGCTTCAATCGTAGACCCATTTATGATACAAAAATTTATCATAAAAACCATTCAGATTTTTTCCCTAGGTATCCTAATGTTCACCTTGGAAATACATTGTTGGTAGACAATACACCTTACAAAACCTGCCAAAATCCGCCTTTTAATGTCATTTTCATTGAATCTTACAAGGATGTGCTAAAAGAGGATAATTATTTCCTAAGGATTCTTCTCCCTTACTTAAAATTGTTTCATTACTCTGGGTTTAGTGTTCCCACCTTTGTAGAAAATTATCCCTTTGGTGCCATTAAAAGATTCAAGGAAGATGATGTTAAATTCTGGATGTTGTTTGAAAAATGCACCATGGCTTATAATGCTAATTTCTATAGAAATCAATCAACATTTGTAGTAAGTAGTCCAGATTAACCTTTTTTCATTTTCTTTTAAATTCTTTCTTTGATTTTTTCGTTCCTTTTTTTATATGGCACTTCAATTTTTGGACTTTCCCAATTCCTCTTTGTTTATTTTCCTTTAAGTAATTGGTGTGTCATTTCCTAAGGAAGCTGAAAAAGTGGAGTCGCCAAATTCATAGGCCTTTGGTGAACTAGAATTGCATGAAATGCATTGACTTTAGGAGTGGATTCCCAGTGCCTTGTTGGCCTGCATCGAAGGTGAATCCATTGCATGTCATTTTTTATTTCAATGGATTTTTCTTCGCCACATGCTTCAATAAAGGTAGATGTCGAAGAGTTCCATCTTGCACTATCATGTCGTCAAGCTTGGATTAAATAAATTCTTGGATAGATGTGTTGTGCAATTCCATGTGTATATTTGGTTTTGTAACCCAATGTCATAATATCTATAATTATTTGGATCAAATTTGGTATGAAACATAAATTTTTATCGATCATTCCAAAACACTTGATTAGGAGATTTACATGCAAAATCCACATTCTTGCCAAATAAACCTAACAAGCCAAATTTTGATAAAAATCTTAATGTTTTCTTTTCTAAATATCTTTACACTCATGTTGGCAACATGTTGCTTGTAGACGATACACCATGCAAAATCATGTTTAATGGGCCGTATATTAGCGTCTTTTTGGAGTTTTTTGATGGCTTTCATGGGCACGACAATTATTTGTTGGGAACTATTTTCCCTTACTTGGAATCTTTTCATTCCTCCGAATATGGTGTTTCCACATTTGTACAACATTATCCCTTTAGTAGGATTAGATGCATTGATAATCATGGTGATTGTCAACAATTTAAAATGTTATTTATGAAATGTAGTTGTGGTCACAAACCCTCATTTTGTAACAATGCAAAATTGAAATTGAAACAAAAAGTACCTTATTAATTGCTCATCCTGATACTCTTGTTTGAATATTTGAAATATTTCCTTTTGAAAAAATCTATTCAATTTTTAATTCAATTACCTTCAATGTTGCTCCTAGCCTTTGTATTCAAAGCATCTAGGTGAAAGCATGGTAAAGTATATAATTAAATGTCCTTGATTTAGAATGGGGTAAAAAATGAAATAATTTTTGACAAAAACACAAGAAAGTAGATTTAAATTTTATTTAAATTTCATTTTGAAACCATGGTGCTTTCCATGGGTTTATATTAAATTGAATACAAAATTTGAAAAACTTTGGAATAATAAAAGTAAAGATACTTTTGAATTTGATTAATCAATATGGTGTTTAGAAATACTTTTTCATTAGAAAATTTAATGAAATAGATTTGTGTGAAGTTATAACATAAAGATCATTGTATAGTCAGAGGAAGGGAAAAAAAATTTTATTTTATCTTTGGTAGAATATATTTGACACATACTTGAAACAAATGTTACACTACAAAAAGTAGGTTTCAAAAGTTATTTATATTTAGAAAAGTCTATTTGAAATCTACTTTTACAATGTAAGATTTAAAAATTAATTCAAAAGTTGAAAAGTATCTTTTTCTTAATCATTTAAGTACAAATATTAAATGTATAATAATTTTATGATGGGTTTTGGTCCTACTTCTTGTCAGCTCGACAAGTAGTCTGCCAAGGTAATTGAATTGTATACTTTACCATGTTTTCACCCATCTACTTTGGGCCTAATGGCCCTTGGGTTGAACCTCCCATTGATTTTCGTCATTTTTTTCTGCATGCCACCATCTAGTGGTCACTTGGTGTTCTTTGTCATACTTTTGATTTTTTAGATTTAAATCTACCCGTTGGCCCCCAAGTGGTACTTTGTGTGTTTCCAATCCATGTTATTAATGAATTTCCTTAGTTCTTTACTAATGTTCAAGGCCAATGTTCAAAACTATCTTTCCATATTTTGGATTTCAATTCACTTCTATCAAATTTTCAGTTGGATTGACATCTCATGATTTCTATAGGTTTCTTATTTATGTCCATCTTCATCCATTCGAGGTCCACACAAACACTTTTGGTCATATCCAATCAAAAAAAATTTTGATTTTTAGTGTGGATGGTGTGATGTGTTATTACCCAAAATGTATTATTTTACAAGGAAATTGTTGTGTGAAGGGGAGTAATATTGACATTAGCAAATTAGAATCAAAAGTTGAAATGCAACATTTTCTTTCTTGAACATTCAAAAGATTTCATAAATTGCGATTTGGTTTTGTATGTTGTTGGAAGATGCGATGCACATGTTGTTGGTGCCACAAGCATTTGTTGATCAATTTGTTTTTATTTGGGGATGTGAACAATGCACTGGGACCTTGGATCAACTCACTATAGGGACATATTATTATCTTAAGGATTTGAATCATGTGTACTTTGTATGCCGAGGGCTACATTATGGAATAGAAGACCAAATGTTGTTCATTGACAATGAGCCAAGCAAGGTCCTTCAAAATTCCAAATGCAGTGGTCTCTATGTTGAATTTTCTAAAGGGCATCAATTGTCAAAAAATAAAGTCCAATGGTTGGACCTCACATCCTATTTATGGCTAGTGTTGGTTGGATTACCAATGGTCAGGACAATTGGTGTCCATTATGAAATCACTATCAAATATTCAAAGCCCAAGTCGACTTTTTTTTCCTTGCATTATTTTTGGTTCATGTAATATATGAAAAGTGATAATGGGTAGAGTGGCATTATTCAACTTCCTTTAGGTATGAACTCTTTTTATGCTTGAGGCAAATTTATTTATTGTGTTTTCATTTTGCACCTTTGAATTATCTTTATCCAATCATTGAGTTTCACTTGTAGTTGGTTCAGATTATTATTCGTAGACCGTGCGATGGTGTTTGCAACTTTAAAAGGTAGAAAGCGATGTTTCCCAATTGGATTTCTATTTTGAAAAGGTGCCAATGTAGTTGCTTATCTAATTGCTCTAGAATCACAATTATTTGAATTGTGCTAGTAATAGTATGCTAGCTAGCAAAAGATCTATTCGTTGGGCTTTCAAACTTCCATTGTAAGTTTTTTAGTTTTTACTTCATACAACACAATCTAATGCTTTAGTTATTTAATAAAATTGATTTGAAATGATGCATCTTTCATGATTGTTCTTTTACTTTGGAAATGTTTTCAATCCTTCAAATCATTTTGAGTCCTCCATTTTCACTCTTTATCACTTGGTGACCACCGAAGCTTACTTGTATTTCATTTCAAATCTACACAATTTTGATATCATCCTTTTGAACCCTCTTTTATTTTGAAATTTCTTTCAAATGCTTTTGAGTCCTTCGTGTTCCCTCTTTATCACTCGATGACCATTAAGTATTAGTTCTATTTCATGTTTTACTTTTGTGATCTACACAATATTCAAATGTGCCTTTTCTTATGTGATTCTTGTGATCACCACTAATAATGATAATATGCATTGGACTTGTTGGCCACTAGGTTCAATTTGCAATTTCAAATTTTTATTAACTATCTAATTGTCTTAAGTTGTTTTCAAACTTTTTCAAAGTCCATAATTAATTAAATACATGTTAGTTCTTAGAATATAGGAAGTATATATTAGAAATATTTGGGAAATATCCAAATTTAAGAATTTTTTGTGATGAAAAATCAAAGAGGCTCACTGCAAAAGAAAATTTCAAAACATGGAAGCCACCCTCAAATAATTAATGCAGATCACACTATATACTTCAGCTTTTTTTTGGGTGAAATTTCGGCAAAATGTGAAAATTAAAAAGAAAAAGGAAATATTCTACTGCAATATTCCCATTTTTACTGAAAAAATCTCCAAATTTTGAGAAATTAAAAAAAATTCACCAGATTTGAACTCTACTTTTAGTTTGGTATCAGTCTTTTAACTGGTTTTTTTTTGCCGTTTAGACATTTTTTTAATCTTTGTGACAGGTTCTAAAAACCTATTACCATTTAATGCTAAATCCCTCTTGGGATGCTAACCAATGACACCACATCGAAATTTGAAAACAATAAATCACTGATATATATGTAGAGGGTAGAGATACGTCGTTGGAACTCCAGTCTCCAGATATGAGATCCCAAAAAGGGCTCATTTGCAACAAGAGTCAAAGGTGGCCATGTGCACTGCAAGCCCTTGTGGGCCACATTTGCACTGTTCAATTTTTGTGGTCTTTTTGGCATGACTAAGCATGCCTATCAAGGTTTCGTAGCCTTTGTAATTTGGAGGAGCCTACCTGAGGTACCATGGTCGACACTCTAGATTCTACACCCACTCCCTATAATGACATTTTTCTAGTTGTGCATACTAAATGCAGGGACCTGGGTATACAATTTCTCCACCATCAATTTCCAGGAACTGTGTTTGTAATATCTAATATACACTAGCATCTGTTAGAGGTAGTGGGCTCTTAAGCATGTCGGACATACCTAGTTTGGTGTCTACAAAATTGAATCAACATTTCATTTGTGAGAACCATTCACTTGGTGCTGCAAACTACCCATCCAAAAGCTTCTATTTTGGGAGTCTTAATCTTAGAAATATATATAATTTTGTAAATGGGCCCATTAAAAAGGCTCATTACCAGGAAAAAAAAGGGGGGCGCGGGTTCCACCCATCAATCTCCTCATAACATGTGCTACCCAGTTTTAAAGAAAGGCTGAGAAAAACACATGCTGAAATAAATCAGGTGAAGTTTTTATGCTGGAAACCAGACACAGGTCGGAAGGCCTAAACCCTAAACCTAAACCCATTTGGCACCCTTCCCCTACATGTAAGGGTCTGTAGTCTGTACCTGCTGATTTGGCAGTAAATGGCAGAATCGGCATCACGGCCACTTTAGTAATTTTCTACCCCCCTACACTAGTTTACAACCCACGTAAAGCACTCAGGTGTCACTCACTGGGAAGCAAGCCACATTCTCTAGAACAACTGTGCCAGGGTAGGTCTACCACCATAGTTAATCTTGGGGTTGGTGAGCCTGATTGAAAACTTGGCTGTTGGATTTGTTAGACTGGCTGCTGATTCCATGGTGTTGGACACATTGGACCTGGTTAGACATTGTTGGGGGTATTTGAGATTTTGTCATACACACATGATTGCAGGCTGCTGACTGTGGAAGATGCTCCCAAGTGTCTTGAGTTTAACTTGTAAGTCTGGATCTACTTTTATCTGGGGCCCATGGTTGAATATCTTCTGTTGCGCCATTTCATGGCTGTTGGACATGCATCGGTTGCTGGACGTGTTGCACACAGTTCTGTCAAAGTAAAGTGTTTAAAGACATTGTAATTCTTCATGCTAGCTTCATGTTATACCTAGTTGCACATATAGTTCCAACCAAGTGTTAGACATGTGTTTCTTCAAAGGTAACATACTTATAATTAGTGTGTTATACATGTTGCCTAAGTACCGCAAACTTACTTGGCATGGCATTTTCTTTCCCACCTCAACTGTAGGAATTTCAGGATTTTTTTTTAAATTGCCAAAGTGATAAAAATAAAAATAAATAAATAAATAAAAATTGTCAAGAAGATGCTGGAATGATAAAGCTACTAAGGTAATACATCTTGCACATATAGTTGTGAAGAAGTCTGACACATGGTTTTTGCATTTCTTTTTTCCTGAGTGTGAGCATACTTCATTAGTCTGTTATACATGTTGCACATGTGCAGTCGTGAACAAGTGTTAGACATCATGTTTTTCCTCAAAGTTAGCATACTTTATTATCCTGTTATACATCTTCCACATAGTTCTCAATGAGTGTTCAGACATGTTTTTTCTCAAAGTTACCATAATATTTGATTATCTTGTTATACATCTTGCACATGGTTGTGTCCAGCAACAAGGAAGATTCAACTTTTGAGAACTTTCTTCTACAATCGCATTAACCTTGGCCTCCATCCATCCTATATATTAACATCTCCACAGACTCTCACCTTCATTTCATGTTCTTCAGTTGTGTGAATTTGAGCATATCGATCCAACAAAGTTCACAAGAACTTCTTCAGCTTCTTTTCAAGCACCAGTAGGCTCACAACAGAATTCAGGAAACAACAGGAGATTCATCATGGGTCGGGCATTTTCCTTTGTAGCTGGCGTTGCGCAGCCCCCAACCTTGGCAGGATCACAGACAAGTCTTGTTGCTGCTGCTGCACCAAGTGCAGCTTCTTCCATTGCTGATGTAATTTGGGTCATGAAGCTGTTTTTTTTAGTTGCCATCACTGTGGTGCCTTGTGTCACTTATGCAGTCAGCTTGCGGAGGTCGATTCCATCTCGCTCTTCAAACTCTGGTAATCCAATGGCACCTTCATCAGCAGGAACTGAGTCTCCAGGTACAAAACCAACGACCATTCTGACCCGCTTTCTTCTTTCCTTGTTTTGTGCTGGATTTTGTTGTGCAAGCAAGCTTGCAATTGTTGTCAGAATTGGCAGGGCTCAACCGCAACTTCCTCTTTACTGGAAACCAGCTGATTTCATAACAAGCCTTAGTTTCTATGCCTACATGATGTGCATCCAACGAAGGCCAAGTTATGCAAAAATTCCTCTCATTTGCAAGGTTTGCCACCCTTAGATTCATGTGGCCTTCAGGCTTCTTATGGTACCCTTGAGAAGATCTGGATGTGTTGATAGCAGGTAATGAAGGAGGAGGAATTTCAGCAGGCATGGGTGATATTGAACAGTTGCCACCAGAAGATATCGTGATCAACATTCCACTTCCAGGCACAAGCCCAACCAATGAAGGTTCCACAAATTCTACTGTCCTGACCGGCTCTATGGATTTCACTGCAGCAAATGACCAGATGGCTTCCTTTGAACTTTCTGTCTGAGCTGAGGAATTACTGGTTATGCTTGGTTGCAGCAAATCACATGCTTAAAAAGTGGATACTTTTGCTTCTTCTTCTTCCTGAGATCAGTAGTTAAGCTGTAAGTAGGGACTGTTGGTGTGGCAGCATGATGGTGATGTTCTTGCACAACTGCTTTGAATGTTGTTGATGGGTCAGTTTGATAGCCATAACTTATGATACTTTGGGATTTGGCTACAATTGATATGGCGGTGGGCTTTGCAAACATTTGGTTCCATTTAAGCAAGATATGGATTAATTATTTTGGGTGGAAGTCACTGTTTGTTCTTTTAATTTTCTGTTGGAGCATGAGTAGGGACCATCCCAAGAGGTATATTTAGCACTAAATGGTGACCATAATGTCAGAACTTGTCCAAAAAAAATAAAATCGTTTTATAGTCTGGCTACCTCGAGCAGTCAGGAATAGACACGTAGTGAAATTGGCACGAAATATCTCTTTTTTGGTGATTAAGAAAAGACAGGGAATATGGCAACAAAACATTCCTCAAAAGTACTAGAGCAATACGAAATTTTGCACCAAAAAAAAACTATTAGAAATAAGTGTAAGTGTATATATTATATATCCTTAATGACAATTGTTTCTTACAAATCCATATTAATTAGTTGTGGTGCATCGGAAAGCATTTGAATGTTTCGAACTTTTTTTTTTTTTTTTGCAGTGGGTCATTTGGTTGTCCTCTCATCTAAAACTATGTAAATGTTTTTTGTTACACTTAAGGTCCTTTACACGCACAACACTGGTTTTAGATGTTGATGCAGAGTTTTGAGAGTTGGTGAGGCATCAAATGTAAATTTGGTCTTTGAGGTGCAGGTCAATAATAAAAATCATAATTTTGAAATACTATTTTAAAAAATTAAATTAAACTGTGTCCACCTTTTTTTGAATTTTGATGAACTGGTGTTTAATATTACCATTCAAGGATGGGTTTGATGCTTGTTTATTTTTGGTTAGACATGGTTGCATGGTGAAACATTCCTAATTTGATGGACACATTCTCTTTATCCTTTTTCAAAAAAAAAGAAAAAGTTCCATGGGTGTGGCATTCACCTTTTGTTGAAAGGATGTTATTCAGGCGGATGCACAAACCAACAGACTTTAAGCATCCAAACTACTAAGCATTAAGTTTAGGCCCTTTGGTTCAATAACCTATCTAAGCATTTTGCCTTCTGGACTTTACTCTTCTGTTTTTGTTCTTCATTTTCGCCTTCAAGATTGGTGTTTTTTGTTTGATAAAATTTAGAAACTATTCATCATTGTGCCTTCCATTAGGACAAACTTCAGTTATATTTTAGTGATGTAGTTGGGCTTGGCTTTTGACACAACATAAACCCATGTTAGATATGTTTTTTGGGTACTCCCATGTTGGCGCCTACAGGATACCCAACAGGGGTCATGAGAAAAATAACAATAATAATAATCAAATAAAAATAAATCAGCTGTGGTGCTTTACTTACTAGGGTAATGCCCTGCTCGTTCAGTGTTATCCTACACAAAAAAGATTCTCTAAAGATTCACCAATAGATAATAAACCTCCAGAAAAAAGGAGGCAGGAAGTATCATAGCATAGGGCAATGCCTAATAGTCAGGGCTACAAACAATCACTTTTAAGATACTTTTGGTGAAATCTCTTTTATTAGTTTTATTTGGTTGTCTACCAAGAAAGCCCAGGGCCCCAAGTTGTCACTTCCAATATAAACAACTAGTTTGAACCCCGTGCCTAATGCACAGGTGTGTGTGTATTTGACGGTACATATTACAAAATTATAAATTACAAACTACATTTCCAAAACTCTCTGTCTTCCTCTCCACAAGCTATTTTACCGAGGCCATTTCACTTTCTGCTACCATGAAAATGAACACTACATCCTGGCCAAGCAATTTGCGCACTGTGCTACCTCTTGTACATCTAGTCACACAGAAGCACATCTTGTCCATTGAGCATGCAATCTCGAACCTGTTTGGAAAAAAATTAAATTTTTAAAAAATCTCTTGGTATATCTAAAAATAATAGCCCATCTAACTTCCCTTTGCACAAAAGCTGTAAAGGTGTATAGAACGATGACGACGGAAGTGCGCTCAGAGGGATTCCAAGAACGCCCACACAAAAAATCAAAGGAAGGCAATATTGGAGCAAGGGCTGTTCACACGGGAAGTCCCAAACCCTAATGCCGTCTCACCTCGCTTTCCTCATCATCATCGCGTGTTGGCACCACCCACTGGCCACACAAAGTCACGCGTTCCTATTGGCCAACATCCTAGGCCATGGGCTAGTACTGTTCAGACACACAAGGGGTGGATCCTCCTCTTCTAGTGGCCAATGTGGTTTTCAAAGTTGTAGCTAATAATAGGGCCACAAGTATTATTACCTGTATATATGTATATGTATTTTTTTAATTTAAAAAATTTTGTCTATTGGTTTTTCTTTTTAACCCTATTTGTATGTGGACATAGTATTAGTGTATTAAATAAATAAGTACCCCCAGTTTATAATGGGGGTATTAGCCCAGGCCAAAAATGGTGACGAACA
>Ga0116231_10005943_pt1 | contig 23701 bp, 19 predicted proteins | sample S1TSphgellanicum_2_FD_89695 | JGI IMG/M metagenome (GOLD analysis project Ga0116231, IMG submission 89695) | Host-associated microbial communities from peat moss isolated from Minnesota, USA - S1T2_Fd - Sphagnum magellanicum MG | ecosystem: Host-associated > Plants > Peat moss > Unclassified...
ATTTATAGATCAACCAGTGTAATTTGGTAAACATTCGCGGGTAAAGAATGTTATGACAAGGTGCTAAATGAAGAATTTTAAAGAATTTTAATGTGCAAAATGAAGAATGTCATAACTATGGAAAAATACTTATTGAAAAATACAAGTTTTTTATTCTTGACTTTTGACCACTCCCACTTCCTATAAGAAGGAATGTAAGGGGGTAATACAAGATTCTTCAACGAATAACAACACACCAATAGTAGCAACAGTGCGAAGAGGAGAACAGCAGCATGAAGAACCTTATACCTAAAATAAAATAAAAGTTGAAGAGGAGAACAATAGGGCAAAAAGGAGAATAGTAGTGCGAAAAGGAAAGTAGCAATGTGCGAAGAGGACAACAACAACGTGACATGAGGAGGAGAGTAATAACATGACGTGAAAAGGAAAACAACAACGCGGTAGGAAAAGGAAAGCAATAGTGTAATGCGAAGAGGAAAGTAACAACGTGATGCAAAGAAGAGAACATCACTACGACACAAAGAGGAAAACAACAAGGTGAAGAAGAGAGTAACAACGCAACACGAAGTGGAAAACAACAAGGTGAAGAGGAGAGCAATAATGTGAGAAGAAGAGGAAAGTAGCAATGTAGGGCGAAAAGGAGAGCAACAACATGATGCGAAGAGGAGATTAGCAACATGAATAGGAAAGCAACATGGCAAAAAGGAGAGCAGCAATGAAACGTGAAGAAAAAAACAATAATGCGAAGAGGAGAACAACAACACGACGCAAAAAGGAAAGCAACAACTAGAAGAGGAGAATAGTAAGGCGAAGAGGAAAGTAGCAAGGTGAAGAGGAGAGCAGAACACGAGGAGAGGAAAACAAAGCGCAAAGAGAAGGAGAAAGTAGAAAGTGGGGCTCGAGCTTAGCATTTTAAACTAGATTTAGGGTTTTTTTTTTAGGTTTAATGGCAATGCCCATAATAATTTTTTCCCTTGTAACGGCTTACACTGGCACCCACAACCCTTTTTTTCATTGTAATGGCCTACATTAACACCCACAGTTTTGTTTTGAGCCCCCTAACAACCTACATCCTAAACCTAAATCCCTTTCATATCCATATCTGGGCATGGATTTAATATCCACCTTAGATATCATATTTTCAAAAAATATATATTATGTCCGAATATTATATGATCGGATATCATTATTTTGATATCCAGAGATAAGGATATCATTTTGGATATCAAGAATTTTGATATCCAAAGGATTTCAAAAGTGATATCCTGAGTGATATTCAATCAAGATATCTAGATTTTTAGGATATTTGCCTAACATTAGTCCAAAATCAACATTTATCTTGTTTCCAAGAAAAAGCTAATTCACTCTATGAACATCTTCCACCTCTAATTAACCCATGATTGTCACTGGCATAATTTTTAGTTATGAGCAAGTTGATTTGCATGTTGAGATGTAAAGAAGTTTTTTTTAAATGAGCTCAAATGAGGTGACAACCATGGACAACCAACAATGGATTCATGTACATCATTGTAGAACCTTATGTCATGAAGGATTGACACTACTTTTACTAACACTTGCATGTGTTGAGGTGGGTGTAACTATGAATAGCATAACTATGATCAACTTGAAATGCATGGTTACAATGGAGTCTCTAATCAATAGCAATTTGGCTCAATGTATGTTTGTTGTAACTATGATGGAGATTGGTGTTTTAAGGGCATTTAACTATGATATTCACCCATTTGAACAACATTACATGTCTCCTTTCTTACTCGGTGTGCCACCAATTCAGTCAAAGCTATGGAGTTCCAATGCTCCAACCAAGTGGCACCTTTAACACCCATGGCCACTACTCCTATGAAATTGGCAATAGCCAACCTTACACATGTTAGAGTGTTATCTCAAGACTACAAAAGACCACCATACATTTTTGGAGAAGGATCAAATAATGACTAAGAGACTCGACTTTAGATTCACAACAAGGGATTTGTAAAAAAACTTTCATGGGATCCTAGCAAATGGCAATGGAGTGAAGGCAATGGATTAGGTTGAACCTCCTTCTTTGGATACAAACATGGGACATTGATTGAGCTTTCAAGGCCATTATAATTCCACAATGTTATTGCAACAATTACACAACCTTGACTTAAACTCAAAACATTGCTTCAAATTATTTTGTTGTTTATGGTATAACTCAAAACCTAAAAAAGTTGCAACACTTCTATGACTAACACTCAACCATGGACTCCTAGTTGGTTCTTGGTTTTTTAAAAATGAAACTTGACACTGACTACATGTTGTGTAACATTCAAGTGTTCATACTCTCTCACATTGTCTACTCACATCTTAGGAAGTTTCCCCATTTTCTTTCTATGGATTGAAAGATGTGCATTATAATTCAAAGGTCACTATTCACATAGTCATGTGCTTAGGAGTGCTTGAACCTCTACCATTCAAGTTAGCATTGATACTTGATGGCATTTCGCAAGGGTGGAAAATATAGACTCCCTAATATCCAAGCTCACCTTGAGGAATTGTTGAAAATGCTTTTTATATTTCAAACTAAAACCATGCAACAATCCATTTATTTATTTATTTTCTCACAATCCAAAATAGTTCTAAAATTACTAAGTTTGAAAAACGAAAAAAAATTGAAATCCAAAGGATAAAAATTGTTGAGGAATGTCAAAACTCATTGCATCTCCACGCTCACGAATCCACTAAATAATGTCATGGTGAAAAGGTTCAATCATGGTTGGGGTATCATTATTTTTACAAGAAGCCTTGGATGGACTCAAAGTCATTGAAACATTGATTTTTTTTTAAATGACATATTTTTGGAAATTTTTAATACATAAACCTTAACATAATAACATCAACAAATATTTGAGGATTTTAAAAAGAAAATTAAATGATGTATTGAAAAGATCCCAAAATATTGTTGAAAAAAACATTGAAAAAAAAACACAAGGGGGCAAGTACAACTGGGTGGTACCACTAAGAAAATTTTCAAGAATCATTAGGAAGTCTATTTATTTATAAATCATGAAGTATTTGTAAATTCCTTATTTTCCTATTGGTTGAAGTTAATGTATCACAAGGCATTTCCACACCCTTAATATTTCATGTTTCTTATTAGAAGTTATTTGTTTTAGTTCACAAGCACTCTAAAGCTTGCAACTTTAGGTGCTTGGGCAACCTAATTCCTATTATGTTGAAGCACAAAAAAGTTCTTGACAATTCAAAATCGAACATTGGCACCACTTGCATTTTGCCTCCTTTCATGCGCTAAGCCTAATCATTGGTATATGCTTCTATTAGTATTACTCAAAGTCTTTAATGTGCAAGGAGTTCCAAGATTAATTGGCAAACTACATGCAAGCCAACATGTTCAAGTTCACAATGTCAATCTCAATCCAAGCAAAATCCAAACTAACTATGGATGGTAGTTTGGAGATCACGCATGTATGTGGTGTCAAATAGCTACATCTACCCACTTACGATTGTGCTTGTCAAAATATATATGAAAGTTCATTAAAAAAAAAACTATCATTTGCAATCAATGAATGGTATGTCTTTGCAATAGTAAAAATTGTTCAAAGGATAATAAATAACTAAAAGTCTTTGGACAAATGAACTTATTGGCGGGAACCTGGGTTCCCAAACGGGACCCGGGTCTCTCAAAAGATCTATATCTCTGCAACTAGTCATCAGAACCATCTCGTAATAGGCTCAATCGTCTTCTCTTATTCAATGAAGTCATCTCGTGATCAGTCCAATTTGTATTTTCACTGTTTATGCCTTCCGCAAAAACGATAGGAGTGACGACTATCCTGGCACAATGCCAGAGGCATTCTTCCGCGGGCACCTGACCTTTGGCTTCTCCACCCCAACCACCTTCTTAGAAGGCGCTACGTGCGCGCTCTTGCTCCTAGATCGTGTGGCTGCCACGTCCTCATCTTCCGAAAAATTGGACAAACCCTCAGGAACAGAGGGGTAGTAGGAAAGTACTTTGGGAGGGATAGAAAAGTACTTCTTAGACAACGATTTGAACTTCTTGTTGGTCAACTGCTCCTTAAGCTCCACACGAGGGAGCTTGACCATGTCAACCGACGTGACGTCATCAATGGACTTGACGCCACTTCCAAACAAATCGAAAAGAATCGCTTGATGAACAGAATCAATATTCTCGAGAAGAAGCATCGGAAACTGGACGGCCTCGTTATCGGGCGTACTTACGAGATGGCGCATGCTGACAATGCCCTGGTCGATCTCAAAAAAGTAGTAGCCAGTGTAGTTCGGTGGCATAGACTTGAAGTACTTCTTTAGAAGAGAGGTCCAATCGCCAAAGAAGGGTCACCGCGATGACTGATGATCCAGGAATTCGGCAGAGACAGACTTAATGGCGTTGAGCTCATATACAATCGCGTTGGGGGTGTAGAGGTTCTGGGCACGCATCTTGTTTCGACACCAGGCAACGACACGATCGACCTGGTTGTGAGAGTGGCCAGGGATAAGGAAAAGAAGAGCGACCTTGTCATAAAACAGGAGAGATAACAGCGCATAGAACATGAAGACCACCTTCGACTTATTTTGACCAACGCAGTTGTCGAGGATTAGCAGGAGCATCTTAGGCGAACGGTCGGCACGTTCTTAACGAAGTCGAAGATGAAAGAGTAAACAAAGACTGCACAGGGCGTCAACGCCTTTGCCCTGACCATGCTCATCGTAGATCAGAACATTATTGCGATTAGCTGTGATGTCAAAGATGATGAAGTTCTACATCATGAGATTGGAGTTGAAGTAGTCAGCAAAAGGATGTTGATGGCCATAAAAAGGAAGCGGGAAGCTGCCGCCAAAATCTTCAATTTGAATCTGGATTTCAGGGAAGGCATCGTCGATAGGATCAGGAGGCACATCATCAATGGTATCGGGAATAATCACATTCGAGACAAGTTGCTGGGGTGCATTAGCTGCAATGTACTACTTAACGAACCCCGACATGAACCGACGCTGATCAATAGCAGCCTGAAGGTGCATCCCCTTCTCCAGAACCAGATATTCCCGCTCTTTAGGTGGGAGATCGTCACGAGCGAATTAAATATCAATGCAAACACAAGAATCACAAACATCTTCTGCCGTCCTCGTCAGGCGAACACCAGGTTGGTGCAACTTGATGTACTGGGTCCATCGGGAGAAGCTCATCACTCGTTGCTCGAGAGACACCATTTTCTTTTCGTACTGCTTCCAAAGCTCCATCCAGGTTAGCTTAGCCTCCACAAAATATTGGTGAGGTCGTCGATGCGAACAGGGAAATCCATCCTCCAGCTCCCACGTCTTGCAGTCTTCAATGAATGCAGTTAGATCATTTAATGATAGAGCGTGATGTGGAACTTTCATAGGACGGCGAGTATGGCTTCCGTCCCACGTCCCATCCTTATGAATCTTTCTCAACCGTGACACATGAGAACCACCAACACCAAGGAGGGCCTTAATCTCTCGATCCGAATAACCTTGCGCCATCAATCCCAGAATGACTCCTTCGCCCTGCTCCCATTTCGCCTCGCCGTATCCCGTCTTCATCGCGTTCCACATCTCTTTTAATGCGTTGAGACTCTCTTCTCCCATCTTCTTCACCACTCTTTCCAATGCGTTCGTCTTCCGATCCGTCTTCTTGTTGATCTGCTGCACACACTGATACGATCCACTGATGCCGCCATGTTTGCGCTTCTAGAGTAAGGATTCACCGGCGGTCAAACTCGAGGTTGTTGTATCAGACAACGTGGGCAGCTTCTCGACTAGTGACGAAAATGCGAGTAGTTGATCACACCATCGGCCAATTATACTACAGTTCTCCCAGATCTCAAGATAATCCAAGATTGCTGCCACGGCCTCCTAAATGTTGCCCTTGTTCTTCTCAATTGAGCTCAGGTCATTATTGTCAAATCCCCAACGGTGTATTTTCATTTTCAATTCAATCAAACATTCCTCCTGGCTCCGCTTAGACATTGCTTCTGCTGCTCCAGCGAGGTCTAGAGCTCCTACCAGGCCAGTAAAAGCCCCGTACGGCATCCACCACGGGGCCCGGGCGCTATTTTAGGTACCCTCCAAAAAAAAAATTTAATTGTCTTCTGACGTTGAGTTTTTTGCGAGACCCTGGGTTCCCGCCAATAGGTTCAAATGATATGTGTTTATTTCTAACATGGACGCATTTTTTATGCAATGTAATGTTTTTATTAAAGTTCTTTGGTGATGACTAATCAATTTATAGTTTCCATAGACCTTGTAATATGGTCACTTGTAATCATCAATTACTAATCAAAGTGAACCAACACCCATACTATTCCCTTCACCAATTCGAGTGAAGCCTATTAATGGCCATGTTAAGCTTAGAAATTGTTATATTAGGATTCATAGATATTGTTTTAGTCTAATTATGAGATATTTATAATATTTAGAAACAAATTTAAAATATTTTGGGATGTTTAACATTGTACCAATGTGGGTGTTGGCTTACCCAAGGCATCAATCACTCATGCAATGTGTAGACTTGCCATGCATTTGAGCTAATGGTGTGTCTAGCCTTTTGTTGTAAGGGGTATCACTAATTATGTTTATGTGTTTGATGTGAAATATAAAGGAAATTAACTTGAGGCATTGATTGGGTGTAGTCATAAATTATGATGCATGATGTTGTTTGTTACAAATATTTAGATCTAGTGTGCACATAATATTATATACAACATTCTACATTGTGAAGCTAGGTGAAACAAGGATGTTGGAAACCATTAATAGAAGTTAATTCCATAAAGGTGTGTCACTATGTGCATGATAGTTCATTTGATGTTAGTAATAAAATAGTAATATTTAATCCCTTCATTAGCCAATTGAACCTCAATAATCTGAAATAGTAGCTACTTCTATGGCCAAATATTTCTTTAGAATTCTCAATTGTATCATCATATGTTTATGATATATTTTGTCATCGTGGCCATGTACATTCACATTAAATTTACAAATATAACCAACTAAAAGCTTTATTTAATTTTGATTAATGTATCCATTCAATTTTCATTTTACAAAAACAATTGATGGCCAATGTAATACTTTAGTGTTATTCCAACCAATGCATTTTTTTTTTTGCAAAATTTTGCCACAAGTGAAAAAATTGTGGTTATGACCCTTACAAAGGCTTCTTTGAAAAAAATTGAATTGTTTCACCAAAAAAATAAGGTTTTTGGATTGGGTTTGCCACATTTGGAACATTTGCTTTTACAAATTACCAAATAAAATAAAAAATATTTTATTTAAATTATTATCCTACCTATCCTACTTGTCTTATAGCTAAATTTGTGAATCATTGCAATTACATTTTTAAAAAACAAGTTTTTATGTTTAGGTTCATGATAAAGAAAAAAAACCATGTATATAAAAAAATAGGGATGAAAACCCATCCACAAGAAGTACAAGGCAAATAAAAACATGAAAACACAAGCCATAAAAGAACGTAATAATCAAAACACCACTAATACACAAATAAAATAGACAACTTTAAACTAAAAAGACATTGTTTGTCATAAATTGGTTAGTGAAAAAAATGCATTAACTTTTATGTGTGGAAGAGATGAGGAATACTTCCAAAGCATAGCAAAATGCTAGAAAATCACAATGGCTTACACATGCTAGAAGGCAATGGACACACATTGTCAATAATAAAAAATAAACATCATAGGAAGTAAAAAGGATTATTGAGTGTCAACTATAGTGGCCTAAGCACAAGTAGTAAAAAAGGAGTTGAAACAAAAATGAAAGCAACCATAAGTATTTATGGCAAGGGGAAGGAAGACACCTCTTGATGTGTGCTTTGCATATGAGTGTGTTTTCTCTTGAGCGACAATTATTGCTACATGCACTATCGTGGATGATGCACATTGTATCATATCCAAGTAGGTCAGATCAACTATGATAATGTTTTCTAAAGTTCGAAAGCCATCTCTAATGTTTATAAATTTTTTGATTTTCCACCAAGTGTGGTAGGAGAAAAGGTGGGAAACCTCTTTTTGAATGTGTGTTCCATTTTCCAAAGTAATAGTTGTGACAATATCCCAAAAAATATCATGTGTTGCAGTGTGTACATTTTTGCATAAACACCAAAACAAGTGGATACCCAAATCATCAATGGTACATTCACATTGACAACATGAGAATGTGCAATTGTAGGATGTGTCAAACCAAGGTAAGTATGTAATTGTTGCAACCCTAGCCTTGGGCTCGTGACCAAGGCAAGGGCTTGTGAGGGTGTGGGCCAAGAGTGACCTTGGGAGTCACATTTCATGCTCCTGGGAGTGCAAAAAAGTGTGAGGGAATGAACCCTCACACTCCTAAATGAACTCCCATTTTGGGAGTTCGAGTCCCAATGGATTCCCAAATTCTCAGAGGGAAATTGCAGGGGTATAAACTCATTGGATTGAAACATTTTTTATATCATTGAAAAGCTCCTAGAACGTAAATGTCTGAAATGGGTTCGCATCACCCATTTGGATACCTGAAACACAAGTTATGGCCAAAAGAAGGGCTAGGAGTCAAATTGACAATTTGACTCTCAACCACTAAAAGTCAAGAATCGCCTCGATGTCCTTGCGTGAAGTTGACGTGCGACATATCGTTGAAAAGCTCTTGACAAGGGCTACAACTTTGCTTTAAACCTCATCTCGATTAGAGGTCTGCATACAAAGTTATGGGCCCCCAAAGTCGCAAGAGTCCCAAGTTTGGGAATTTCAGGACTCCCAAGTGGGAGTCCCGAGACAAAATGCCATTTGGATCTGGGCCTCGTGGAAAGGCACATAGTATATTATAAGGGGGAAGGTCATGGCTTCCCCCAAGTCCGGGCCATGGTGAATCTTATGAATCTTATGAATCCGAGTTTCCCCATGGCTCGTCCTAGCACCAAAAGTGCTCTAGTTATGCACTAACCAAATGGTTACTTGGTTTGTGTAGGTCTGTATGAATGATTGAAGTGCTTGTCAATCTTCCTAGTCCCATCCCGAAACTCTAGCACGCCCTTCTACCCTTGAAGTGTTACGAGCCAGGGAACATGCCCCAACTTCCTACTCTTCTGTTATTTTCATCTTAGACTCACATTTGAGTCCCTTGAAGAGGTTGGGAGTGCGTTAGTAATCTTGTGAAGAAGTGAACATAGGGCAAATGGAATTCAAGCATGGTAAAACAAGCTAATAACCAAAAGCATGCGGCTAAACTTGCATAAGATTAAAAATGTCTTTATGTGGCATCTAAAAAAACTTCTATTAAAAGTGTGGCAAAGTCCTACTTGCCTAGGTGGTCCATCAACAAAGCTTATAAGTGAGAATAAGGGGGGACTTGATAATAGACAACCTAGGGTAGTAAAGTTTGAATATCCTACAGTGTTAAGTGGAAAGGAAAAATGTCGGTTTCGACATGTGCTATTGCCCAAAGAATGGGATGGTTATCCCATTGGAAATGAGTGACAAATGCATAAGCATTAGAGCCCAACATCCCAAGAAAATAGGGGCAACAAATTAAACTGCTGAAAAAAGGCTAAACCCCCCTAAAGAAACAAGTAAAACGATTTGATGATGAGCCAAATGACCCACCATAATGTCGATTAAAATCCCATGTGCCTCAATAACTTTTCCAATGTAACCATGGTACACAAATCAAACTTGGCGTAATGTTGCAAAATACTTGGAGACAAAAATATAGTACACAATAAATAACCTAAGTGTTAGGCATAACAAAATGAAAACATTTTAGTGGTTGCGTGTGGATATGTAAAAATAGGGAAGCTAACTATTATGTCAATATATTTTTGAAGTGCCTCTTCGACAAAAGATTCCACAAATGGCATAGAACCCATTAGTGCACCTAGAATATGGAAACATGTGTTGACTATAAAATAACCTGGAAAAAGTGATATATGGATGGGTTTAATCCATGAGGAGACCAAACTACACATTTTGTTGGTTGAATGAAAAGTCCTAATGTCACAAACTTCGCATGTAATCATAAAAAAACGAATACCACATTTGAGACAAGACCAACAATATGTGTATCATCAATGAGTGAAGGAAAAACACTAGGGTGGGTTATTACAATAAGGTGGAGAACATGAAAATGTGTTAAAGCGAACAACACTCCACTTAAAAAATCTCTATGTCATGTACCAAATTCGAACAAAATGACTTTGAAATCCCCATGCTAAGAAACCTATGAAAAATATAATGAGGATTAACATGTATAAAATTGTTCAACAAATGGGAAGAACTGATCCAAAATATCAATAAAAAGTTGCAACTCTTAAAAAATGGTTATCCATAGTATGGAATTGAAGGCATTATGGACGTCCACTTGTAATACCACCCAATTTAGATGCAAATCCAATGTAACGCAAACCTTCATGCGGATTGTCTCACATCCACTTTATGTTGCCACACCAAATTAATGAAAACAAAAATGTTCCACAAATGTATTTTTAAATTGAATGGCAAGTGTGTGGGTGACCAATTAACAAAGTGACCTTTCCAATTGTAATGGATCAAATGCCACCGATTTGTTTCTCCAAAGTCAGTAGTCGTGATGTCACAAGCAAATTCGATACAAATGGGGGAACTTGACCATGAACAATGTGTCCACATATTTAAAAAAATAAATTCAAAGCCATTTGTAGAATATTTTGGGATGAAATAATATCATAAAAGTTCATACACCATACCTGAAGGATTGTTAGATGAAAGATGTGGTGAACATGCCAAAGAAAAAATAAACACCTTCCAATTTATAATAAATTTTGTCTTTGGATGGAAATCATTGACAAAATGGGGTAGGTCAACCTTTGCCAATGGGTGAAGAAGGCAAAAGGCCACCATGGTGTCATCAAATGGGACCATCAAAATGTTCATAACTAATGCACACATTGTTTGAACATATTTTTCTACATGTGCAAATGCGTGTGCACAACACAATTGTGTTGATGGAGGTGGAAAAAGATTTACAACTATTTCCTAAGATTTTCAAGAAGTTAAAGCCTTCGCCTAAATCATGTGCTCCTCTTGTAATGTCTCCCAATCACCTGTTATGTATTAATGGAAGTAGGCACAAGTCTTTCGGTGCCCTTTTTCACCATTTTGTGAAGGAAAAGACAAACAATAAGAAAGGAAAAATAGAAATGCATGTAAAACAAAAATGCATGTCGAATGGGTCAGTGGCCATATGAACTAAAAAAATACACAAAACATTCTAAACATTGACACAAAAAGCATATGGAATATGGTGGTATGATTAGGGGCATGGTAAACCCAAATGGAAAACATCATTGATATTTGCAAATGCAATCCATGCCCAAGTAGTAAAAGGGGGGAATTTGATAATGCCAAAGACATTGCAACCCCTATAATTGACAATTACCTATGAGTGGAGCATGTTAATCATGCCCTTGCTACATAAAAACAACACATGTGAAACATAAAACATAGGGATGCAAAGGCGGGGGGGGACCATTGTGGACACTAATGGGTGGGGAAGAACTTGTGGCTAATGCAACAAACAAGGGGTAGAATGTGCTCACATTCCATGTGATGGTGAAATGATTGGTTGAGGCAAAATAAAAAGTTAAATCACAATGGTTCATGGGATCATCTCAACATCAAACTTTGGATGTGATGCCAATCATTGTTTTGAGGTTAGTGAAAATGTAAGGTATGTCATTTTTAACAATGTCCAAGCCATTCCAATTGGCCTAAACCCTAATTCCTCAACTCACCTTGCGGACCTTGCGGTGCCACAACCTTAAACTTTAAGGCTAGCATAAGAAACTAGACCAAAAATTGGAGCGAACTGCAAGCCAACACTAACCAAGACTAGTTCTAACCTACCCAACTAAATAACTAGCTACAAACCAACACTAACCAACATTGGTTCAAACCTACCCAACTAAGTAACTAACCACAAACCAACATTGGTGTTAACATGCCCAACTAGATAACCAACCAACAAAGTGGTGTCACCAAAAAGGGGGGCAATGTTAATTCAACAACCATTGCTCACAAGTAGTCACAGTTATTTCAAACATCTAAATAATTTTAGAACTAAATTGCACCAACAATTAATGACCGAACAACAATTATAGAATTCACACTATGGACCATGAAGAATCAACTTGTTCCAATCTCTCTCTTTTGAATCCACTAAACAAGTTATGGCATTTTTCTTCCCTTGTCTTACAACATCAAACATTATATATTCCCATTTCTAGCCTTTGAAAAGTTGTACAAAGAGATAATAACAACCTTAGTCACCCTCTGCGAGTATGCCCAAGACCCCAAGGTTCATCAAGGTGCTTAATAATTCCCTTTAGAACTCCCACCTTAGTGGGTATTCCTTATCATCCCTTACAATATTTTTGTCCCCAAATTTTCAACAACATTTTCCTCCCATCCCAATTGCCATAACAAATTCACTCTCAAAACCCCTTTTTTGTTCATCATTTTTCCCAACAATTCTCATCTCTACTACGATAGAAGGCTATGGAGCAACAAAAGAACAAAACCCTTTATCATGTAATTAGGGCATTTCCCTCACATTCCTTCTTGCTGAGAGTCATTACAAGTCAAGATATACAAACCACACACGTTACTAACATTCAAAAACCAAAAAAAAAAATTAAAAAATGATTGTTTGCACTCCTCACACTACTTAGACGTAAAAACTTAGCTTTTCTTCTATAAAAGCTCCCTTCAAATATTGGAGTGCTCACACTCCATAACCCACAAGCTCCAAAACAATCATAAGATACTTCTTTGATCAACACCAAGTGCCATCGCAACCATGAAGAAAGAAAAACAACACCCTTCACATGCGAACAACCAAACATCACAAAAATAGAATATATAACAAATGCAAATTCGCAAGACCCTCAACACCTCATGATGATCAATTGTCTATTGTTCTAGCGTTTTCCATCATTCCAAAATGCAATAGCCTTTCATCCATTAGGTCACATCTTCATCCAAGCTCTTACTTAGGCCTTGCTCACATTGAGAAGAGCTGACACATTTTTAGGTTACCATGGTAGGTAATGCAAATCTTATTTGAAGTCAAGCTCAGATTTGTTTTGACCTATTGGTAGGCCTCACAACCAAGGTAGAAACCCCCTTACTTCCTTCTCCTTTGTGACATCATCTTCTTCTATGGAATTTTGTACTATGTGTTGTTGTTGAGCTCCTAAAATGCATAGGTCTAGATGTCCCCCTTACTCTACAAGTCTTTCTCCACAAGTGTCACTATTGTTGTGCCATCACCACCACCACTTCTATTGTTGTGAGACTATGACTCCCACAATGAAGCTCCCACGATGGCAATTCTATTGTGGTGGCGTGATGAAAACCTACTTACCTAGTGTGGACTGTGGACCTCAAGAACGTCCCCCTGCCTGACACATGACCCTAGCTTTCTCACGCCATTATCACCTTAGCTCATGTTTTTTGATGGGTAAAGCCCACAAGTGGATGAGGGACATTCTCAAAATGTAGGACCAGTCTGGGGTACCACCTTGTGCTAGAGCCCAAGGTTTTCTATGATTTTCTATCAAAAATCTCAGGTCATATTCGGGAGGAAATTGCCTAGCAGCCACCAAGGGATTTTTAAAAAGCCTAGGGGGAGAAAATGGCTGCCAAGAAATTCTTACAAAAGGTTTTTAATAAGAAATCACTTGGAGGGTGCCAGGAGTGATTTCCACCCAAAAAACTCCTTTGGTAGGAAATCACCTAGCTGGGCTGATCTCAACCAAAAATCCTTTGGTAGGAAATCGGATGGCAAAAGTAGTTGGGTGGAGCTTTCCCCTGCACTTGACTTCTCCAGGCACATAGAGTCAGGTGGGCTGTTTGCTCCAGTCACATATTTCTTTCATTCCTTTCCGTTGTTACATGTCTCAGGCAGCTGGTGATGAAGATTTTGGCAGTTAGCAGTTGGGTATCTATCTTTAGACAACAGCAGCAGGCGATGAAATTTATTTTCTTTTGCTGACAAGGAAACACAGTTTGGCATCTGCAGACAACAGCAGGTTCAGATCTGAAGAAACCAAGTTTGGCATCTCAAGACAGCAGCAGGTTTAGATCTGAAGATTTTCTGCAACCAGGTTTGACTTCTTATGACTACAGCAGATCATGGTGAAGGTTTTTGCAAGCAGCAGGTTTGGCATCTAAAGACAGCAGCAGGACCTGCTGAAGATTTTGTGCAAGCAGCAGAAAATTGGCAGGTGTCTTAAGACAGGATCAAGCATGTGAAAAAAGATTTTTTGTGATGAAGATCCTCTCTAAGGATCATGCCCTCAAAATGGATTTCTGGGTCTTCTTCTCCTTCTCTTTTTATGTTTGTATTTCTAGCCAGCATCATTGCTGAGTCAGTCTTCCCCATTACTTCTTGTGTTTGGCTTGATGCAAATGGGGAATGGTGCAGATCCATTTTTCTCATGGAGCTGGAGGAAATCAAGGTGGATGTGGGGCAAAGTCCTCATGTGACAAGTGAACAGACAGACAGTTTCTATTCTGTTGCGTCAATGATGGACAAGCCTGAGGAGAGAAAGGGACCTGGCTATATCAGGAACAACAACAACAATCAGTTTGCAGTTGATCAACAGGAGATCAACCGCCTCAAGATAGAACCATCCACAATTGAACTTCGAGAAGTTATTGGAGAAGGTGCATTTGGAGAGGTGCGAGAGGCCTACTGGTTGGGTACCAAGATTGCAGTCAAACTCATCAAGACAAAAAATCCTCATGTCTTACAGCAGGAGGTGAACATACTTTCACAGCTTCAACATCCAAACATTGTGCAATTGCTTGGTCTTTCTTTGACTGGTGAGGTGAGCATGATCCTGATGGAGCTGATGGACAGTGACTTACGTCATCTCATGGATACTCGGATCCAGAGGCCGCCCCTCAAATACAAAGAAGCCATTGACATTATCAGTCAGATTGCAGCAGGCATGGCGTATCTGCACTACCGACAAGTCTTTCATGGTGATCTGAAGGCCGCAAATGTGCTTGTGTCTTCCACTGGCAATCATCACATTCAGGTTAAGATTGCGGATTTCGGTGTTTCACAACAAGTGAAGCTAGACAAATCAGATACTCAGAACTTTGTTGGCAAAAAGATATTTGCTGGAATTCGGGGCACTCGTGGATGGCAGGCACCTGAAGTGTCTTCTTCTGAATATTATGACCAAGTTGTAAGTACGGTTTCATATCGAGATCCTTATAGTGCTCTAGAGCATGTATTTAGACCAACCCATCGAGCTCCTGAGGATTTCAAATCAAGGGGTTTAGTCAACAACAAGGAATTAAACTATTATTCAGCCAAGGCAGACGTGTACAGCTTTGCTGTGACTTGTGCTGAGATCCTGACAGGAGAAGTTCCTTTTTCTCATATGAAGAAACGTGACATCCCATTAGCTGTGATAAAAGGAGCTAGGCCACACTTGCCTTCTGACATAGACAGTCAGTTAGCAGCTCTCATACACCATTGTTGGCACCACAAACCCAGTAATAGGCCAGAGTTTGTTGATATCTGCTCAACTCTTCGAACCTTGGACTTGACCCAAGACAGAAAGAGATGCTGCACCATCCTCTAGCTTTTACCAACTGTGAAAGAAGCAAGTAAATATATATGTATGTATGTATGTGTATCCCATAGATTACTAGTGTCCAGCAAAGAGAAAGATGTTGATCATGTGAGGAATTTGCTCATGCCTCTTGCATCAAATTATTTACAGACAGTTTTTCAGTCATCCACCCATGTTGTAGAAATTTCTTGGTTTGCTCTCCATTGGCATTTTCCTTTCGGAAAGTAGGTCATTTTACAAGGGTACCCAATTTCCCACATACTCTCAGAATGTCTAGATATCCACCCACATGTACTGCTCAGTGTCATTGTTATTCCACTCTCTAGTACTCAAAAGATTCACGTGATGTTATGACATTGTATTATTGAAGTAGGGTTCATTATCCACATTCATGTCATGTTCCCTGCAACAATCCAAGAATCTTCATGACATCAAATATTCTTCGTAGGGTAATTTGACATCCTCATCAAAGCTCTGTTGCTTTGCAGAGTACTGATATTTCTACTCACAATTTTAGGCCCAGGTATGTGTGTCTTTCCCAGACTGGTAGGAAGAGATGAACTCAGTGAGCTGTTTCAATCCTTAAGAAAGAGTGGCATTTTTCAGCCTAAGGGGTGTGTGGTAGCTCATGATATTCGCATTGCTTCAGCACTTGGCAATGGTGGCTTCTGATGATGGGTTGTTTGCAGTAATAGTGATATATGTTTGGGTAGTTTCATATCAGGTTGCCATGGTAGCAAAAAATCACACATTCCCACCTGCAACCCATCAGATTCCATGAATAGAAACAAGTCAAAAATCAAACCAAGAAACATTGGATTCAAAGCTCAAGTTTCAACCAAGTGTGGAAACCCAAGGGTTCTCCAGCATGTTGAACAATAGGCCATAACAATGCCGACCTGAGAATATGAAGACAGTAAAAGTTTTCAAGCATGGTTTCAAACCGCAATCACCATTGACACATTCTAAGACCATTGAATTTATTGCGCTCTCAACAAAAGGATCAGCAACACTTCATATTCTGCATCCCATACCAACTTCACCAAATTTCAATTTTGACAATTGTAGATTCACCATTAATATACCTGTTTCCTTCCAGCCAGAAACTCCAGAGATCCAAAATGAGTGCCAAAATGCAGGACTGTGCCAGCACCAAATTTTGCATGAAATTTTTCTCAAGGAAAGTGTAATCCACAGGAAATCCATGATGAGGGCTAGCTGCCAATCAGGAAAACACCAGACACAAGATCACTTTCCTTAACCCAAATTGGGCTGTATACCGATGAACACATCGCCAAACTGCATCCCATACACCAGTAGGTTTTGGCCATTAGAGCTCAAAATCCCCAGGTGTTCTTAAACACTGTGCCAGCAACTCTGCAGTCACCACCATGTCACATTCCTTGAATTTGGACAGGAGTAATCACCACAGCCCCACTTTGTCATCTTCACCTCTGGTTTTACAAACCACATCATCTGCAGGTTCTGATAGACCATGGTGATCTGCTTGTTCCATTTAAAGCAAACTGAGCTGGAAAAAAACGAGGACAACTTTGGCATCTTGAGCTTGAAACTCCATAACCACTGCTGCAAAGTGACCATCAGTACCCATGACAATGTGGCTGCACTGAAGAATGAAACCTGGAACCCATAGAGATCAAAAACCCTATGCTCTCAGAATTGCTTTTATGGAGTTTGAACTCTGCAATTGAACAGGCAATGCTTCAAGTCTCAGGCTTGTTGAAGTCTTCCTTTGAAGCAACAACAAAAAAAATTCCAACTCTGATGATCATGCATCAGAACACAAGATCCATAATAATATGCATGATTCTTGCAAAACAACAGCAGCAGCTGCAGAACAAAACAATTCCTCTCATCAATTTTGCACTGCTGCTCTCCCTGCCTTCTTTGATCTGCGAGACACTACTGATGCAATCTTCCCCCACCCTGCATAGAGGAATTGATGAGAGAGAGACACGGAGTTGAACCTCTTCCTTTGCGAGGAGGAGGAGGCTCATTGTGAATCAACCAACCTCTTTGCACCTTCATCTGATCTACTACCAGGAGGAGGTCACCAACTTAGCAATTTGCAAATTGCTTATGCAGATCTTCAGTTTTTCTGCAGCTTGATCCTCATCAGATCTCTTCTACAAAAGAGGTAAAGCTTATTTGTGCATCAGAGAATCCAAGAGAAAATTCTGCAATGGGTTCTCTTGCTCTCACTTTTTTTCTTTGAGGTTTTTTGAATCCCCAAATTGGCATTCAGTGTGTCCAGAGCTTGTTTATGGATTCATGAGGATTACACCCCTGGGTTCAGCTCATGTTGTTGTCTATGTGGGTTTAAGTGGGGTTGAGGATTCCACAGTAATCTAGTTTTGGATCCTTGTTGAGATCAGATTCTTCTTGTGTCCACATGCATGTGAGGGTGTTTGGCCAATTCTTGTCGAGCTTTTTGGTGTGTACAGTTTGTTTTTTGTACATGTGGAGTGATTTCTGCAGAAGGATTTTATCTGCCACCAATTGTGAGCTCTTTTTCTCTCCCTCTCTGATACACAGGCAATGTATGTGATTGTGTGCACATGAATTTGAGACAAAATACAGAACTGTGGTACTTGTTGAAATGGCTCATGCGACAAATATGAAATTGGGACACTTGTTGAAATGGGTCATGCGACAAATACAAAATTGGGACACTTGCTGAAATGGGTCACACCTATCTATTGTCCCGTGATGTGTAAATTCATCCTCTATGTCAATTTGCAATAGGACTGAGCTGTAGGAATTCATGCAGGATTGTGCATGAGTATGAATTTAGTTGCAGAAAAAATTGCTTCCAAATTTTCAGGAGCACAAGGCCATTGCCTTCAAGTGTTCAGAAGCTTTATACAGATTTGTGATGCTGTTATTTCACAGTACAGCAGAGAACTGGATCTGCATCAATCTAATTCCTGACTCAAAAAATCAGATGTAGTTAGACCAGTGAATGTCTTACGGCTTGCTCTCAAGATTGCTTTGATCTGTTCAGCATCTGTACGAGCTGATCCACCAAAATTTGTCTCTTTAGGGGGGGGCATCCTCGAAGAATTGCTACGCCGAATCCTAGATCTGCTCTCTTTGGCTTTGGATGCTAATAAGCTTCTTGGGTAAGAAAATAGTCTTCCAGAGAATGATGAGAAAATGTTTTGCATTACCCCAGTAGACTTCTTTTTTGAGGAGAAAGAGTTGTCTGAAGAATCAGTTGATTTTGTTTTACTGGTGGTTCTATGGTTGTGGGATTGAGGGACAGAAGTTTCATGGAATTTTTTGGGTGGTGGTTTCTCTGCTTCTGATTGTTGCTTACAGTGTTTCGAGGAGATGGGAAGTTGGGGCCTGGGTTCCTCATCATCAATCTCCCAGCTCTTGAGACTCGGAAAGAATCTATCCTCCTCATCTTCATCACATGTGTCTGTCTGTGTTTCATCAGCAAAGGTCACAGTTCTTTTCGATCTTGAGAAATCCGGAACTCCTGCAATCTTCTTCAACCCACCTTTTGAAGCTCTGAAGCTTAAAGAGGGCTCCACTAATTCTTGTGAGTTGCATTCTGCCTTGGGATATGAGGTTGGAGTCTCCAGTGCTTCTACACTGTGGGTAAGGACCGACTCTTTCTTGTCATCCTCCTCAGATGAAACAGAAACTTTCTGCTTGAAGTGGGCAGGGAAAAGGAACTCCAAGTCTGTTTGATCAAGTGCTCCTACACCATCTGCCTCCACCAATGGCTTCCAGAGATCCACTTGCTGGAAGTTTGGGAGCTCTGAGAAAACCACATCACAGTACTGCTCCTGGGGATCTTTGCTTGTCGAAAGCTCCAATATTTGGATCTTGGATGCTGGCTCCAAGTCTGCAAGAGGCTCATGAACAGATTCTGAATGATCCAAAGACCCACCAAGCAACTCTGCAGAAGTTTCCAATTGGGAGATTGACTTCGTGCTGTCAGGATCCAATGTCAGAACCTTCAAGGACTTCAAATCCCAATCAGTCACCACCCTTGAAGACATCCACTGAGGTTGCGTAAACAGCACATCAGAGTCTGTTGAGTCATGATCATCAGGCATTTCAAGATATGTGTACACAGGACTTGACTCCTTGCTCTCTGATTCTGGAGCTTGAATCCTCAGTTGCTGCTGTGAGTCCAGAGCAATAATAGCACTCTTCAAGCTGGCCTGATGTTGTGAAACAAGCTCTTCAAGAGTCTCTGTATCTGAAGAATTCATCCTCGGCAACAAGGGAGCAGCACATGAGTACACAGATTTTGACAGAGTCAAAGGTTTGTGAGTTGTTGTATTCTCAGTGACATTTGACATAATCAGTTGATGATCTTCAGAAAGCTCAGATGGAGGTGAGTTTTCATTGGTCGAAGAAGATGCCAAAGATGGGTACTCTGCAAATGAGTCCACAAGCAGCTCCTCCTCAGATGGTTTGAAGTCAGCCTCTAGGATCTTTTGCCTTGTGAAGCATATGTCGTGAACCTCAAGCTCCTTCAAGCTCTCTTGTGTGTAGTACTCCTTCAATGCTTTCCTGACTTCCTCCACTAATGAAAGCTGTGTGCAAACCTTCCCTGACAACTGCAATCCTGTGAAGAAGCCTACACCATCATCAACCTCAAGATCCTTCAGACTTGCAAGTGCATTGTGTTTAAGTTCAGGTGTCGACTCTTCTGTTGAAGCTCTCAACTCCCCCAAGTTTGTCAAACTCTCTAACCCTCTGCAGCCCATGTCATGAAACTGAATCTCTTTCCAACACTCCAAACCTTCAAAGATTGCAGTTCCAAAATCCGCCTGTAAACTCCAAGGATCGGTAGACTTCGGGATGAGGCCAAGCTCAGGATTGGACTCCTCCACTGCTTCCAATGAGTCCAATGATTGACACCAGTTTGGTTTCCTTGACAGTTCGAGCTCCCATTTCAAAGCTTGTTGGTCCCTTGAGATTATTCCATCACTGCGGAGATTCTCCTCAAAGAGATCTGACAGGCAAGGCAATTCTGTTTCTTCGACTGAAAGGTCAGACTCCTCCACCTCTCTTGAAAGCTGGTCCTGAAACAAGGCAATTGACTTCTCCGGCTCTTGCAACAAAATTTCTGATGGTGACCAGAATTCACACTCCAAAGCTTCATGATCCAGCTCTGCTGCTGCAGCAGCCTCCATTTTTGAGGAATTGATCTTGCAGATCTGCAACTGTGTCAAAGATTGAGGTGAGCATTGGACTCCATCTAGGTATTCTATGTTCTCCAACGAGGCTTCTTGATCAATTTGTCCTGAATGTTGCAGATTTAAGACATCTGTCTCCTGAGACCCATGCTCTCTGGAGCTGGATTCGGACTCTCCTGAAGCTTTGTCATCTGCATTTTGGGTGAACTGAATATCAAAGAGTGAATCCTCCAACTGCAACTCAGCTTCCTTGAACTCTTCATCAGATTGTGACTCCTCTGTTGAAGAAGCCTCATAATCCAACTCATTGCCAGACAACTCTTCTTCAAGTGCTTCAACACATGGGTACCAATATTCTGGCTCAGAGAGGTACTGATTTTCTTTGTCCACTGGCACAGATCCATTATGATTTACATTTTCCATGTACTGTTGGTGGATCACCACCTGCCTTGGGTCTTTGAAGCTCGCAATAAGGGAGTGATCATCACCAGATGTCATAGAGTTGAGAGAATTACATGTTGCAAGATCTTTGTGTAAATAGAATGATGGTTCAATATGAAGCTGCATTTGTTGATTTTGCCGAGCTGGATAATCCAATGACCTCCTACAATCTGATTGATAGACAAAGGAATTCAAAGCTTTACGGCACTGTTTAGCCATTGCAATGATCTTGTCAAGAGCATGCACTGAGCGCTTGACTTCCAGATCTTCGTCAACACTTTGTGGGTCACTCTGTGTGCTCTCTGGTGCAAATGCCAGTGGACCGATCATGTTCAATGTATTGCAAAGATTTGATGACAGACGAGTTAACTCTTCCAGGATCATGACTGCTCCCTTTCTGCCAGTTTGCAACACAGCAGTTCTGTTGTGATTCTGATTCTGCAAGGATGGAGGAGGGCAGCCTTTTCCAGTATTTGAGTCCTCTACAGGACTCTGCTGATCGTTCTTCATCCTTGAGGCTTCATCAGTAGACTCTTCTTTGCAACCAACAGGTGTTGGTGATGGACTTGCGATTATCAACACCAAGTTGCCGGTGTTCCACATGATCACATTGAACCTCAAAATGAAAAGCTCGTGCCAAATCAAAGAACTTCTTCAAAGTTCTTTCTTTCCCACTGTCCAACACACCTGCAGGAAGGACAATGCAAAAAGAAAAAAGTCTTCAAAGGCCTGACAAGCATCGAGCAGATCATCTCATATTCTGATCAGAATACACAAGGACTTTGCAAGGTATAAATTATCTTTATCAAATCAGCTGCAACAACTTCAACTCCAGACTTGGTAATCACAAAAATGCAATCTCTTTTTTATGTACTCCGAAGAGAACACAACCTTCTCACAAATGGGAAACATTGATGATGCACAAAGATGCACATCCTTTAAACTTCAGTCATTGAGGGAGCAGAAACTTTCAGGATGAAGACAACATTACCAACTGCAGCAAAACAAAAGAAAGTGATTTTGACAAATTTTCAGCTACCAGATTCATTACTAAGACCCCCCTGGATCTTGATGGTATTGCTAGTAGTTAAAGACTTATATGTGCACTTGATGAATGAGACACTAAAGCTCAAAGCTTGAGTGTCTGCAGGTTGCAGTCAAAGTAGGTTGAGGTCAAGTTGCAGAAGCAGACACAAACAAAACTCACGTACAAAAGACACTAGAGAACAGAAAGGAGAAAGGATTGAATCAAACTCAGTCCCTTCTTTCTCTCATAGTCTAAAGTCTGAGATTCACAAAGTTCTACCTACCACTCCCAAACTGCAGTCATCCTTACAGATTCTCTTCTTCTTTCTTTCTCCCTTTCTTTCTTTCTTGTACAGATGGATCTCAAACTTTCAATGAAGAACAGGAGGAACCCAAGAATCAAGTAACGGTTTGCCGAGAATATTTCAACAAAGATAGTCACAAATTCTGAAATGATTAAATATGTCATCATCAGTGAGAGAGAGATGGAGAAATGGCTCAAGCAAACGAAGAGCTCAAGACACAAATAGAGAGAGAGAGAGAGAGAGAGATTCATTTATTGTTCTGCAACTACCTCTCAAAAAAAGCACTAGACTTGGAGAGAACACATACCTGCTGATGTGCTTCGGAGCCATGGACATATACATGCCCATTATCTCACATCCGCCTGCATCCTTGCAATCCAATTTCAAGTCCTCCTCAATGACTTGGACCCATTTCTCCACATTCCATGTATGTACAAAACTGCCTTCCAAATTGTGTGTGTGTGTGTGTGTGGGTGTCTGTCAATATCTCTGTCCTCGACAAACAATGGAAATGGAAATACCATCAATTGCAGAGTTGAGACTGCATCAATCCTCTGATCTCTCAGACTCTTCACTCATCAACTCTCCAAAAAAACCCATCACCCCCGGATTACAAATCTGCTCAGATCATGATCAGAAGAAGCACACATCTCTCTCAGCTTGTTTCTTCTCCATCTTTCCACACACCCATCCTTCCAAGCTGCTGCTGCAAAACTCTGCTTCCAAGAGCAAAGCTACAAAAGTACTCGTAATACTTCTTACTAGTACTAGAGCTTCTTCCCTTTTGCCCAATCCCTCCAAACAACAACACACTCGAACCCCGCAACCATGCACACTTTGTTTCAAATCCTCAGCACCACCATCACTTTTCTTCTTCTTCTCCTTCTCCTCCTCCTTCTTCTTCTTCTTCTGCTTTTTTTGATCTAGAATTAGTAGATTTAGTCTTTTTCAATGTCTCTCTCACTTTTGCTTCCTCAAAGCTCTTGTGTGCTTCTTGGGTTTGTGTAGTATTAATACTACTATGGGAAAGCATGTGTGTATTGCCATCTCCTAAACAAATCACAACCATAACAACAAGGGGGAGGAAAAAA
>Ga0116231_10005944_pt1 | contig 23699 bp, 18 predicted proteins | sample S1TSphgellanicum_2_FD_89695 | JGI IMG/M metagenome (GOLD analysis project Ga0116231, IMG submission 89695) | Host-associated microbial communities from peat moss isolated from Minnesota, USA - S1T2_Fd - Sphagnum magellanicum MG | ecosystem: Host-associated > Plants > Peat moss > Unclassified...
GGGTAGGTTGGTGGGAATGAAATAAAAAAAAAGGAGGGTGGGGGGGGGGCGGGGACAATGATGTTCAAATCACAGATTAGTAATTTAACACCCTATGGTTAAGTGTCAAAATGCACATAGCACAATTTTACTTGTGCAATGATAAGTTATCAATTTCACATTATTCATAATTTATTGATAGCATGCCACATCAGCGAAAAATGTCAACTACACATTTATAAGGTTTCAAGTAGGTATATATGTAACCAAAAAGGGAGGGTCCTCAAACACACAGTAGAGTCACTGTGGGCTCGAACCCCTTAGCATGCGAGTAATCGCTGATCTACTTCTCATGAATCAAGTTTCCAATTGTCCTTGTTGATCATATACCTACTGGTGCTCTCAGATTGTACAGAACAAAAGCACGAAACACACCAAACTCCAACAAGTAGGGGACTTCCCTCTTTACAGATCATGTACATTTCAGGAAAACAGGAGCTTGACCTCCATCAAACATTCACTGAGAAGAAAGGGAAAAAGGCAATTCCTAGTTCTGTCCAACCTTCCTCCATTCCCTCTGCATTCGCTTGATTGACTACCAGGCGCAGCGGAAAGTTCCAGCAGTCCTCCAAGCTCACCAGATCTCTCTTCAACATCTCTATCAAGCTATCCGTCTTCTGTTCCTCTCTAGACAATCTCTCTCTCCTGATCTAACGATCATCCTACCAAGGATTTCTTCTCCTCTCCTAAATTCAACCTCTTGATCTTTTTCCCACTATCTGTCTATCTAACTTCGTTGTCTCCAATGTCGATCTATTCACTACTCACCCAATTCTGCTACTGCTCTCCAAAAATTCTGCCACACTACTCTTGACCTGAGGCCTTCCTTCCATAGACCTCCCGCTTCTTCTCCTCCCATCTTCCTGCCTGAAAAACTTGTTGTTGCTTCTTCATTAAGCTTCTCTACTAAGCTTCTATCACAAGCTGCCTCCTTTCCATTCCGTTCTTCCCCCACTTCCATGCAGCAGTAATGGGGCGCCATAATAAGATGACGGCTAATAAAACACAGAAACCTCAAGATCAGCCAGCATTCATACTTGGGTGGGGACCTAATTTTGTGTTACATATATGTATGCCCTATTATTTGTGTGGAAGGGGCAATCTTTCATAACCAAGAAATTTGAGTAAATATTATATCCTAGTTAATGTTAGTATGGTGATTCCATTAATGAAAAATGGATGTTTGGTAAGGGCCAGGTAGAACCAACAACACCTACATTGCTACTTTCACCTTCTTGGGTAAGGCCTCTTAAAACTAATAATTATGTAATAAAGAAAATGCTAAATTTATACTCAGGGAGTCTGAATTAATCTAGGGATAGGATATCTATAATGTTGAGAAGCAACATCAAAATATTTGGAGTTTTTAGTTTTAACATTGTACCACTGTAGGTGCTGGTTCACCCAAAGCGTTTAGCCAGTACCAAGTGATGTTAATTTGGTTGTTTGTGAAAAACATAGGTTTAGCAAATAATCATGTTTCTTCAATATTGGAGAAGATTGTTGTTTAGTGAAAAACCAGGAATTGATTATCTTTAGCTACAACAATAGATTGTTTACCAAGGTAACCCTTCACTAAAAGTATCCACATGCAAAAGAATAGGTCAAACCTTGTTGTTTGTGCCATTGTGGCTTTGGTGTTCCTCTCCCAACTGGAAGTGATAGTGTTATTTTCTTTTTCGTTGTTTTTTTTCACACGATAAAGTTGTCCGTAAAGTCACGCGATTAGGGGGGCGAGAATGGCTAGTTTCAGCATAACAGGGCATCAAATGTGTAACAGGCATTTAATGCACAAGGTTTGAGACTAAATATAATAGTTGTACAAGTAGGAGCAGTGAAAATATATGTAGCAGCAGTGGATGTGCTCAGGAAAAAAAAGGAAAAAAGACATGAAACTCAGTTTACTACCAAAATTGGTGGAAAAATTAGTTTGGGTCCCAGTATTTCGTATTGTAAAATTTCCTTACTTTGCAGATACCACTGAAAGAGGGGATAGGGGGTGAAAGAGAGGGTGACTTTATGGATAACTTTAATAATGTACAAATCAATTCGAAGAAGAAAAGCAACAGGTGAAAGGTGAAGGACCTTAGATCATGGGAATCACACACTTGGGACCTGAGCAAAAAGTGTAAGTTAATGGCCGAGGAGCGGGCCATTCCTTAAGTAAATGGTTGCTTGAGGTGAAGCAATGGGCCACTGCTTGGAACGCCCTGCTCTCTAAGGCCTTACCCAGTGTAAAATCTTACCAGAAATTTTATTAAGTTTTTAAATTCCCCCCATAATACATGTTGGGTATAATGGGAAAAATATAAAAAAGAGAAGTGAGTGTTTGGAAAAGTGAAATGCCAGTAAGGTTTCAAAAAATGAAATGATCCTCCTTCAGGCATTTTCGCTTCTTAGTGAACAAAAATATTAAATTAAAAAAATTAAATATTGCTCTCTATTGCAATAGGGGTAATATGAAATTTCAAAAATATATCAGCTGGGTAAAAAGGGTATAGATAAGCTTTGTAAATTTATAAATCCAAGGGTGGTAAAGGTAAATGGACAAACATTTTACCCTATCCAACATGTGAGGGTACGAGTTATCATTTACCCTACAAATATCGTGCGGGTATAAGCGGGTAAACAGAGGATAAGTTCAAATATTGATTTGCAGTATTCCATTATTGAACAATGGTGGATAATTGGGGCCTTTGTAACAACATTGTTCAATAATGGAGGCCAGTGTTGTGCTTTTTCCAGTTTTCTGACAAAGCATCAACAAGGGAAAAAAAAAGAAGGAAAAAAAAAGGAAAAAAAGAAGCATTATTTGATGACACAAGTTGTCCAAATGTGAAAAACTAATTGCCCCAAAGCTAAGAAAACTGTGTTGAAATATGGCTAAAATTTTCTCATAAATTTTTTTTCCCTCTATAAAATTGGCACATTCTTTTTTCTTAGAATACCAGCTTATTTGCAACAGAACATTCCATTTTAAATTCTTGAGGTCTAAAGTTTTCGAAAATCTGCCACAAAAAAAAAATTTACTGAAAACATTTATCGAAGTCCTGACTCTTTTTTTTTTTTTTTGGCTGCCAAATTTTGGAACTATTTTTTGTTGCAATTTCAATGAAACAGAGCCAAATTTTGATTAAATATTCAGAAAAAAATGCTTTTTAAATAACAAAATTAGTCGAATTTACACTAGAAAAACAAAATTTTCCCTATTTCTTTCTCGAAAAATAGTGAAATTTCGCCAGAAAAAAAAACTCTGGCCAAGAAAGCACTTAATTACCTTATCTTCTTCATTAAGAAAAAGGGATTAGGGTTTTAGGGTTTGTGTGTGGTTAGGGTTTTAGGGTTGAGAGGTCATCGGTTCTGTCGTCACAGAAAATTGGTACCTGTGAGAAAGCTTGAGCGTTGCTGCTGCTGCCGCTGCGCCTCGTTGTTGTGTGCACGAGGAAGAACTTGGCAGGTGTTGTGTTGTAGAGAGACACGGAGTGTAGGAGGACACAAGCGATTTTACATCACAATGACGAGCATCACTCCCCTTGTGAGTCAACGTTACATTTGTATTTTCCTTTTTCTTTGGTGAAGTTTTGGTTCCGTATGTATGTTCAAGGTTTAGGAGGAGGAGGAGGAGATGCAGACGCACGTTCAGATACATGCATCCAGAAGAAATAGGCTTGCAGGATTTGGAGTCTCTGTTCTTGTGTTTGTATTTTAAACATGCTACAGATGTGATGGAGAAGAAGAGGGGTTTGCGATGCAGATTTACCAAGCAGTGGATTGTTATGTGTAATGCTGAACTTGAGGATGTGGTTCTGCTTAAGCTGTCAGGATTTGGACTCTCTGTTCTTTTGTTATGTATTTTATCATGCTTACAGATGTGTGACGGAGAAGGAGAGGGCTTTGCAATGCAGGTTTACCGAGTGGTGGCTTGTTATGTGTAATGTTGAACCTGTTTACTGAGATGTGTGCATCAATTTGGGCAGAGCAATATTGCAGTTAAGAGGTCACTTCAAGGATGGAGACGGGCGACCTGCACTTATGGGAGCCTGAACTCTGGCTTAGCTAGTTTCTCTGTCAAGCAGCAGGAAGCCTCCAGCTACTCGTCAAGAAGCTTTCGGACAAGTTTTAAGGGACTTCAACTTCCATCCCTTTCGGCACCAGTGCGCAACTTTGTGGCAGGGACCACAGCCAAAAATGCTGCTCAGGTACTGCTTCTAATGTGCTGCCAATGTACATTAAACATGTAAAAAGAAACTAGTCGTGTAAAACCCCCTTTGTAATTATTTTCCCACTACAGACAGAAAGGACTAGAGGCTGGCCATGGAGACTGACTCTTTGGGCCCTTTTCTTATACCTGGAAATCATACTCCTGTAATGTTGGTGTGGGTTAAGTACAAAACAAAGATCATGAAGCAACTAACCAGCACATCTATTCAGGGGATTACAGCAGAAATCAAAACACAATCAAAGGTTACAAGCAAGTGCTACTTTGACATAGAAATTGGAGGGAAACCAGCAGGGCGCATTGTTCTTGGGTTGTATGGAGAGGATGTCCCAAAAACTGCTGAAAACTTCCGTGCACTGTGCACAGGTAAGAAGGGATTATGCATGGCTAATTCTGGACACTGCAACAGCCCAACAGATTTAGTCAGTTGGAAGTGTTTATGCCTAGTAGCTGCTTGTTAATCCTTTTTAGTTATCTGGAACCAGTATGGATGCATTTGTGTTTATGTGTTCCTCCTCATTCTGACTATCCTAATTCATTCTGTTGGTAGAAGTTATTGCTCTCTCTCCATGTGGTGGGGTGGAGCATGCAACACAGCATGTTAATATCTATAAAAATAACAGCTGATTGCCTAGGCTACAAAAATGCAGTTTATATTGCTATTGTAGCAATCTGATCAAGTCAGTGGGGAAGTTATGGTAGAGAGGTCACAGTCATACATGTTATTGTTCATGTTCTCTGAACAATTGAGAGACTCTCACTGTTGTTCATACTGTAAATGAGTATGTTTTGTCCTTTCATCCCAGTTTTGTAAGTCCTTTTCTGGAAGTCTTTCTTTGACTTGAAGCAAAGTTTTCACCATGTTCTGGCTTTCTTAATCATGAAAATGTAGATTTCTTGATTCTCATGAGAGATATTTGTGTTGCTATTGTATTAGACAGAGTCTTGTCAATGCTTCCAGAAATGTGACAGAAACTTAGGATGCAAATTTTGTATAATGGTATGCTCAAAATTTTGGGCCAATTAGTATGTGCTTATCTACATCCACCATTGGGAGCTGACAAAGTCAATGGGTAGTCATGGCAGCTCGTCACTACTGTTCATGATGAAGGTGATGGTCTGACACTTTGTGAGCGACTCTCATAATGTCATGACTGCACTCATTGTCATGTTACCTCCAAATTGTTGTTGTGGAAATGTCTCTGCAATTTCAAAGATAATTGCTTTGTATTAGACAGAGGGTTACATGATTCCCCCATGCTGACGATCACCCTCCCCACACCAGGCCACACATGGCTGTTTTTTAGCGAGGTTCCAGTTTGTCAACAAGTGTTCTGTGTATACTAGTTATACATGTTGTAGCAAGGTAAAAGTGCAATGATCAGGTGGTTCACTCCTGTACATACATTTGCAGTAAGCTCAAGAGTCAAGATGTTTCCATCTTTCACAAGGTTGTCCTATCTCTTGTTTTTGCAGGTGAGAAAGGCATAGGTTATAAGGGCTCTGCCTTTCATCGGGTGATTAAGGACTTCATGATTCAAGGTGGCGATTTTGACCGTGGAAATGTAATACAACCTACTCTTATCTCTCACAAACCCTTTTAGTAGATTTAGAGGCTGGTTGAAAGCTATCAGCCCCTCTTTGTGTGGGTTTGTTCACTGGAATGTTTCTGACAGCATGTTACTCATCTGTGAACATGCAGGGTACAGGTGGCAAGAGCATTTATGGCCTCAAGTTTGCAGATGAGAACTTCAACTGTGAGTGTGGCTTTTAACATCAAGAGAGAGAATGTTTTGAGGGTTCCTATTGTGTTGATTGAAGGACTGCTGCTGTTGACAGCTATAGTACGGCTCAACAGTAATCTGAAATTGCTCGATTTCTTCCTCTTGCAATACATAGCTTGCCTCTCATCCATATTAAACATGTTTGGCTTGGTTAGCTGAAAGCCTAGTGGTTTATCTTATTTGTTATCCACCTCACTTGAAATGCAGTCAATTTTCATACACAGTGCTAGCCCAGCTTATTAGTATGTATGACTACTGGAAGATTTTGTCACATTGAGATTTACACTGTAGATCCATATTTCAATGGAATATATTGCTGTGTCATGGCAGAGTTGATCTTGGTCTTGTTCTCATGGATTAGTCTGGTTGTGCGCGGTGGACAGTGGCACATGTTGGACCTGGAGTTCTAAGCATGGCAAATGCAGGACCAAATACTAATGGTAGCCAGTTCTTCCTATGTACTGTGAAGGTATGAGCTCTTGTCATCTCTTTGTTGTGGCATGCTCGTGCTTGCTGCCAGAGCTTCCTCCCCCTTTATGGGAATTTTTTCTGTTCAGACATTTGTGGTTGTGAATGTCTGCAGCCTAGATTGGTGGCAAGAGATATATATACCTTAAACATGGGGTGGGCTTGTGATTGCAGACACCATGGCTGGACAAGAAGCATGTGGTTTTTGGGCAAGTGCTGGAGGGTATGGATGTGGTGTCTCAGATTGAAAATCAACAGACAGATCGTATGGACCGACCAAAGTTGGGCTGTGTAATTGCTGACTGTGGTGAACTTTGATTGCTGAGAAGATAACTTGGCCCTGGAACAGATGATCATTTTTATCAAAAATATCCAGTCCCATTGACATTTGACACTCTCATGGTGGATAGTGTTGGATAGTGTTTACCCTGAGCAAGAGAACAGTAGATGAGTAATGAAGGAATTGGGATCTAAGAACCAGATCATATGAACAGGCTCTGACTAATGAAAGGGTATGCAATTTCACACAATCTGTGGCACAGTACACATCTGAATTCAGTCAGTGCTATTCTGGTTCTTGTTGGCAATCAAATGGTGGATGTTCCATTCATGCAGAGTACACATGAAGATCCTGGTGCCCAGATGATTTTTCTACAGAAAATTGTTGTGAGAATGCCTAAAGTTCAAGCTTAGAACAGTAGTACAATTTCAAATCAAGTTTTCCAAGCTAATGATATTTTCGAAAGAACTGCCACAGAAGGTGCTGAGGTTTACAGTTACGAAGTGGATCTAATATCAATTAACCATATGTCAACCCAAGAACGAACTTGTAGGAAAAACGCAATTGGCACACTTAAACAGCATGCACTTTGTTTGAGGTGCCTTCTCAAATGTGCACTTGCTTGAGTCATCTTTGCCACCCTTTTGTTTTACTGAACTTGTTTGGAGCCACTTCTAAACACTTGCAAGCAATTGTAATGAGAGAAGACAATAGCACTATACATCAATTTCTTGGATGGCTCTAATTTCTTTTGTTGAATCAACTTAAAAGTTCTAGTTCTCTACTTCACCAAAGGGACAGTTATGTCATCTGGTTCATCAACTACATGCTCCAAAATTTGTTGGCGCTCTTTCCTGCATTCAAAGCACAGTAACATCAACAAACTGTGTTCACCTTTCACTTGCATTCTAAGTCAAAGTGGCTAGATTGACTCCTCTGTTATACTGCTACTTTAGTTTTCAGGAGCTGTGGTACACATCCATGTCAGTGGTAATGTATACTGTCCACACTCATTCAGTAGACTTCAAGTTTCTTGTGGTTTCTTTCAGAGAGAAAGAGAGTGAACAATACCTGGAAAAGAAGTTCTTGATCCATGCCCAATTGCCATCAGCTTGTGCGGGCTCTAGAATCAAGTAGCATATGAATGCTACGTATAAAACAGTCAAGACCCCAAGGATCGCAATGACTTGTACTGACTCAACAATGCTAGTAAACACTGAGACTCCCAGCAAGTACATATTGATCACCAGTACCAACACTGCAATTGACCATGCAACCACCTGCAATATGTTCCCCCCAAGACCAGGGCCACACATCAATGGGCTCTGGCAACAAGAAAAAGCACCAAAAAACAAAGATGATGATGCCATGTCCAGCAAACAGGTCTTTCTTCATGTTCCCTTTGCACTCTTCTTATCTGCCATATGGTCAATGTGTTGCACAAGTCTCTTCCCTTAGGAGCCTCCTATATCCCACAATTTTAATGACTGGTTGACACCCCAATGGTAGCTGGAGTCTTAATGCTGGGTAAAACATCATCCAAAGGGGTGTAAATTTTGAACTTGCAAAAGATCATCTATACAGATCGAGCATTTGAATGTTCTGCAAACTTCTAGAGGGAAGTATTTTACCTTTGTGACAGTGCCGATGACAAAATCACCCATCACACGCACATTAGAAACAATGCAGAGGAGGGGAATAAGAGCAAATGGGAGCTGGATAGACTGTAGCACATTCAGCCACTCACTTAGTTGATCAAGCTCATTCTCTGAACTGTCAAAGAGGAGAGCCACAGCAACTGTGGGGACAATTGCAACCAACCGAGTCACAAGTACTCGGATCCACTTCTTCACACGCAGATCCAAGAAACCCGCCATAACAAATTGTCCTGTGTATGAGTATATAGGATTGTTCATCAGAAACATGATTCTGATTGCTCATATACAACTTCCACCACTAAGAAAATGATATAGTGATATGATAGTGGCCACAAGGGGTTGTTGCACAAAACATAACTTGGGCAGATCCAAGATGATTTACACAAAGTCCCAGGTGATGAGGTTAATACCTGTATATGTGCCAGTCATAGTGCTGCTCTGGCCAGCCGCTAGCAACCCAATTGCCCAAATATAGAGGATTGGAAAGAGACCCCCTCCATATTTTTGCTGAAGATACTCACCGGCATTTGCCAAACCAATATTTTCAGCACTTTCCTTTCCATAAAAGGCTTTTGCAAAAATAGCCATGATGCAAAGATTGATGAGAAAGGAGATGAAAAGTGCAACCGCTGACTCTATGTTATAGTACCGCTGAGCTTCACGCACACGGCTTTTTCTTGTGATGTCAATGTTGCGTGATTGGACAAGTGCAGAGTGAAGAAAGATGTTATGTGGCATGATGACAGCCCCCACAATCCCAACAGCCTTATCAACAGCATTCCCTGGAACAGAGGGGATCACAAGACCTGCAACAAAAACACATACTCAGTTACAGTTTCATTTCTTGTTAGTTCCTACCCTAGAAGTTGGACTCATTGCCACCTTGCCCCTGATATTGCTTCAAACCCACAAGGACCATGCTAGATGTTATCAACATCAGTCAGCCTGGAGGAAATGAGGTTTCTTGGACCGAACCATCCTCTGAACCAAAAGGCCTTTAAATCCTCAATTGGAGACTAGCATGATTTTGACAGCTTACATGAACTTGTGCTCAAGGAAAGTCATGAAACCAACTGCAACAGATGGAAAAAGGAGAAAGAAAACTCAAGGAGACAGCATGGAAAACAGACCTTTAACCATAGCCTTCACATCTGGATTGGTTTGGCCAAACATCCAAGCAAATGAGAGGGCCATGATTGCAATGAAGGTGCAGAACAATGCTTCCAGTTTCCTAACTCCAAAATTCTCCAAGAAAAGAAACAAAAACCTGCATGTCATCAAGACCTCCCCCTTCAGAACATCTCGAAATCTCCAAAGCAACATACAGGTTCATAGTTTCATCCTCTTTGCACATTGCTTGTAATTTACTCATGGGTATACTATGGGTTTACTCATGTTTAATGCCTGTGGACCAATCCACAGAAAAGGATCAAACTTAGTTCACAAGTGCAAAACAGGATGAAAGTCAGAGATTTCTCCCTATTGCAGAGGTATGGGGAAACACAGGATTGATACTCGGGCAATAAATAACAAGACACGCATCTATGAGATCTACACAGAGAAAATTCCACAACAACACTTTGAAGGTAAGCATTGTGTCACTTCCAGAAAGATGAATGTGACAAGAATGACCGTGGCCATAACCTGATTAGTGACAACTCACCAAATCAGACCATCACCTTCATAAAAAAATTGCAGTGGCTTAACAGCCATTACCACCCACTGATTACATCAGATCCCAACAGTGAGCTTCAAAAGACAATAGAAGTTGTGGAAAGAGGGTTGAGAAGAGTTCAGTCAACAACTTACCCATCTACACCAGTGATGAGAACACCGAGCCATAATGGAATGTAACCATTTGATAGAATCCGGAAGGCAATCGCACTTCCAATCACCTGTTGGACATCAGCACCTATAATAGCAACCTCTGTCATGATCCAAAGAAACATTCGTGCCCACACAGGGTACTCATCCCGACAAAGCTCAGCAAGGTGACGACCTGTTGCCACCCCCAGCCGTGCTGCCAGCATTTGTATTAACAGTCCCATTATTGTTGCCCACATAAGAAGCCAAAGGAGAGCATAGCCTGCTGTGGCACCTGACTGCAAATCACTCTCAATATTCCCTGGATCTAGGTATGCTATACTCATCAAAAACCCAGGACCCGAGAACATCCAGAGCTTCCACCACGAGAATTTGGGAAGATAATCCACATTTCCATCTTCCATATCTTCTTCGACCTCACCATCCCATGAAACATTGACTTGTTCCGACTTTTCATATGCTCTCTCTTCTTCAATCTCATCATGCTGCCGCTGTTTTCTCATGCCTGGTCTGATGACACTGCCATTCACTTTTGACCTATTTATTACGAGGGGCTCTGAATCTGATGCCATCCCTCAATTCGGTTCTCCAATTCTCTTCTACTGTGGCCCAGCTTTTCTTCAACCCTAATTCAATTCATCCCATTTCCTGCCACCAATCTGCTGCAATTTCACGGCCCTTCACCAAGACAAAGCTTCTCCACCAAATGTCCTCAGTAAGCCAGAAACTGCAAACCTAGGTTCCACCCATATAACCCTTCAGTGCATCACTTGTACCAAGTCTCCTCCAGCTTCAGATTTCTTTTCCTTCTTCTTCTTGCACTCGATTCCTGTAAACCTGAACCCCAAAACAAAGAGGAAACAAATGACCCAAAATTCAGTAGTGCGCCTGTCGACTCGCGGCTTCTAGCATTTCACAGCAATCCTTCTCCCAAAAAATCCATCAGAGCCTTTCGTGAGCATTCAAATGCCACCCCATCGAAATGGTGTTCCCCAAAACCACAGAAGCTTAAAAGAAGAAAATCAAGACTGATCACTAGTGTAATAAGTATCACGGAATATTTTTTTAATAATGTACTCTGCAGAAACAAAGCTTCAACTGCAACAACAAGCGACCATGAGTGACACCCGATCGCAGCACAAAAGGAAAAGAAAAGAAAAAACAAAGGCAAAACAAAGAACAACAGGAGTCATCAATCACATGAGTCGAGAACTCAAACATTGAAGCTTCAAATTCCCCACGAAAACAAGCAAAGAAAAAAATTACAAAAATCAAATAAAAATGGTTCACAGATGCAGTTGTAAGTTTGAGACATAACGCACCCGCCTGTAATCCCTCTTCACGAACAAATCGAGCGAGCGAGCGAGCGAGATGAAGGAATTGTGGTGAGTGCAAATTGCAACACTTCCGAGGAAGACAGGCACCGGCAACGGCGCGAGAATCGAGAGCGCAGAACTCCTCTCCGGACTCGGCATTTTTGTCTTTGCACATTTTGGACGAATCCGACCGTCAGATCATAAAATGATCACGATTCTCGACACGTGTTACATAGCCTAATAATTCTCGTTTTCTTGTTGCGTGTTTGGGGAAAAAAAAATTTATGTACGAAAACAATTCCACCCATACTCGGCATTTGGCACTTCATTATTACCTATTTCTCATATCCAAGAAAATTTAATTACTGGGCCCCAGCCTTACATAATAATACCTTTGGCATCCAGCATATTATTATTATTATTGGCAAAAATTGTTTTTCTGGGCAATCTGATCATTGCAATTACCAATATATCTATTAAGTTTGTGTGCTAAAATGGCAAGTGACATCCATTGTCATTATTATTATGGCAAATGTAAGCCTTGAAATTGCCAATATCTAATAAAAGTGTGCTTAACGGGCTGCTCATAAATATAACACTGGGTAACTAGTATATTACTTAACAGCAGATACCCTCGACTCTGGGAATGTATCTAGTCAATCAAGAGTAGGTGTGTTACACTCTGTTGTTGTGGCTTTTGCTAGTTTCAACACATTTGAGAAATTCATAAAGTGAAACCTTTTTGGGCTTTTCTTTCATCTCTCAACTCTTTAACTTTTAACCTTCAAATATTCGGGTGTGATCTTTTGTTTGGAGTTCCGTCCTTTCTTTCTTTTTTCCTTCTCTTGTTCCCTTGTCGGGTGTTTTTAAAAAAATTTATTTAAACATGTTATTCATAAAATAATGAAATTTTATTAAATATGAATATAAAATGCTAAAACTCATGATTAGATGCATGAGGTTTGAGAATACTTATAAGTGCAGTGCACAAAGCAAGAGTAGCGATTGGATAAAGAGAATCAAGAAGAAAACAAAAAAAAAGACAAAAGTGAAACTCAGATTTGATCAAATCTTGTGAAAAAATGTTGAGTTAAAATCATTTTATGGAGCTTATTGGACAAGGTCTTACTACTTTTTATCCAAAACATGTTGTGCAGTGTGCCATTGAAGATGCTCTAAATTAACCCTTAAATGATTTAGATGAACAAATTTGGTTCACTTTTCAGTACATATTTGGCTTTTCTTGACATTTAAGGGTTAAATTGATCTTTTCAATACATGTTTTTTTTTTTCCAGCATCATTGGTATGTTTTGGAACATGTCAAATGCTTAGGCCATACTGAACCACCAACACCACCCACCAAAGCAACATCCAATGGATGCGTGTTATGTATAAGTTAATGCCTCAAGAGTAGGGTGTAAAAACCTACAAGATTTAGTGTTTTTTTTTCATGTTTTTCCTAATATCTGCTGGGTATGATGGAGAAAAAAGAAATTAAAAAAAAAGGGTCACCAATTTGGAAAGGGAAATGCTTACAAGAGTAGTCATTTCATTTTTTGAAACACATGCCCTTTTGTGGGCAAAAACTTCCACTTTGTGACATGACCTCCAAATACACTAGAAATTTTTGAGCAACTCTTTACAGCTCAATTGTGGAGGAACCTCAACTGAGTTAAGATAAGGTTTCACCCTAGTAACTTGTTCTATAAGAAGTAAGTCTTATATATATATAGATAGGTAAAACTATAGGTCAGTTCTAAAGTAAGTAAATGAATTAAAAAATAGACAACTTGGGTTGTTTTTACTACCTATTAGTAACCCACTTGACCTCGCCAGGAAGGGAAGTGAAATCTCAATAGAAAATTGTTTTAGCCACTTCCCTTACATTTTTTTTGTGGTTTGTTGGTGGGTGGTTGATTATAGTTAAATGAACACCCTTTTCATGTGTGTGCAACATGTAGAGCTCCTATCTTTAACTTATAACACACTCAAAGAAATATTGTAATATATTCAAAATGCACCTCATAGTTGTGAATAGCCACCTAGAAACTAGAAAACAGACTGGTATTTTGCTTGTTCCTTAAGGATAGAGGGCCTAGCCCATGAGAGGTGGGATTCAAATGCAAAATCAAAATTCCTATAACTCCCTTCAAGGTCCCTACCAATGTTGAGTGGGTATATTAAAAAAATCTAATTATGCAGCTAGATAACCAATAGATATGTATCCATGCATATTGAGATTTTAAAGTTTTTGAATAATTGATTTTTTACACAACCACTAGATGAATACCCATATATTATTTTTATATGTAGTTCTATCCAACCATCAAAGTTTTAACAAATATTATATTCGGTTATTAGTGTTTCAAAAATGTTGAATATGCATTCGAATTTGGTTTTGGGGTTTTCGTTTAGGGTCAAGGTTTAAAGTTTAGGGATAACATGTCAAAGTTCATTTTTTAACACTTTGCACCTTTGCATTTTCATTGAGCTTTTCTTTCCTAAGCTTGTAAATGGTACTTAGCACTTTGCCCTTGTTTTACACATTGCAATAGTTGGCCATTTCATATGTCTTTTCTCCCATCATAGTTCATTTTGTGCTTCTATTATGCATTGCAACAATTGAATGTTTCACATAAATTTTATTTTACTCCAAGAAACTTCTTACAACATCGAACCTTTCATGTATATTTTTGTTTTGAGGTTTGACTCAACAACCAATACGTAAGGTTTTGGGTTTTTCTCTTGTGAATTTTTTGTTTTGTTTTGTGTTGCTTGCTTTTTGTTGTTTTCTTAGCAAGGGATGCTTAAGAAGACCTTAGTTTTAATGTTCAACAAATTGAGAAAATTTGAGGAATCAAAAAAAGTTTTGGGATTTTCTTTTGTTGTGGTTTTTTGGTTTTTTTTTTTTCAATCACATTGTTTTTTGTTGTTTTTCTGGCAACATATGTGCAAAAGACGGGGTGGGTTTGTTGTTTGGTCAATCAACAATGTTGTTCAATGAATTTTTAAAAAAAAAACAAATTGGGATAATTTCAATGAATTCTGCATCAAAGGTAAATTTCCCATCTTCATATTTATTTATTTATTTATTTTTGTTTAAGTTATAATGTGTTCAATTAATGGTTGTTCAATGGTTGGAAAAGAATATTGTTTTATTGAAATTGTGGGTGAACTTGATGAAGATGCAACAATTAACCCCATTCAAATGCGGTTCTTGTGAGTGTCAAATGTTGAAAATGTGTATGAACAATTTTGCAATGTGTCAAATATTGATGTTATACAACCTGAAAATGTAAACACACAAGTTACAACTCAAAGACCTCACATTCAAATGTCTATAGGTTGGGGATTTTTTGTCATCAATGATGGCTATCTATGGATTTCATGAACCTACAAATGTTGAAAATGCATAATTTTTGTAGATCTAAACAAATGTCTATTAATGTTTTGACACAAATATCTATTATCCAAAAAGGGCCTAATTAAATACAAAAAGGATTAATGGTATAACTCATGTGCAAATTACGCATTTTAAAAACATCTACAATAGTCCATGGTACATAAGACAACAATGGCAAGTTACTGAATGCACAAAAATTGTAACAAAAACCAAACCCCAACAACAAATTGTATCATTATATGAATTCTAGCCCCATCAATAACCCTTTCAAGCTTTGAAAACAATGTGGCTTGTTGAACTTGGTATTATCTTCTTGAAAGCCAAATCGATACCAAACATTGATGCTCTTCCCACCCAAGTTGTTGCAATATCAAAACCAAGGAAAAGGAAAACTTCAACCAATAAGAGGAAACCCGATGAACTATATAATTTTTTTTCATGTATTGCAAGATCTTGTCACCAACAATGCCTAAAAATAAAAAGTTTTTTGGGAATGTGTGTGTCAAAATTTCAACAACCACAAGTTAATGGGAGGAATAGAAAGACCTGTGAAGAGCCTTGAAACAAAATGGGGTTCCATCAAACGCAATGTCTCAAAATTCATTGCATGTATGGATCTGTGGCAATGTTCAATGTGAGTGGCAACTCGTTAGATGACATATTTCATAGATCTCTTGAGTTATATAAGGTCAAAAATCCAAAAGGTTAAGGTTTTTTTCCATTCATTGTTGGTTAGTTCTAAAGGATGTGTTAAGGTGGGAGATTTGAAAAAAATTGAAATGATGACATGAAATGGTTGTTGGCACCTCTAAGCAAAAGTTAAAATCAAATGAATTGGAGGTGGTCAACTCCAAGGCAAGAGTGGGGTCTATGGACATGCCACAACCTCGATACGTTAAATGACCAAATGGTTGTTGAGCAACAAAGGATGTACAAGCCAATATGAAAGTAGGAGATAATGTAATTCAAGCCCAAGTAGTTTTCACTACTAACATGGTTGAACAACCCATAAGAAGAGTGTTTGCAAGCTACAATGGACACAAAAAACTATCGCAATGTTGTAATTTTTAGTATAGACAAAATTTGAAAATTTTGGGGACATGATTAAAAAAGGAACAATAGTTAAAAGGTGTAATTAAAGGTGGTTCACATTTGAATTTATCATTATGTTGTGAAATTAATGTTAATAAGAATGATGTCATAGTCTTTTGGAATACATTTGTAACATGTAGTTGCTTGTCACATAACCATTGTTTTTACAAAAGGGATATCAAATATTTCTTTTAGTTGGAAATTTTCAATACAAATTTGCACATTAATGTATATATGTGCAAAGAACAATCTTCCATCAATTTTTTTTCAAATCGATTTGAAATTATGAAGTTTAAATCTAAATTAAATATAAACCTTTGGTAGTACATTATGTTATAATAATGATGATGATTATGATGTTTGTAAGTTGTAAAATGTTTTTCCATTGATGATATAAATGTCTTTGGTGTTACTTTTATTTATCCATGAAATTGAAGTTGAGTTTTTAAACTAGTAAAAAAATGGTATACTATTGTCAAATAGAGTGCTTCGAGCAAGTTTTATAATGTAATTGGGGTACATTTACTAAACAAAACAAACATGAAGTAGTTTCATATTCAAGTTTGTATTAATTTATTTTATTTTGAAAGCCCATGTCAACTTAATGTGATTTCTAGAAATTTTCAAAATAAATGAATTTAAAGTTGTGACTTTTTAGTATTTTATGTACATCCAATTTTCACTACATTTAGGTCCACTGTATCATGCAAACACCCATAAATCCAATATTCTTCGTGATTAAATTGCATTGTTCTATTCACCATGCCACCAAAATTAATAGCCATTAATAGCATGCATGAATACATTTCATTGTGGTAAAAATAATATTTAAAGAAGCTTTGATTATGGGTATCTTGTGTAATTTTTTTGAAAAGTCATTAACATTGTCACCCATCCATGCCAATGTACTTTTGACATCACTACCTATTCATGATAATGACACCACTACCATTTATAAATGCAACAACATTTTCATCGATAACAAAGAGTATTTAAAACCCAAGTGTGGGCTATTATTGAAGTAATCAACTTTTTTTTGAATCCTATTGTATTGACATGTGTGATGAATTAATCCAAGGCCCATTAGTTGTTGTTAAATGCATTAACAACAATTATTGCACATATTATGAACATAGAAATTAAATTCTTCAAACTTTAAAAAATGTAAGACATATAAAGAAGGTCAAAGGTCTTACTAAGATCATGGCTTAATAAAATAAGAAGTAAACTTCTATCTATAGAAAATGACATATGAAGATCCACCATGGGGAGTATATGCTAGTTTTGTTTTGAAAGACTTGAGACCAAATATTTTTGACCCATTTGAGATTGCAACCCCTTTTTTGTAAAAAAAAATCTGGTTGAAGGTTATAAAGGCCATCAATTTTTTTTGTAGTTTATGAAGTTTTTGATGCATATTAGACTAACAAAATGACAACCATCATGGTAAATCCACACTTCAAATCTTTGCCTGTTGTGAAAAACTTGGTTGGGATGTGGGAATGCAATCCAAATGGCATGTAAATATGATATCAATGTTGTCGTTCTTCTTTTAATGATGTGTTTTGATTAAGCAAACCCTACTACCAATGCATATGTTGTTACGACAATTGATGTCGTGGGACTAAATCTTGAAAAAAATGTTTGGTGTGAGTGCTTCAATTGAGAAATCTTCATTAGCACTAGTTACCTAATAAAATATTTCTATTCATGGGGCTTTTTATTCCCCCATTATCATGTGTAGGTCCATTAGCTTAATGGCACATCCACAAAAGTTGATTTTCAAACGTGGGTTCCTTTGCAAAACAAATTTTTGGAATCTTGAGTTAGTAAATAGACTTGAATGGGTGTATAGTCATGTTGGGGTGTTAACAACTTTAAGTTGTTGCTTGTAGGTGGAAACCATGGATTAGATTATTACCGTGGTGAAAAATTGGTTGGATAACCTATAATTTAATTATAAGTCAAATTTAGACTTCAAAATAATACTTGGAAACGAAAGATTCTTTGGGGAAAAAAAAACCGTGACTTGATTGAAAAACATAATTTTTTTGAAAAATTGCAAGTTGATTGTGATTAAATTTATGGGGTTAGGGTGGGTTTGTTGTCAGGTGCGGTTGAAGCAAGGAACTTGTGTTGCAATTGGGTAAAGTTCTTCATAAAATTTGGGTTCAATCCTATCCATAATTTATTTTGTTTTGAATTTTTTTTTTGGGGAGGCTAGGTTGTATTCTTGTAACTTTTCTTATAAGCAACAATATTTGGAAATATGGTATGCATAACCTTTGTGCATATCCATCTTGTTTTGAAAATTTGAAAACTTGCCTATTCATAACTAACAAAGGAATTTTTAAAAAATGAATGTGTAATAAATTGATTTTTAAAATACATATCCTTCCTTGAAAAAAAATGAATATATTTTATTAGAGCCTAGAAGATAGGTCTAAAAACCAATAACTAGACAACATTAGTCCTTACCCAATGGAAAATTCTAATAAAATTTTAAACAATTAAAAACTTTTCATAAAGAAAGTAGGTGCCTTACATGTAAGGTTTTTCAAAATGATTGAGAAACCTTGTGAAACAAAAAGAAAAAGAAAAGATAAGGCACCTTCCACATACATTACAAAAATTAAATATTAGTTACTTATGCCTATTTATTGGTACAAACAAAAATGTAAGGTAATGTTCAAGGATCAAGACATTGCACTACCTAAGGATCAAGTGTTCATTTCAATTTTATTTAACTTAAAAAAATTCATTTAATATTTCAATAATGGATGGAAAAAGTTACAAGTGTTTGTGGCAAATAAAAGTAGGCATGAAAAATGGATGAAAGGTGGTGAAATGGAAAGTGGATGAGAGGCAACAAAGTGAATGGTTGAAGGGCAACCAAGTACCTAGGGGCGACAAAAAAAATCACCCAATACATTAATAATTGTTTTGTGTGTGTAATAACCATCACAAATAAAGGGAGGGTGGAGGTTTGTATAAAAGAAGGGAATGGGCCGAAAGGAAGGGAAAAGAAGGAAGGTACTTTTTGAGTCAAAATCAAAAAATGCAAGTTAACAACATAATCATTAATTTCCTTCAAGGAAATTGTTATTATACGTAAGTGTTTGAATTTAATGAAAACTACATTATTAATATCATGTAGCTTGAATATTTTTTGTTTTTACTATTTCAAATAACCTATTTGGTTTTGGTTTCATTGTTAAATCATAGAGGTTCCTTACAAGGTTGATTATTTTATAATCACAAAACAATCAATTATATGTCATGGGTTTTTTAATCTCAAAAACATTGCCATGTGTTGTAAATTATGAACAAAACTTTAAAACTCGAATTTTTTCAAATTTGAAATTATGTAAATTATAATAATCTTTTGCATAACATGTACATTGGGCAAAAGACATAAGTGTCTAAGTGATTGTTGGAAACATTTTAAAAAAAAAGTATGAGTATAAGGTACCATCATCCTTGGACACATAGATTTATGTGAAACACATCCAAAAACATGTTTTCTTATTAGAAATCACATGTCCTCCAATGGCTATACAACTTTCAAGAGCTTAAACTTCCAATGCACTGACCTTCTTGATAGTTGCCTTTTGCACCCCCCACACCCCCTTCTTTTTAATCTTTGAAGGAAATTGTAGGCGATTAAAATAAACAAATATGTACAAGCAAAGCATGATCGAATACTAAAACACACCAACAAATATGACAAATGAAGAACTCAAAAATTTTATACTATCTTTCATATCAAACAAAGCTAACTCTTAAAACTTCTTTCAAAAACAAGTCTTTCTTTTGAAGTTCCCTTTTATTTAAGAAATTACTTCTTGCATAGTTAAACACACCAAAGGAGCTTATGGGTCCTAGTTGCACAACAAATTGATGATGAGATACTTAACACACTTCTCTAGGTGACACAAAGATTTCAATACCAATTTTTGATAAGACCTTCTAAACATTCATGAATGCTTTCATCTTTTTGTTGACAAAGATCCCTTCAAACCAAAAAAGGATGATTTTTTGAATAATTAAAAAAAAAATCTTCCATCTTGGAGCTATTTGGAAGTTTCAACAAGCTTTTGCATGTGCTTTCCACTAACAAAATGAGAATATGCAAAAAACCCAATTAATTTGAAACACATTGAGGTGAAATGCAACTATGGATGTGGCACACTTGGAGCTTTGTTGTTATTTTTTTGTGGTTCCAACATTTATATTGAAGACACCCCAATTGCCACATGTTGAAGGACAAACCGATTAAATATTAATGTTGTCATAATCGCAAACTTACAAGGCCCAAACATGTAAGCTTCAACAATAAAAGAAATACAAGGAAGAAAACGGTGTGATGTGTCGTCACTCATTGTGCACCATTACTCCTCAAAAGAATCAACCACTTTTCATTGGCAACCTCAAGAGAGGGGTTCACAAAAATATGTGAAAATTTTAAGTCCAATTATCATGTGCATGATTTTCCAAATGGCCTTTTACCACATGCAATTCCTATAACTCTTGATCATTTAACTTTTTTTCCTCTTGTGAATAAATAGATATATACTTAGGAATATGATCATCTACTGTCTATTGTTATTTTGATAACTACCCAAAATTATTTTGAATTATATTTTGTTATTTTGAATTTGGTTTATGAATTATGTTTTATAAATATTGCCCACATTAGTGCTTTAAAAAAAAAGGTATTTATGTTTGCCTATTTTGGGTGTAAGATTAAATGATAATAATTTTTTTTTCCACTCTTCAAAAAATAGGCAAAAAAAAAACCTTCTCCTTCTAGAAGGGTCTATTTTCAGACCCTTCTCCTATACTACACTTCAACATTTTCATATATGTTTAGGGTCACCATTTAACCTTTACCTCATGTTTTACCATGGGTAAAGTCCATGGGTGGTGAATACCACCTTATTTCAAGGCACTTATTTTGAAAGTGTTTTAACCCTAAAACAACAAAACCCTAAAGGTCTCATATGATACTATGGAATGGGCATTCTCATATGATACGGTCTCTTTTTTGTACTATGGAATGGGCATGAATTCCAATCCATGAATTGGTTTTCCAAAGGACCCAAATGTTTCTTTTGTGTCAATTGTACTAGCAAACCATCACATTACTCAAAATCTTTATCCAAGTTCTTCAAGAAGGAAAGAGATTGATCTCCTTTGCAAAGGGTTCACCATTGGTTTTTTGGCTTTTTGTTTTTTCCCTCTCTCAATTCCAAGGAGGAGGAACAAAGAAATAAGCTTTTTGCTCTTCTCAATCAACACTAGGTCTACAGCAAGCAACAGGACTCCATCTCCACAATTGCAACATTTTGGTCTGCTCTTTTCAGAAAACCGTAGTTGTTTTGGAGTCTGGATATTGAAATTTTCTTCAGAAGTGCAAGCGGCTGGGACTGTCTTTCATCTTCTTCGTCGACCCGAATTCCTTTGAAAAGGGTAAGAAAACCGACCGCTCGCTCCCAAGTCGTGTGCTGCCTCCCACCAATTTTCTGGGGTTTAGGGTTTTACAAGCTTTGCGTCTCTGCGTGTTCGCTCACTTTTTAGGGTTTTAGGGTTTTAGGAGCTTTGCATGTGTGTGTATTCGCTTACTTTCCTGGGGTTTAGGGTTTTTCGAGCTTTGCATCTGTGTGGGTTTGTTCACTTTTCTGGGGTTTATGGTTTTACGAGTTTTGGGTTTGTTTGTGCGTTTGCTCACTTTTCTTGCGTTTAGGGTTTTACGAGCGTTGCGTTTGTTTGTGCGTTTTCTCACTATTTTTTTAAGTTTAAGATTTGACGAGCTTTGCGTCTTTTGCTCATTTTGTCATCTGTCTGTCACCCTGATTCCTTTGTTGAATGTGGTGGTGTCGAATCAGGCGTTTTGATTCGTGTTGTAACGACTGTGGATTACAAGCTGAAAGCGCGAGAAGAATGGAAGGAACAACAGGTGCAAACAGCAACAACAGGAATTTGACCACCCCTGGATGTGCAGTGCTTTTGGACATCAATGACGGCGATCGCCTTGCTTTCGCACATCTCTCCCCCCATGCGTTCGTCTCCTCCTCTCCACGCTATTCCCATTGCTAATTGTGAAAGATCCCCAATGCCACTGAGTGTCTTCTATTCAATCTCCCCAGAGAAGATTCAATGCAAGATTTCAGGCTGAATAAAGGATTTCCAAACTGAGGCTTTTTTCCATTCTTGTGTTTTCCTGCTAATTGCAACTGTTTCTTTGAATTCGAGATTTAAAGTGCAATCATCATCCATTCTTTGCAGTGAATGATTCCTTATGTTGCTGGTAGGGGGATCATCCTCATTTGTTCTTTGGTGGAGGACAGGAGTGTGAAGGTTGGAAATGCAAAGTGTCTGTTAGATCCGCTGGTTGGAATTCCATTCGGATCAGTCTTTGAGGTGCAGTCAGGCCCTAATGGTCATGTTCTTGTTCGGTTGCAGCATCCGATCACAGGTTCATTCTTCTCTTTTGATTCTATTTCAGTCATCATCAATGTCTGTTTCCTACTCGTTGAATCCTAATTGCCAAAAAAGAGAGATCTCAAGGTTCTTATGTATGCACAAAATGATGTAAGCCAGGCATGAAAAGAGAAATGCCTTTGGTTTTTCAGTCCTCAATACTAAGAAAAGAATGTGATTCTTCTTGTGTTTGTTGATGAAGTGGATGCAGAGAGTAAAGAGAAAGAATCAATTGAGTCAGAGGAAGCTGTGGAGAGCATGTGTCGGGACAATCGTGCCCTGATTGATAACAATACTGCACAAACACTCTCTGCTGAAGACATTGAACAGATGCGCAGGTTGTTGTTCTTGCATACTCATATCTACAATGAAGGCTTTTTTGGGTGTTTAGTGCATGTTATAATAGGAGCTAATATTTGAGAGTTCTATCAGTAGATTCTAGCCAGCATGTTTCAACATGTAGAAGCTTGTCAAGTTACACAATATACACAACTCAGTGTGGACCATGGGTCTTCACCAATGAGAGTTTTGAAAGGATGTTGTAGTGAAGCTGATGAAGTTCAATTGGGCTCAGAGAGGGGGCAACAGGGAAGGCAATTATTGAGGCTTTGGTTGCTAACAGTGCATCTTTTGAGGCCAAATCTGCCTTTTCTCAGGTAACACAAGATTCACCAAAGACACAGATAATATCATTGTAGTGCTTCTTTTCAGGAATTGAGGCTTGTGGCCTTTGGATTAGTTTCTACTCATCTAGCCACACTTTCTTCTTTCATGCAGGAGAAGTACAAGCGCAGAAAGCAGAAAAAATATGCTCCTCATGTCCTTGTTAGGCGCCCCTCTGCAAGAAGGTTGGTTTTGAGTTATGGGCAGTCAATACATATATAGCTTTCCACTGTCATCAATTATGTGCTCAACAACCGCTTTTGCTTTGTAGACAGTTCATTGTTGTGAAAGCTTTGGAGCACAGTCTTTTTTTTCTCCCCTTGTGTTGCTGCTTTATATATGCTTCTTATCTATGACATGGGTTCAGGTGCTTTGACTGTGCAGTGTGTGTGAAGCCTACTTTGCTAAAGACCCCAACAAGATTGGGTATTGTGACTCCAACCTTTTCTGCATGTACTGTCTTTCTGAA
>Ga0116231_10005947_pt1 | contig 23693 bp, 18 predicted proteins | sample S1TSphgellanicum_2_FD_89695 | JGI IMG/M metagenome (GOLD analysis project Ga0116231, IMG submission 89695) | Host-associated microbial communities from peat moss isolated from Minnesota, USA - S1T2_Fd - Sphagnum magellanicum MG | ecosystem: Host-associated > Plants > Peat moss > Unclassified...
ACATTACATTCTATTTATCAAATATTTCATTTTAAACATTACAAAAACATAAACTTTGAAAATTCATATCTTATTGAGATTTTGTTCAAATGAAATGATTCGAGTTTACTTTTTTTTTAAATTCAATAACGTACATAATTACATTTATTTCTTTTTGAAAGTTTAAAATCATTTGAACAAAAAAATAAATTGAATATCATTATTCAATAACATTTCAATGACCATTTTTTTGAAAAAAAAAAGTTTAATAAATGGATTTTTTTTTGTTAATATAATAATATTACCTATGTTAAACTACTCTCATTTATTATATGACTATTTTTCATTAATTGAAATTATTTCACTCTACATTATTTACGACTATTTACGGCTATTCACAATTACTTTTGGTTATTTTAAGTTATTTTAGGCTATTTTAACTTATTTCACCTTAGGCTATTTTCAATTATTATAAGTTTTTTGGGCTATTTTATGTTATTTTTGGCTATTGTAAATTATTTCAATTTAAACTACTTGCAATTATTATAAATTACTTCTGGCTATTTTAATTTATTTCACCTTAGGCTATTTTCAGTTATTGTAAGTTCTTTTGCCTATTCTATGTTATTTTTGGCTATTGTAAATTATTTCAATTTAGACTACTTGCAATTATTATAAATTACTTCTGGCTATTTTAATTTATTTCACCTTAGGCTATTTTCAGTTATTGTAAGTTCTTTTGCCTATTCTATGTTATTTTTGGCTATTGTAGATTATTTCAATTTAGAATAATTGTAATTATTATAAATTACTTTTGGCTATTTTAATTTATTTCACCTTAGGCTATTTTCAACGATTGTAAATTTTTTTGTCTATTTTATTTTATTTTTGACTATTGTAAATTATTTCAATTTAGACTACTTGTAACTATTATAAGTTACTTTTGACTATTGAAAGTTATTTCACCTTAAGTTATTTTTTATTATTATAAATTATTTCACTTTAGATTATTTTTGGCAATCCTCAGCAATTATAATATATGGTTATTGGTTGTTCTTTTATTAGTGTTATTAGTGGTTATTAATGGCTATTGGTACCTATTCTATCTGTGGCTATTAATGTTTTTTAGTGGGTATTCTATTAATAGTTATTGGTGGTTATTTTATTAATGGCCATTAGTAGTTATTCTATTGGTGGCTATTCGTGATTATTATATTAGTGGTTATTGGTGGTTATTTTATTAATGGCTATTGGTGGCTATTCTATTAATGGCTACTAATGGTTATTATATTAATGGCTATTGTTGGCTATTCTATTAATGGCTACTGGTGGCTATTCTATTATTGGCTATTGGTGGCTATTCTATTAATGACTACTGGTGGCTATTCTATTAATGACTACCGGTGGCTATTCTATTAATGACTATTAGTGGCTATTTTATTAATGGCTATTGGTGGCTATTCTATTAGTGGCTATTGGTGGTTATTCTATTAGTGCCTATTGGTGGTTATTCTATTAATGGCTATTGGTGGTTATTTTATTAATGACTATTGGTGGTTATTCTATTAATGACTATTGGTGGTTATTCTATTAATGACTATTGGTGGTTATTTCATTAATGATTATTGGGGGTTATTCTATTAATGGTTATTGACGGTTATTTTATTAATGCCTATTGGTGGCTATTATATTAATGACTATTGGTGGCTATTATATTAATGACTATTGGTGGTTATTCTATTAATGGCTATTGACGGTTATTTTATTAATGCCTATTGGTGGCTATTATATTAATGGCTATTAATGATTATTCTGTTGAAAGCCATTGGTGGTTATTTTATTAGTGGTTATTGATCGTTATTTTATTAATGGTTATTAATGGTTATTGTATTATAAGTTATTGTTGGTTATTATATGTTATATTACAACTATTGGTGATTATTGTATTATAAATTATTGTTCGATCTTCTATGTTATAATATCATAAGCTATTGGTAGTTATTACATTGTAGGGTATTTGAAATTATTTTTCATAGGTTATTATTTTCTATTCTAAGTAATTTTTACTTTATGTCATTATATTTTGTTTTGAATTATTTTTGAATTATAATGCTTTGAATAAAATAATTTATAATAACATAAAATAAAATGACCTTGAATAATTTAAAATATAACTTGAAATAACATATAATAATTTAGGGTACAATAATTTATAATAGCCTATATTCACATAAAATATAAGTTAGAATAACTTAAATAACTTAAAATAATAAAGGGTATATCATAAACTAACATAAATAATATTTTTAAAAACATAGAAATAAACTTATTTGCTATAGTAAATTGTAATAGTGAATTATGTTAATTAGTAATGAAACATGATGTCTACATAGTGATATTATAGTGAAATAATTTTCACTAGGTGAAATTAGTAAAATGTAATGAAGTTATTTCCTTTTTAAGGTCCCAAAGTGATTTAAGCTAGTAAATTACACCCCACTTTGGTAGTAGTGGTTATGAATCATTTTTGTCCTTTATGATTAAAATATTAATCATAAACTCAATCATATTTGAGTATTTCTTCTTGTGATGTTAATCAATGTAATAACATTATTATAGTATTTGGATTATTGTATTGCATTGTATGAGTTGCTAAATTAGTAATTTGAAATATAGTCTACTACTATAGTATAATACTATATTACATTAATAAGTTGTCAATTATTACATGTATGGGATCATTAAAGTTCCTTGCTTTAGAACTTGTTGGATTATTAATTAAACAACCTAATTGCATATGATAATTGATAAGGAATACTTGTGCTCTTAATTCTCTAAAGTATATTCTTGAATTGGGCCCATATTTCTAAGTAGGATTTTGGTATCATATATTTATGGTTTTCAACTTAGCCAATGGATCATAAACTAAAGTAATGTATTTTCTTGGATATCAAGGGGAAGGGATTTGCCAATTGGCCAAATGCAAGGGGACATGGATGCCCAAAAACTATTTATGGCTAAAAACCTCGAGGCAAATAAACAAGGCTTAATGAGCCATGAATGCCCGTGTATGTGTTGCAATGGTGCAAGAGCACAAATAAGTAACACAATTAAAAGACATTTGAGACAAAATGGATGAGATCCATATTTTCAATGGCCAATGGTGGTATGAAATTTTAAAACATTTTCATACCATCTTTGAATTTTGGATTTTTTTTTTTCCATAAACACCTTGCATACTGGTATGGAATTTTAAAACATTATTATAACATCTTTGAATTCTAGATTTTTTTCCTTCCATAAACAACTTGCTATATTATTATGGAATTCTAAAACATTTTCATAACATCTTTGAATTCTTGATTTTTGTTTCCTTCTATAAACACCTTGTTATACTAGGTTTTGTAGTTATCTAAAAAGATTACATGTAACGTTTAAACAATTTTGGTTCAAATTTGAAATTTGTAAACATTGAAAATGAGCCTTATGGTTGGAATTAGATAGACATTAACAAAAGATGAAGGGGAGATCACAAGAGCCCCAACAACATTTGGTTTGGGTAATATACCTACACTTGACCCATAAGTTCACATTCATAGAATGGTTGCTAAGGCATTTGTTTTTTTTGACGGGTTGCAACAAGGGAGGGAAAATCAAAGCCCGGTTGAAGGTCTACCCTAGGAAAATATTACAACTGAAGGTGATTTCATGAGTCGTATTGGACAACATGAAGTTGTAATGGATCACAAAAGTTTCAACCCCATTGTATGAAGGGTTTTTAACCAACATGTTGGCAATCATGTTGTTATTATTGAATTTAAATAGTGCATGGGGTTAGTAATGTGTTTATGGATGAATTATTTTCCTTATTGTAGGAGTTGCTACCTAAGGGGAATAAGATGCCAACAACCACATATGAGGCCCGTAAACTATTTAAAACACTTGGTTTAAGTTATGATTCAATTCATGCATGCCTTGGAATGGTTGTCTCTTTTTTTGGGATAGTTTAAATCAATTAGAGGTGTGTCCAAAATGTAATAGTAACAAATTTGTGGATGGGTCACAAGTTCCACAAAAGGTGCTTCAACACTTTCCTCTTGTTCCCAGGCTCCTATGGATGTACATGTGTAAAACCTTGGCTAAACTACTAGTTTCGCATAAAAATGGAACAAATTCAAATGGTCTCATTCAAAATGTCCCAAATACCATGAGTTGGAAACACACCAATGACAAATGACCAAATGACTCATAGAACATTTGGTTAAGGTTGGCATTAGATGGTGTAAACCCATTTGGAGTCTTGAGTTCATGCCATTCTACATGGCTTATGATTTTGTTGAATTACAATCTACCCCCTTGGTTGGTCACTAAAAGATATTTCATAAGGTTTGCCCTAATAATTCTTGACAAGGAATCTATAACTTTTGGAAATGTTAATATGTATTTGGAGCTTCTTATTGAAGATTTATAGATCTTGTGGAAAGGTTTTAAGGCTTTGGATTCATACCAAGGGGCAACATTCAATTTAAGGGCTATGTTCATGTGGAGCATGCATGACTTTGTAGCCTATGGGCTATTTGCAAGATGTGTGACCAATGGTCTTGTGGGATGCCCACCTTGTGGCCCAATTATGGAATCCTGGTCTTCTAGGAAATTCAAGAAGGTTGTATATTGGGGGAGTTGTTGTTATTTGCCTAGAAGCCATCTTTATAACAAAACAAGGCCTAAAGGGAGCATGGTAGAAGGATATGTAATGTAAGAGGCATTAAGGTTTTGCACAAATTACTAACAAGACTTTACAACCACAAAATGAAGAAAGTGGGATGAAAAAAAAGATCCATGTATGGTTGATGAGGTGGTTGAAGGAAATGGGCACCCACAAAAATTGAATGCAAATTTTTGAGAGATGGCTCACTCTTTGTCTTTCAAAATGAGGAGCTCATGGCTCCATGGTGCTTGTAAATCACTTTGAACTTTTTATTAAATATTCAAGCATTACAAGGCATGTTTATAGCTTTACATTGGATATGAATCATAGTAGTTATGTTTTGATGCCTTGGTTGATATGCTTGAAACAACCTTTACAAATTGTGATCTAGGAAACACATTGTCAAACCTAGGATACAAAATCAAACAAGACGAAAGTTTCTACAAGTTGTTGGTCGATCTTGAGGTAAAGGTGTTCATGTCTTCCTTGACAACCTAGTAGAAATTGCCCCATTTCGAATATGGGTAAGGGTTGCCATATCTTCAACTATTGAAAATGGTGAGATAATTGACATAGATGTTGTGCATATGTTCATGTTATCGACTTTGGAAACTACATCCTACCATGTAATGTATGCTTTTGGAAACCACTGTGTGTTTCGAATGGTGAAAAACATTTAACCACAAGTGATAGTGGTATTGTTGCTACATTTGAACAAGAATGTGTTTCAAGACCAAATGATCAATGGACTATCCTTGCAAATCTAGAATATGTAGGTTGGATTGAAGAATTACTAGCGATCAATTACGGGGTACTGAACATTATTGTACTTTTCTATAATTGGGTGAAAGCCAATTATATTAAAAGTAACACAACAATCAAAAGAGATGAATATGGTTTCACACTTATGAATTTCAATTCCTTAATTCCCATCTCTAATCAATCTTTTGCCTTCCCAATTGATGTTGAATAAGTTTTTTTTTGGTTAATCCAAAGGAAAAGGGGATGGAAAATAGTTTTATGTAGAGACACTTGTGGGAGGGGTCCAAATTCTTTAAGGAGTTTCAAAATATTGTCATAGTGTCACCTTTTTTTGTATTCCTTTAATTTACATAATCCTATTTGACCATGTAAAGACACAAAATGAATGAGATTAATGGAATTTGTAATTGTAGTGTTTTGAAATATGGTACTTATAAAATATTTGGCACATTGTGATTCATTAATTTTGATGGTAATCAAAATATAGGATAAAAATAGATTCCAATAAAGATAACCTTAAATGGTACACCTTAAAAAATTTGGACCTAAAGATGATTGATAGGGGTTGAATTGAATCTAGCCCAATTGACTTGGACATGCTTAAAATTGAGAATATTGACAAGTACATTAGTGTTGTTATTCATAATAATATTGGTTTACAAGCTCCAATTTTAATTCCAAAAGCAACCTAAGTGGCCATTATTGTTGGAGGAATTTCGTTCATGCTTACAAACTTAGTAGTTGTTAGGTTTAATGGGAGGGGTCAAAATAATCATGATAATGATGGATCCACATAGTGCAGATGATGAGTTTGTTGGGTCAAGCATCTTTGAAAGCAATGGTTAACCTAGCCTTAAAATTATATATATAATGGTTTTTGTCGCAACACTAGCCTTGGGATCGTGACCAAGGCAAGGCCTTGCAAGGTTGCGAACCAAAAGGTAAGCCCGGGAGTGAAGGAAAGAGTGAAGGAAAATGTGAAGGAATGAACCCTCACACTCCCAAAGGAGCTTCCACTTTGGGAGTCAGAGTCCCAGAGGACTCCCGAATGTCCAGAGAGCAATTACAAGGGTCAAAACCCAATGGCTCAAAGAGTCCTTTATACCATTGGAAAGCTATTGGAACATAGATGTCTAAAATGGGCTTGCATCACCCATTTGGACATCTAAAACACAAATTAGGGCCGGGAGTCAAATTGACAATTTGACTCTCGACCATTAAAAGTCAAGAATCGACCCAATTTCCTTGCGTACAGGTGGCGTGTGACATATTGTTGAAAAGATCTCGACAAGGACTATAACTTTGTTTCAAACCTCATCTCAATTGAAGGTTTGCAAACAAAGTTATGGGGCCCCAAAGTCACAGGAGTCCCAACTTTGACAATTTCGGGACTTCCACTTGGGAGTCCCGAAACAAAAAGCCATTTGGATGTGGACCTCATGGAGAGGCACAGAGTATACTATAAGGGGGAAGGTGGTGGCTTCCCACAAGTCCGGGCCGTGATGAGTCTTGTGAGTCCGAATTGCTCGTGGCTTATCTTAGTACCAAAAGTGTTCCAACTATGCATTAACCACCTTGTGTTGGTTTTGTGTAGGTCTGTGTGAGTAGTTGATGCTTATCATTGCCTAGTCCCATCCTGGAGCTCCAGCACACCGCTCTACCTCTCAAAGTGTTGCAAGCCAGGGAGCGTGCCCCAACTCCTTGCTTTTCCATTGTTTTTTGTTTGGACTCACATTTGAGTCCATACAGGAGCTTGGGGGTGCGTCAGTTTTAGTTTTAATTAGAGGGGAAAATTCAAAACAAAGCTTAGAACCATGTATTAGTGTTATTTTTCAAATCATGGGCTTCATTTGAAATTTTTTATGTTATTTCAAATATCCATAATGTGGATAGTGTGTTCAAGATTTCTATAATAATATGCTTAATTAGAAAAAAAAAAATCCTTTAGGGTTAGATGATGTTCCAACTTGGTCACTAATGTATGGTTTAATTAATATTGAAGCAAATTAATTAATTAACTTGGAACTACAAAAATGTGTTCATTTGGTTCATCATAAATACCAATTATATCATGGTATTTGAATAGTTCAAAATTAACATGTACATGGTTAGTTAGTTATTTATTATGATCCATTTTGTTAAATATTGATACATAAAAATAAATAATTAAATTCGCACTACATTTTCCTATTGCATTTTGTTATTTTCTAGTTGATGTGCCCTGTTAAACATCTTTATTTGATAAAATAATAACGAAAAATAGTTCAAAACATGTAAATTATATTATGATGTTATCATTTTTTCCATAATTAAGTCCAAATAATAATATAACATAAATAGTGTTACCGAAAATGGAAAATGATGTTTTTTTTAAATGGTAAAAATACCCAAAAAATGTCATTTTTAAAGGCAAAGCAAAAATACATCATGGTGTATGATATAAAAAATATTATCTTAAAATTTTAAAAATATAGGATCTCAAATTGAGCTCATCATATCTTGCTCTACATTTATTCATCTTCATTTATCCACTCTACAAATTTTTCCTTATATTATGGATCAAAAAGCTTTTTTTTCAAACATAAACTATTAAGTATAAATATTAAATTTGCAGTTTTTTCGGAAATTACCTATTACTTTTTTGCTATGTATAAATTCAAATATGTTCCAATTTCTTTCATAAGCCGATGTTACAATCACTTGACTTAGAACTTTAATTGTAAAGCTTTGTAATTCTTGAGTTTCAAATCCATAAGAGTTCCACCGTGTATGTGTAGGCATTTCTTTGGCCACCAACAATGTTATAAGGTTTGCAAAAATACTTTCCATATTCTTGTAATGAGCAAGTTGTTTTTTAATGTTTGCTTGATCTTGTACATCTAGAAAAAACTTGTTAGGGATTTTTCGAAAACCCATCATGATTTCCTTATCTTTTTCCAACCCTTTTCCTTGCCACACTGATTTTAAAACAATTCTTGCACAATGCATTGAACTATGCATAAAGTACCATCAATCATTTATTATAGTAACACTTATTATTTTTCTTTTCTAATGTTAATCCATCCATTTCATTGATTTTTTCCATTAATTAATCATAATATTCATAGAATGTTCTAGCTATTGGTTTTCCAGAATCAACAAGCTTCACGAGATTGAAGATTGGTTTAGTTACCTTCATAATTAAAGTTAATAATTTCCAAAATTGATTGTTCAAACATGCACATTCAACATCCTCTTTTTCATTTGAACACATCCAATTTTTCCATTTTGAACTCACAATCATTTGTTGAATTGGTGTTTTGACTTTTTGCAACCTTTCCAACATGATAAAATTTGTTCCAAATTTAGTATCTTGTAGTCTTAACAATTCCAAGTTGTTTTCCTTACTTGAAAATTCTCTAAACAATGCTTGGTTTTTATGATGATTTGTTATAAATTTTATATTAATTTCGGCCTCATTTACAATTTTATGACCTAGTAATTTTTTCCAATATCCTCCAAAACAAGACCAATGCCATGGGCTATGTAGCCATTGAAAGTAATATGAGGATATTTATCCTTTATGATTCATCTAGCACTTTTGCATACTACTGCATTATTAGTCACCACCTGTACCACATTTTCACTTCCCACTTTTTCAATTGTTTCATAAATTGTGTTAGCATTATAAGTTCCCACTTTTGTTTTGCTAATTGTATCAATTACTTGCAAAACAATCCCCTTTACAAACCTATAAAATGTTTAGTAGTGGTCTTTTGTCAACACTAGTCCAACCATCACATTTTATGGTACATCTAATTTCTTTCCAACTTTCCTTCACAACATCCAAATCTTTGATCAAATCATTTTTCACTTCTTTCAACAATGTTGTTCTTAACTTTTCATAACTTGGAGGTAAATACCCAAAATTGTAATGTCCAACAGTAATGTCCAATAGCAAATATCATTTGTTTGAAATGATTTGATTTGATGACATTAAAAGGAATACCACATCCAAAAAACAATTTAGCAATTATTTTATCCATTTCTTCACGTTTTTTAAAATTCCAAATTGTTTGTAATTTTGGTTGTGTTAAATCAATGACTTTACTTGTAAATGTTTCTATTTTTCTTTTGCTCAATTCTTTTTACTTCAAATCTTTTGCAACCTATTCTTTCAATGGTTGCAAGGTCTTTTGTGAAATTACCAAGCACAATTCTATGTTATTTGAAGTGTTCAAAAAATGTTCTTTAATTCTTGTGATTGATGTTGCTTTAAATCCTTTTGCACAAAACCTACATTTTAGTTCCCAAGAACTCCCATGTTTTGCAAGTGGAGTTACACATTGAACAAATGTCCATTCTAGTGCTTTAGAAGGAGGCCATGGAGTAGTTTGTTTTTAAGAAACAGAACAACTATTGGGAACAAAAGAGGAATTACTGAAAGACATTTTTACCAAACAACTTGTAACAAAATTTTGTGCAAGAAAACTAAGCATGTTGGGAGTTGTTGTCGTAAAAAATTACAATTATAGCATGCAACACATAAGAAGTGGAAGCTTGAGGCACATTGCATAGCAATGGTGTGGAATTGCGCTAATAGCTACATAATAAAAGTGTAAAAGCACGCTTATAGTAGAAGTGTAGAAGATTGAGGCACACCACACAATAGAAATGTTAGGAGGTGCAATTGTAGGTGTAGTTGAGTTTGAGTGATGTACAATCTAGATTATGAAGACAATAGAAACATCATTAAACCCAAGTCCCATGGGCCACCCATTGTTTTGAAAATTATGTCAATATTAATCCAAGGCAAGCTAGTTGCTAAAACAAAGTTCAAAAAGAAAACAATCAATAAGAAAAGAAACAATCTGTAATTTCCATTTTAGTAAAAAAAAAAAAAGAGTTTTGTCTTTATATAGAAAAAACCAAATACAAAAAGGGAGAAATAACGAAATGAAAAATAAAATTGTGAAAGAAAATAACAAGTGAAAGTGAAAGTTATGAAAAAAGAAAAAATGAAAATAGAAAACACAATAAGACAAAATGCACAAAAAAAAACCTTACAATCCGATAGTCAGCTATTTTTTTGCTCTAGCCGCCAATAACTGATACCCTTTTTCCTCTAGTTGTGTGATTATTTTCTTGCTCTAATTAGTTGGCGCACATAATCAATTGTCACACACAATCAACTATCTTCTCGTTCTAGTTGTAAGTCCTTTTATAACTCCTTTTTTTTCTAGCTCCAACCATGGGTCCCTCTTTCATAATATGTGCAAATGAAATCAAATAATTGAAGCTTTGTTTCTTGTCATAAAAGGAAAAAAATACAAATACGAAAGTTGAAGCTAGAAAAAAATGAAAGATAATGCCAACATGAAATTGAGTGTCTTAGTAAATTGTTCAAAATGTAAGTAAAAAACTTTGAAAATGATGTCTCGATTGATTTGAAGAGTATGTTTAAGTTTTAAGGAAAAACTTGAAAGTGAAACCTACTAAGAGGTTGCCATGTGGAGTGTTTACATATCGACACATCACATTAGTGTTACTAGATGTTTTCTAAGTTGTGGCTGTTACCTTCTAGGTGGTGGCTGGATAAGGGTTTTTTTAAAGTCACATGTTTAACCTAAAATAACTATTTATTTGGCCATTTTCCAATGATGGCTTTGAGTACGCATATAAAATGTGTACTTAGAACCTTTTAAAGCTTATTGGTAACACTAAACATAATATTATTTTCAAGTTCAGAATTGTCACCATATAAAAATACTCATGATAGTCATACTATGATGACTACTTTTAGTCATGTTAAGCATATTGATCAAACAAAATAAACAACTCCATGCAAGCACCACCTTCACCATGTGTGAAACATGTTGTCCAATTTGACTATAATACTAGTTTTTAAAGTCATAATAGACATTGCTACGTTTGAAGTTAGTCATAATGTACATAGTTAATCATTTTAGACTAGTAGTATATTAGATTGTGATTGTATAGTCATTTTAGACATGATGTTAGTAGCAAAAAAAAGCATAATTTTGTAATAATGGATACAAGGAAATTGACACCCAAGCTTGACATGTAATCCTTTTTTTGCATCCCTCATATAATTTAGACCCGCCTTCAACATATCTAACTCAACATGGCATTTGTAGCAATAGGTGTTCCTATCTTCAAAGGTTTAACAAAACATGGCTTCAACCTTTAACAATGTTACCTGCTTGATGTTACATTTTGGATGGGTTTACTTGAAATCATAAATAATCAAAGTAATCTACATTCCAATACACATAGTCAATACACATAGTTTATGGAACTAGAAATATAGAAAGAAAAATGTTTAAACACTTACACATGTCCAAAAACTATATAAACATACTACAAAATATTCATAAAATACATGAAGTAAACCACATGATTATACACATATGTTATGCATTGAATATAGTGTATTAAACATATGAATCGTATGAAAACAATACACATTACACCCTCACATTGTATGTATGTACATATGTACACACAATACAAATAATATTTCACAAACAAATGACATTCACTAATAATGGTAGACCATTGTCTTTAAAGTTCACATTATATTTTCTTTGTGCAACAATTACAATTCAACAAATGTGGGCAAAATATAAAAAATATATAAGATTATTAAGAGATGGTCACAAGTCTTTAACTACATTAGCCATCCATTTCAACATATCCATGAAAATAAAAATTAGGTTCCACAACACACTTTTGAATATAGAAAACAAATAAATAAAACTTTGAACATTTTCATTGTATCATGTTTTGGATCATTGTAATTTCCTAATTTAGATGATGTGGCATCAACCCTAATTAACCCAAACATACTACAAAAACAATGACCTACAAATGTGACAACATTTATAAATCAAACCCAAACTAATATTATGGGAAGCCCATTCAAAACCCTGATTCAATTATATTACAATATTGGAACTTTGGAATTATACACATCACAACATCATAAGATTAACATTCAATTTTTGGAAACTTTACTGCACATGTCTATGTTACCAATATTGAAAGACCAAGTTACTTGTACATATATTATGGGAAGGGCTCTTACATTGGATTGCCAGAAATATATATATATATATATATTTCAATTTGTTATAAATTTTTGCAAATGAACTAATGATCTCTTATAGTGACAAGGATGAATGCACACTAAGGTGGCTCATTTTTTGTGTCATGGTGTTCATTTTTGCAGAGTGCCCTTTCTTTGGACACCTATAATTAACAATAAAACTTATCAAATTTAGGGTCAAAAGCACTTTTCAACCAAATGTGTTGAAATCAATTATATAAAAAAAATTCATTAGTTCAAGTCCTTTTGCCCTTTTAATCATTAATGTTAAAATAAACTTCAATTTTCAAAAGGAATAATGCACATTTGGTAGAAAAAAAAGACATTTGAAGAAAACAAGGACTATACACTTTCAAAGTTTGAGTGCTTTGAACATGCAAAAACATTTTTGATTTGTGTTAAGCTTTGAGTATGTAGATTTTGCAATTTATGAAAAATATTCCAAAAAAATTATGATAATTCAAATTATTATGCTTCACTTGTGATCTTTCAAACATACAAAAATGTAGTTTTAAATAGTGTCCATTCATTTGGGTGGCTCCTTTGACTATGTTTTAATCCAATTGCTATTGACATGTTAGAGGTCTTCAACAAACCATGATATTAAACATAATTTCATCACAAAAAAATTGTAAATCTTTCCATAAATTATTGAAATCTAGAAGACAAAATTTGTCTAACCATTTTTTCCTCATATCATAAGATTAGATTTAAACTACAAAAAAATACCACATTCTCATTTGGAAAAATTATAAATACATCAAAATGTTCTTCATTAACCTTTGGCGTAATGAGTTTTTTCATGACATTATAATTGTTTAGATTAATTTGTGTCTCCTTGCTCCACTAGTCAAACACCTAAGATATAGTTGTCATATCAAGGACATTAGATAGCGAGTGCCCATTGTGAATTGCTGGTCAATTGTGCATGTTGTTTTCTTTGCACGACATAACTAATGTTGGAAGGGTGTGTATTCAAGACTTGAACTAGTGTTCTAACCCCCAATTATCTCTTTACTAGTAATAACATTCAACAATGTACCTTTACATGCTAATTTATCTTTGGATTGCACACCTTTAACTTCTTGAAATTTAGCTTTCAAACCTTGGATAAGGGCATTTTGAGCCTTTGCTTCATTGGGAGGTAGGTAGTAGTATTGTAGGACATGGGGTCTAATAATATTACTCCCCATCAATTTTTCCATAACTATTGTTATGTTTGCTATAGAAGGGAAGGAAGAAAGCTTTGAGTTTATGAAAGAGGTAATCTAATGCACAAAAACATAGACCTTTTTCCTACATTAGAATGTATCTCCTTCTGATGTTGTAGTGTTGGAGTTTGCAAGGTTTTGTGCATTTATGGCCACAAGCATAACCCTCTTTCTAAATTGTTGTTTTTCCTTCACATTCTTTCAAGTTTCATTTGCAAAACAATTATAACAAGGTCTTAGAATTTCTTTCTTTATCAAATGGACTTGGGCAAACTATCCCAACCTTTCTTTGTTAGTCCATGGTGTTCCCCATGAAGTTGATAAAACAAAAAAAAAACCTAATTTAGGCCTAGAGAACAATGGTGTTTGACCCTAAAGTCTACTCACCCAAAATTGCAAACTTTGATTGATTGTAAGAATTCCTCAACAACATAAATATTGGTTTTTGTTTAATAAACATACATTCAGAAATGGAGCACGTTGTTACAAACTTCAAAATCTTGTTAAAATTCAAAATATCTCAAAAACAACACATTGCCACTTTATTCTACCCCCATCACCCATCCCATTTGGAGTCACAATGCGCAACAATTACACCTTGTCCCATCATCGCAACAATTTCATGCTACTATTTCAGGTAGATGATGCATTGTCACACTTTCCAAAGCCAATTAACACCCATCATGTTTGGAGTTGAACTTCATATCACTTTAAATTTGTCCCACTTGCATTAATTTTCCATCCCTTTTGCTCCCAAAACTTGTCCCACTCTCTTTTGGAAAACCTTTCTTTTTACAAACAAACCTTGTTCCAAAGATCAACTGTATATTTAGTCCATTGATCAATGGTTGGAGTACTTCCATTGAGTGATCAACATTTGCTCTGGTGACATATGAGTATAGAAAGTATGCTAGTATGCAAAGTACAACAATTTGACAACCATGTTAGGTTTTTTGGAACCTAACTTATCCAAACCATTTCTTCAAAAATATCATATAGCCCAAATGTAAATCAATTTTAAGGATGACCCCAAAAAACAATCAACAAAAATGGATCCTTATAACCCCTAAATGTATTAATGACCATCAAAATCAATGAACATTCAAATATCCTAGTAAATTATGTGAATGATTTAAAAAGATTGTTCTTTATGCTTTTATAGGTGTATATGCAAAATTTCATGGAAAAATTCTTGTTGCAAGAAATATTTTTCAATCCTTTTGTGTTAATGTGCAATATGTTATACATAATTAAAAATTAAAAATGTACTGAAAAGGATAATTGTATCAATTTTATGTACACCAATTTCATAACATAATGGTAGATTAAGATGTGAACTATCATTGAATACACATTTGGAACATTAAATCTTCTCCAACTAATTACCAAGACATTTCAACTTTTGGGTGCAATGAAAATTGCAACATTGTGACAGGATTTTGTGTACACTATACTATGGAAACACCCTACACAAAATTAAATAAATAAATAAATAAATAAATAAGATAAAAATTGTATGTGTGTATAAAGCTCATTCATGTTTGGTTTTTATATCCTAAACAATTTTCAAACTATGATTCAACATTCTACATAAAATCATTGTGAGATATTTTAATATGTTAGTATTTTAGAAAAAATAATTATGCAAAAAAAAAATAAAAGATATTAAATTTCATGGATAAATTCAAATTCAAATCACAATTCAAGGGAAGCACCATAGAAGCCAAATCTCAACTAGATCTTATACGCACAAATGACCCTAGAAATGAATGCAAATATGGTGTAATTGAAGCATATTGGTCAAATTTTAATAAAGCAATTTATATTGCATTCAAACTACCAAACACACAGTCAATATATATCAAAAAACCATTAACATCTCCATTTCTTTGAAGTGTAATGTATGTGACTACATGTGCTTGTGTGTACATGTTGCAATTTTCATCTAGTGACTGCAAATGGATTATGATTTCAACCTTTATTGCCATTGATGTTTCATCATTTATTGCACAAGGACCCTATTTGGTCACCATCTAAATTATTAAATCTTTATTCATATTTGAGAATCACATGCATAAAGCTTTTCCGTTTGACAACCACAAGGAAAAAGAATTGAATACTTCTCTCTTTAGGTAGACCCACAAAACACAACAACAGAACATTCTTCATTGAAATTCCTAAACCCAAAATGCAACAGAAAAGAATTACATTATTTGACAAATACATGGTCTTTCCAGGAGCAGTTTATTGACTTCTGAGTGATTCATTGTTGATCCATGGATTGGGTTGATTCTATAGACCTTTCAGTGATTTACTTTGTACAATAATTGAGTGATCATAGTTAAGAATTGGAAGTTATTTACCTGAAAAACTTTTAGAAGACTGTGAAGCCATGTCGGGTTGACATGTAGAAAAGAAAAACTCATGACAACGGCTCTGGTCATGATGTGCTGTGCATTGCCTGCATGACGAATATATACAGCTCTTTGTCAGTCTCTAGCAAAATAAAAGGTTAGAAACAATACCCTGGTCCAGTGTTTTTTTTCTCAAATTGGTGATCATTTACAAGAGGACATATCCAAATTTGGCTACAGGTCAAAGAGGAAAATAGAAAAGCTTATGAATCATGCTATATTATTGCGACATGCAACAACCTATTGTCTATATATGACATCATCAGCTTTTTTTTCTCATAATGTGCCCACGCTGGGGGATTTTTTCCAATCAACCCAATCCAATGGATCAACAATTTGTACTTGTCACTCAGGCTCTTTTTTCATCACCAGGGTAACACAAATGGATAAATATGCAAGAAATATAGAAGGTGGTTGAAGAGTCCCGGGCATCTTCAGTGTCTTTTCTTTGACTAACTTATCATGCTCACTCCTGCCTTACCCTGGACTTTTGATTGCACATTCTTCTTAATTTTTTAGGAGCCCTTTTGAACAACTCAGTGTTCATTAGTCATGTTCGGTCCACCACTGTCATTTGCAGCACATTCAAAGAAGTTCAAAACACTGGTTCCAATCTACATGATAAACTATCTAACTAACTATGTACTTCGTCACACCACTTGGTTTTAGGTTCTTAAGGTACATGTTTTAGATTATTAAAATACATTTAAAATTGAACTCAAGGTTGGGTAAAGAAGTCAATTTAGACTGTATAATAATATTTTCTTAGGATATTTTTTAATGTAGCCTGAATGCGAGACTGTCCATAGGAAAGATGTAAAAAATATAACAATCAGATTTAGCCAAATCTGGCTATAAACTAGATATGAGGCACAATTTTATAGTCATCCTTTTATATTTCTGGCTATGCACAGGAACCAAATATAGCAATCTGGCAATTTTTTTTCTCTCTCTCTCTATTTAATTTAATTTTTTTTTTTTCTGACTTCTAATGACTGAAACCCCTAGAAATAACTTCATTTTAAAAAAATTCAGTTTAAGTTCTGCATTTACATTAAATTTTGCCAATAAAAGAAGGCTGATCTAGACAATTGGAAGAAAGAATTTTAGAGCTCAGGACTGTAGAACAGAATATGGTTCTTCCTGTAGCTGTAGGTGATGAGTTGTGTCATATGCAGCAGCAAGCAGGTCATCGGTTGTGACATATGGATGAAGTAACTGTGGAAGTAACCTTGGTCGTTTCATTTGTTCCAATTTAAACTATGTGATGTTTATAGTTGCACAGAGTACTGTTAATGTTAAATTATTGTCAACTTATAATCTCAGGTTTTGTATGTGCCTCATAAACAACAACACCATTCATTTCACATTGGTCATAAAACTTTATGTCATAGATATGTCACAAGACATGTAGTGTGTTGTCTGATGTAACAAATTGCCTTTTGTTAGAGTTAGTTTCTGCCTCTTGTTGCGGAGGGCCAGGGTGAACCAGCACCTACATCTGGATCGTATCTTGAGGGTAGCCTACTAGTGACTATATTCAATTTGAGATACGGTAAATTTGGATTGTGAAGTTCGTTTACTTTTAGGATCAAGGTTTTTTTAGTAAAATTTTGTGGTTTCAAAATTTTTGTGAGTTTTCATTTTCTTAGAATTGTTTTTCCAATTTACACTAAAAATTTACCAAAAAACCCATTTAGGATGGGATATTTCCAATATTTTTAAAGGCAACAAAAAAATTCTGGGGCATCACTGCAGTGCTTTTTCTTTCAATTTTCTGATGTTGTATTAATTGTAAGCGTCTCAAGATATAGCATTAAATGGAGTGAGAAACTGTTTAAGATCAACACCCTCAAACTAAATTCCAAGGCAAACTGTGATGAATATATATATATATATATATATAATTGCAATTCTTCTCTCAAAAAACAGGGAATATGTGGCCAATTTTTTTTTTAAAATTCACCTTTTTGAAATTTAACACTAAAAAAGAAGATTCACTCAAGGCCTTAGGGAGAGCATAGTGGTACTTCATAGTAATACATATATTAATCAAGCCATTGAAACAATCTATTGGCTAGTTTTTAAGGCACATAAGAGTCCAGGTTTTCCTTTCTTTTCATTCTTTTCTTCAGTTTTTTTATTTTGCAAAAAGTGACGATGTCTTGTTACAGAAACAAATTAAACATTGAAAGTTTTCCAAGTTTTTCACCAATTTTTTTTTTTTGGCCTCTAAAAAATGTTATTATATAACAGGATTAGGTTTGTTTTTGTATTTTTTTGAAATACAAATTTGATTAAGTTGTTCCAAAAAGAATTTACACTGCGAAACCACAATTTCCCATAAGTTTGCCTGACTTTTTCCCCAAGAGAAAAAAAAAATTGGGGAAAAAATCACTGAATGTGACTATCCATACTTTGTATATGTGAAAATTTCTCAAAAACATGAAAAATAAAAATGAAAAGGGGATATCCTTTTTCATATACACATTTTTAAAAAAAAGCCAAATTTCAAAGAAAATATGTTTTTCAAAAAAAAATTTAGCACATTTCCACTACAATTTTGTCTGGGGGGGTGACGGGGGCATTTTTTATATGAGGTTGTCTCTTTGGAGTGTGCTTTCATAGAGTGTGTGAGGTTACCATGCAAGCATTCAATGTTGTAAGGAATGAAAAATACAAAGTTGATTATAACATCCATTGAAGAGAACATATGTACATATCATATATATCCTTCATGTACATATTGCAATGGATGTGAATTCAATGATACATTGACAAAGATGAATGTAGACCAATGTGCATGAATGTGATTGAATGAAATTCATCTATGATTGTCAAACATAATTGTGAATGAGAAATTAAAAAATGGAAAAGGACATTTGCAAGGATTTTGCATTCAAGCCATAAGATTATACATTGGACAATCACATTTTAAGGTGAAAGGTTTTGCTATTTTTTCTAGATGTTGTGTGAGTTTCAATCTTGTATGCAAACAATTCACCTTTGCCTTGTGTGTTCCATTGTTAACTATGATTTCTTTGGCTTTTGAAGTGTCGAATTTTTTTTAAAAAAAAATTATAAAAAATCCATAATTGTTTTTGGGGTTCTACTATAAATCGAAATGATGTGGTTGTAGATGTGTTTTCAGTGTGAATGCACTAAAGTTTAAGGTTTTCATATGTTTGTGTCATCTTCTACGTTATGCACAATGATGATAAAAAATTAGTGGTCTTAGTTTGTTCATGCAAATTAGACTTGAGGACTTGATGATTACATGTGAGAGAGGGGTGTTGCTTGTTGTTTGTGTGTAATGTAGGGTTAATCTTATTTTGGACGTGAATGGTTAAGGATGAAGAGGCATGTGTGGAGCTTCAACTTGGAAGGACGGGGAAGAAATAAAATGAGGGGCGTTGTGGGGAAATGTGGCAGGAGAGATAAGTTATCAAGTGCAAAAGATTGAGGGTTTTCATGGCGAGTATTGCTTTGTTGGATAATTGTTGTTTTCTTTTTCTTTGTTGTGCCAATGACTAGTTCGGACAAAGCACTATGTATTACAGAGGTGATATAAGGGGTTGGTGCTATGAAATGATGAATCTTTGAGGTGGTCTGTTGTAACATACTGGGCACATAGACAAACCTCGAATCATTCTTGTTGGAGAAAATGACATTAGTGGAAAGAGCAAAACTTGGGATTTGGGCCTTTGGGATGATCAGTGTGAAAAACTCATGATGGGTATAATCAATTCAAGACATGAATTCATGTAGTACAAGCGTTCATTAATCTGAGAACCTGATCTTGCACCCTGGGCTCTACATTAAAAAAAATTGTTTATGCTTGTAATGGTCTTGCATTGACCTAATACTATCCATCTACATCACTAGCGCCATAGCTTTAAACCTGTAGTTAGAAGGGATCATTGAACACTGTTACAGTCATACTACCATAGTGCATTGCATGTTAGTGATGGGGATTTAGTAGTTCATGAGACTGACTAAACACAAAGAGAATTGATTCATGGTTAAAGCCCTGAGAATCTTGAAGGAATAATTAGGTCATAGTCTGAAATCGAGTAGGACAATAGTTAAGTAGAGCAGGAGTTGAATGAATTCTGTAATGTAGCAAGTGGCTCCATAGAAATCTTGGAGTTCAATAATCTGCAGTGGACGGTAGCATAGGAGCAACGGCTGTAGGTTTCCGGTTTGCAAACTCCTCCTATCTTAATCTTTTGTTAGACAAAATTGCAATTGTTAGTAGGATATAGCAGCCGTCTTCAGAGCTTAAGGCAGTTTGTGTTTATGGTACGCTTCTTTTGTGTAAAACATTGTTGTTAATTTCACAATGTATTCAAAGGGCACATTATAAGCACGAAAATTTCCTCATTAAGTTTTTAAAATGTTCCTTAGCTTAGTGGGGAACTAAGTTTCAAATTTAGAATGGGTAGCATATGTGTTTTAGGCATGGGAAAGCATTTGGGAAAAACAATCTTGAAAGAAGGGGTCACCTTGGCTTTGCTTAGTGAATAAAAAACCATTGAAGAAGATTGTCTTCCTTGATTCACCACATTTAGAAGAGGATGAACAATAGGACTAGGATTACATCACAATGCCCCAAATTCAAAATGAAGAAAGAAATTATATATATATATATATAAAGAAATCATCAACAACAATGTCCCCCTCCCCTTTTACTAGGAATGCCATGCATTTTTTTAAAAAATTATGATTTCTTAACTTTGGCAATTTTTTTCATTTGTGGGGCATTTTTTTGGTGAATTTACACTAAAATAACGAAAATCTTCAATTTCCAATTTTTTGTAGCCATAGTGTGAAATTTCACCCAGAAAAAGGCATTGATGCCATGGCAATGTTTTTTTGGGCAAAATTTCAACCTGAAAAATATGATTTTGACCTTTACAAAACAAAAGCCATTTTCCATTTTCCCGACTTCAAATTAAAAAAAAAACCAAAGGAATTGGGATACACTTTTTATATTCTTGGAAAGATCTTATCAATTAGGAATTTATGAAATTTATTTCATAATTTTCAGACCTAAGGTATGGGCAAATTTTGACTGGTTTGAATCACTGAAAATTCAAATAAATTACAAAACTAGATTTGGAACCATTTTAGGAGGATAAACATGTTCACACTCCGATGAATGGTATAAGAAGCTACATTAAATTCATGTCACTGAAATTTTGGATTTCAAACGGAATGAACTAAAAAAATTGTACCATATAAAGGAAAAAAAAATTCAGAAATCACAAAAGAAGATTTAGAAATTCAGAAGTCAGAATAAAATTTACAAATCTGAAAATCTAAATCCCTCCTCTTTTATGGCCCCAATGTGCAACTAGTTATGTTACAATTGTGATGTTCGGTAACACATGAATTGCAGCCTTGAGTCAATGAGAGGATCAGCCCAATTTCCACATATAATTAATTGGACTGATTTAAATGAATTTTAAAACACACTTAAGAAAGTCTCTATGAGGAATGACATGGTACTTAGACATGTGAAACGTATGCAACCCGAAAATTTCTATGACATTAGAGTCTTGTCTTGGGCACATTGCATATCAGTGCCAATAGTTCAAAGATTATACACATAGATTAGTGAGTGGATTAAAATTGTTGGAAAAAGAATGATTTCTTTGTTTGCTATTTCCATTCATTATTATCATTTTCAGTGGATTTTTCATGGTCATGCATTCTCCTTTTTTATCCCTTTGGATGGATGTATGAAATTGACAAACAAACAAATGATATCAAAATGGATGGATGTCATTCATCCATTTTGGAATCACATCCATCTGTAAACAATGAATTTGTATTATGATACATATTGTGTGTAATATTTATTTTGGAATTGATGAAGATCATCCAGAAATAGACAACTTTCATCCATGTCTCTAGTCTACTTAGTGTTAGGGGCCCTCTCTTTGAAAGTGCACTCCCAACAACAATGGCCTTTTTGTATCAGCTTTTTTACTCTCGGGACAGCTTCTAAACGCCTGTCATAATTCAATGCTCAATCCACTTGGGATGTGCACATATGACGCAACATTAGAAATTTTGGCAAGGGAAAAGCACTGAATGGGATGACTTGCAACGACTCCAAGCACAAAAGAAACGTTAGAATTGACCCTCATTTAGTCTAAGCATGAAACATTCGTAATAGATAGAAATAACTTAAACGGCTTTTGGGATTTATACCATGGTTCTGACGTGGGTGCCGATGCACCCAAGGTCCACTGGAACTACCTGGTACCCACTTGAGTTAAAACTCAAATGTCATAATTCTTAAATTTGCTAAAATGGTGGGATAAATTTGACTGCTCCCCCAGGGCCGCAGTGAACCAGCACCCACCAGCCCAATATGCCCCTTCTTACTCGGTTGTGCAAGAACCTCAACTGAGTTAATATGTGGTTTCACCTTGGTAACCAATTTTGTAGGAAATAGGTCTCATATATAGGGCGATAGGTAGGAAAATAGGTAAATACTAGGTAAGTAGATGGTTTATACAAATATAAGGGCTGTTTTTAATACCTACCTACTAACAACCCTGCTTGAGGGTTGTTAGTAGGTAGGTAGGAAAAAAAAGCAATTGAGCTAACTGTCATGGTTAGCTAGGGAACTTGAACTCAACAGAAAACTGTTTCTTGATCACTTATCATTCATCCTTCATGGTGCACTGGTGGGTGCTGGTTCACTCCGGCCCTCTCCCAGGCCTATAAAATCGTTCCATTTCCTCCGTTTTCCTTCAAACTGCTCTCTCACTCTCTGTGTGTGTGTGTCTGTGTGGCACTCTCTCTACTCATCTGCAGGTCAACAACAAACTGTCTTTGCTCGCTGCAAACTCAATTCCCTTAATTCAGCTCTCGTCTCGTGAGCAGCAGCAACAGGAGGAGTTGCATTTTGAGTTGCCAAGCAGCAAACATGGTGCACACAGTGTCTCACACTGAGGTCCTGCAGTGCTCAGCTGATGATATGTGGGAGGCTGGCAACTATGCGGATGTGATCTTGCCCACTCTCGTGCCGGACTACTTTACAAAGAGCGTTTTTCTTGAAGGACATGGCGAGCCTGGTAGCATTCGCATGGTTAAGATGGGACCTGGTACGGCCCACTTGTACTGACTGCATTAATACTACTAGTCATCAAAGTGTTTTGGTGGCCTATAATTTCGGACTAGCCACTAGTTGTAACCCTGATTTTGATGCAATAGTGCACTTCAACAGCTCGAATATTTTGTCCGTGTGCGATTCTTTTGTTGTTGTGTAATTTTGAAATGAGTCTTCGTCAAGAAGTTGTAGTTTTCATTACTAGTGCAGTAATGAATTTTGGATAGGGATCTATAATTATCAGCTGTTTTTTCGTGTGAAGAATTTCTTTAGTTTGATTTGGTTGAGATGGGTAACTCCAGCCATTGCTGAATTCTCGGTTGGAGAAATAAAGGAGCGCATCGATAAGATCGACGATGCTAACAAGACCTTGAGCACCACCGTA
>Ga0116231_10005948_pt1 | contig 23688 bp, 15 predicted proteins | sample S1TSphgellanicum_2_FD_89695 | JGI IMG/M metagenome (GOLD analysis project Ga0116231, IMG submission 89695) | Host-associated microbial communities from peat moss isolated from Minnesota, USA - S1T2_Fd - Sphagnum magellanicum MG | ecosystem: Host-associated > Plants > Peat moss > Unclassified...
AAAAAAAAACTCAATTATAGTTGTTTGTAAAAAAGAAAAAAAAAAAAAAAAATAAAAATCCAAAAAACCGCCTCCCAAACCGCACCCAAAATTCCCCCCCCCCCCCCCCAAAAAAAAATAAAATAAAAATTTGACTGATATCCCCATGTGCCTAGAAAAAAGTTTTTAAAACCAAAAAAGAAAACGAAGAAGTACTAGACTAGTTTGGGGCCTGGGCTCCGATCTCCAGACTATCGTCTTGGGCTCTCCGCTGCGGGTTTTGTCTGTTTCCCCGTTTCCCCTTTCACTGTGTTGTTGTTCGTGGATCTGGTTTCCCGAGCGCTTTCTCTCTCTTCTCTCTCTCTCTCTCTCTTGTACTGACTGTGTGTGTTGCAGGAGTCTGGAAACAAAATGGAGTAGGAAGACGAGGAGGAGAAGGCGGACCAGACCTCGGAGTAAGAACAAGAGGAGAAGAAGGACTAGCTGGAGGATTTTTGAACTGAAAAAAAAACAAGCTAAAACCATCTTTTGTGAACCCATTTTGAGTGTTTTGTTTGGTTTGTGTGTGTGTGTGTGTCTTTTGTCCGTGGCATTTTGTTTTGTGTCTGCTTTCATAGAGCAATCGAACTAGTGTTGTTCTTCTTGTTGTTGCAAGGTCTTTCCAGTTTTTTCTTCCTCCTCTGTGGCTGCTACTGAAATTAGTTTTCTTTTGTTTTCTGTGTTGGGGGAGAGGGGAGGGGGGAGATAATAGACATTTAACCGAGGTTTTGGTGACTTGTTTGTGTTTTGTGTTACGGTTCTGTGGAGTGATCTTGCTGTTTAGGTAGACGAAGGTTTAGGAACTGAGCATTTTTCTGGTTGTTCTGGTTTCGTTTCATTTTTTCGTTTTGTTTTTTTCTCATTTTGAATCTGCTCCTGCTGCCACCTCTTCTGTCGCCTTGAGGTGTATTTGCAGTTATTTCCAGCAGCGCACATGTAGTACTAATTTTTGGTAGTGTCAGGACTTGTTCGCAGTTCGTGTGTGGGACTTCAGTTTCTGTTACAATCCTGTGTTTGTGTGAAAGAGAGTGTGCGGATTGAAGTTTGCTGAAGCTGAAGTTTAAGGAGGAGAGTGTTTGTGTGCAAATTTTGCTTGCGGAAGTATTCAGGCGATTTTGAAGAAACTGCCCGCAGACGGAAGAATACCCGGAATTGATTCAGCAACCTTCTGCTGCACAGACAGACTGGTGAAATCTCTGTCGCAGTTCAAAACATCCTGTGGCAGAAGCTCCTCCAGACTTTTCACACCATATCGCTCATCCATGCAAATAAGCGAATCGAGAAAAAGGAGCAGCTGCCAGCTTCGGCGCCTTAGCCATTCTTTGGCCAGTCGGAGGATGAGTCGAAGAGCCTTGAGACCGAGGTAAGAACCCCGCTATACCTACCTTTGTTCTTGAAGCTTCAAAGCTTTACCTGTTCATGTTGTGCCTGCAGCTGAGAAGTTCAGACCTAGCTGAGAAGCTTGAGAAAACTCATTCTGGAAGTGCTGTGGGAACTCTTCTCTCCGTCCCCCTCTTTGTTGTTAAGCTTCCTGTACATAAACCCTGCAAACTTTCGCAAAAGTGCACGTGCAACAACTGCGTGGCCAGCAGCAAAAGGAAGGTTGAGATTAGACACTGACATGCTCTCTCTGCTCTTCTGCAGTAGTTCTAGACACAGAGACACAGACAGGGAGTAAAGGGGCAGGTGCTCTTGTTATTGGGTTTTCTGAGATATTCAAAAACTTTTCTCATTGTTGTAGTGGAAAGCTAAGTATAGCAAAATCAAGTGGCCTGGAGAAACTTCTCCAGAAAGAGGGGAATCTTGTTACCTAATATTGTCTAGGGTTGGTTGCTCAATGTATTTGCAGGGAGTTCAAGACAGCTTGAGAGATCAAAAGGCTTCTTGCAGTCTACCTCACAGCTTTGAAAATCTTTAGAGTTTCTTCAGGCTCTTGCCTGTATTTTGAGGAGCACAAAGAAGAAGAAGAAAGAAGAATGAGATTTTGAAAGAAAGGGAGCAAGGGGAAGTACGACTGGGGGCTGCAAATGGAAGTTACCATCATGCTGAAAGCTTGGTCCATGTTCCTGCTGATGACCACGTTTGTTATGTTCTGGGAGGTTCAGGGAGGGCAACCAGAAGTAGCAAGTCTGACTCCTGACAACCTCTCATCTGACTTGTGCGCAGTGCAAATGCCTATGGCATCAGCAGGCATGCAAACTGAGGTTTCAAAGCTTGCAAAATTGGTAATGGCAATTGATATGTTCCGAACAATAGTTAGTATCACAGTCATTTTCATAGTGGGTCTCTCGACAGGCTTCTGGTGGCAAATGTCAAAGAAAGTGGAGCCGCCTCCTCCTCCTCCTCCTCAGCAGCAACAACCTCTGCAGGAACTGAATGCAGCAACGAGCAGCCCAAGGGAGCACCAGGTTGGGTCTCTTGAGATGTTCACACTTCAGGAGATTCTCACAATGACAGACTTCTTCAAAGTAGTTTTGGGGAAAGGTGGTCAAGGTACAGTGTATGAAGCTACTCTCCCAGGTCCAGAACCACAGCAAAAAGCTGCAGTGAAAAAGCTAGATAGGAACAAAGCTCTGGAGGGTGTCAGGAGCAACAGTGGTGAGGAGATGAAGAACCAAGATTCGATTGAGAAGGAATTTTGGAGTGAACTCCGTAGCATTTCAAGGTTGCACCATAATAATCTTGTTTCATTACTCGGCTATTGTATCGAAGGTGACCAGCTCTTTCTCATCTATGAGTTTATGGAGAATGGTTCACTGCAGCAGCACCTGCATAATAAGAAGAATGAGGAGACTGACTCTCGGCACCTCTTTGACTGGCACCAGAGAATAAAGGTGGCAGTGGATGTTGCACAAGGGCTGGAGTATCTCCACAATTATGCAAAGCCTACTCTTGTCCACCGTGACATCAAGCCGAGCAACATCTTGTTTGATGCTGACATGCATGCCAAAATTGCAGACTTTGGTCTTAGCAAGACACAGAATATGGACCCCAGTACCTCCATGCGCCTCAAGGGTACTCCAGGTTATGTTGACCCTGATTACTATAAAACAGGACAAGCTAATGAGAAGAATGATGTATACAGCTATGGGGTGGTGCTCCTTGAGCTTGTGACAGGCAAGAAAGCCATTGAGAGGCAGACAAGCTTAGTGGACTGGTGTAGGGATTTTCTGCACAGTGATCCAGAATTGTGGCCATTACTTATGCCCAAGATGGTGGATGATAGAATCAACCCGGGCGAGTATCTGCCACAGCAGTTATCGGCTGTTGTGCAACTGGCCATGGCCTGTGTAGATGATGAACCAGATCGGCGGCCCAGCATGAGAGAAGTTGTGAAAAGGCTTTATATTGCAGATTGTGAAGATGCTTCAAGCTCTGAAATCAGTAATGAGGTGGGCATTTCACTAACCTCCCAGTGCCTCTTGCTGCAATGGACTAAAAACTCTCTTCAATTTGGGTTGGATTCTTGCACTTTCAATCCATGGCCCTTGCAAATCATTGCTTTTGTATGTCAGATTGTGGGAAAAGCCATTGCAAATCAAATTATTACTAGTGTTATTTCTTGTCAAAGAGATTTTCTTCAGTAGCATGTTTCCTTTTTCAGCAGGCTCACTGGTGTTACACAAGCCTGCTGTTGATCAGGGATGTCAACCTTTTCAGTTTTCCCTTTCATATGTTGAGAGTTGACAAAGGACAATTGCAGTTGGAATGCAGGTGGTGTAAAAGTTCCAATGTTATGGGGGGTGTGTTGAACATGTTCAGTGTGTCTAGCTCCTTAAAGTATACCATTGCATGTACAACATGGCAGCCTGTGAGTATTAGGTTGGAGGAGCTTGACAATGTCATAGGAGAGCCTGGGTAATTCGTGAAAACCAGCAGTCATTTTCCAGAGGGAGGCTTTCTGCCATCGATTTTGACTTCTTCAGTTGAAGTCCTGTAGCTGTTCTTTGACAATCAGATAGATTCCTCACTCCTGACCCCACCGAGTAGCATTTGTCACCAAATTCTAAATTCCAACGTGGAACAATTTGTTTGCAGGATTCCTTGAGCAATCATGGAGGGTTGTCAAATCGCATAAGTGGGAGTCCTCAAGCACACACATACAGTCGAACAAGTTCTGACAATCGGTAAGATTTTGTCTGAAGCTTGATTGACTGAATATTTGGTCTTGGTGTTGTTTTGTCATCACATGTGTGTCTAGTTTAATATCTTTTATGCTTCAGGTTCAAATTTATTTGGATGGTGGGTTCAGTGGATGTACTGCAACCAGATGTATGTGACTTTCTTTAAACTGGTGGAGAAAGCAGAGGGATAGTCAGGGAAAAGCATGTTGTGTGCAAGATTACAGAACTCATTGAAAATGTTCTGGCTGTTGTTTCCACCAGTTGTATTTCCAACTGTATGCTATGGGTTCCCTAATGCCTTTTTGGGGTTGGATCACTCCTTTCTCAGGTGGTCAACCTATGTAATCACAGAAACCTCTGTTGTCATCAAGTACACAATTGAGAACAAGAAGCTAGCAATTAGATGCAAGATTTGGCCGACCATGCAAACCCTTGGTTTGAACAAAATTGAGGCGACTTTGGATGATGCGCTTATGTGGAAGAAAGGTCTTTGGTTTTACAATGCCTCGAGCAGTAGAGAGTTCAGTGTGGATGAGGTCAAGCTTCGAGCTGAATGGCAGGTTGGTCTAAGGTTAAGCCGGCATTTGCTAAAGCCTGGTGATCCTAGGCGACATCAAGGTCCATTCTGTGTCGAGTATTTGGCCCTGAAGGATGCACAGGGAGAGCCCTTAATTGAGTATCATGGTGATAGGTCACCTCGTTACCCCCTGAATGTAAGTGTTCTGCATCCAAGCACGAGAGTTACATAGGTCTCTCCTTATGAGTGTATGAGGGATTGGGTGGTCTGAGCAATACAAGAGACATCTGAACCCAAGATCATCCTTGAAATTTGGATCTTATAGATGGTACTTTCAAACATGAGCAATTTGTTTGAGATTAGGTTTTCTTCTTTTTGACAGATTATAAATTGTCTACAAATTGCCCATTTTCTTACTGTGACATCATAACTATGTACGTACTACCTGTTTTGTAAGGGAGATTTGATCTTCTCAATGTCTTAGTCTCAACACACTGCCCATCTTGTCTTACTACTCACTAACAGGTTTCTAAATGACGTTCTTGCAGAGAGAGTCTTCAGTAGAGCCCCCTGCAACTACCCCTATGCATCAACGAAGGTCCTCAATCATGCAAGATTCATCGTTTCGTAAAAAGACCAGGAAGAGTCTGGCTAGTCTTGCTCCTCGATGACTTGACATGCCTCAAGTTCTGTAACATTGGTGGCTTCCTAAAGCCTGCCACATGGACCCTTGTGTTTGGGGCTTATCTGGGCCGGTGTTAGGCAGTGTCTTTCAGGGCATGATTTGGCCACCATGCAACTTTCTGTCACACATATGACCTGTGATGAAAAGAAAGTCACATTACTACCTCAAAGAACAGTAGAGATGGGCTAGTTTGAGCATTTGGACTGGGTGCTTATACTGATGAGAACTAGGCCAACAGTTTACGAGAGCTTGTGGGTTGTGAGTGTGGAGCAATGATACTGATTCTGCTACCTTCATCATCAACGCTCCCTTTAAAAGTTCAAGCAAGCCTCTGGGTTGCGAGCATGGAGCACTGATACTGCATCTGCCACCTTGATCATCAACACTCCCTTCAGAAGTTTAGATTTGCTTGAACTGCAGTTGAAACGAGAATCAATTGGGGGACAACATTTAAGGGCACACTGAGACTTTCAACAGTCTCTGACAGTCAAGCTCAACAGCATCATGGAAGTCTTTGCAAAGTGCTGGATATTGGGTCAAGCATGCAAGCTTTGCTGTTGGAAAGCCACTTCCAGCACACTTGTACTATGTTAGATCACACAGAGATTGAGATCACCATGTCAGAAGAACCTTATCTACACAGATGTCCCTTCATGAAACTCCCTTGATGGCTCATTGTACCACATTCCACCAAGGTGTATTCCTAGCCTTAAACATGAATCAGGCCGCGGAAGTATGTGGGCCTATTTTTGTAGGATTGTTTGCTCTGGTGGGAGGATTCCTTTGGCAGTGCAAGATTTGCAGCAGAAGGATTCAGTAAGAGGGATTATTTCTCTGGCCTTTCCAGTAGATGGGGAGATGTTGAGACAAGTTTAGTGAGAGTGGGTTTGTCAATGTTTATGACAGTTTGGGTAATTTGATGATTTGTTATTGATAACTGTTGTAAAATAGGCGTTTGTGAGGGAGGACATATGCAACCATCCAGCCCGCCAAGACAAAAGTGTCTTGACTTTGTGAAACATGTAGCAAGACATGAGGAATTCTCATGAAAGAAATGTGACAATTTGTATGGAATACCATGCATATGTAGCATAGTGTTTGTTGCTTGCTGCTTATGGAAGAGGTAAGCATGCCAAAAGTGAATCCTGGAAGTTAATTCCTTACACTAGGTATAATGTTTATCCATCATAACCTAGTTTGCAATTCATGAGTGAAGTTCATTCATGAGAATTTGACCCTTAATTGCATGAAAGAAACACCCGTGAAGATCCAAGAATACAATTTTGGGAACTTTTCTAAAACTTGAAACTAGGTGTTTTCTAGCTGCCAAAAGGACAAAGGGCTCATTCATCACCCTTAATTGGCAAATTGCAAATCTCGTTTTGTTCTTTTATAGAATTTTCAAGCTCATTAAACATATTGTCAACGATCATATAATATCATTTTTATGCAAATTAACAGAAATTCCACCATTCAATTATTGTACACCAAGTGATTCAATATTTGTTATCATATCATTAAAAAGGTTTGAAAGTCATTACATGCAAACTAGTTTGGTCAAGTTATAAAGCACTCCTAGAAAACTTTCTATAATCTATGAAGTTGCTTAAAACATTGAGCACAACAGCTAAAGTTGATACAGGTATAAATTTTTTGTGATTCTCCCTACCAAAGATAATTTTTTGACAATTTTTTGTTGTTTTTTTGACAAAAAGATTGGGAAATTTTTGGATTTGGGTATAAAAACTTTTGTGATCCTCCCGACCACTGCTTCTTTTTCAACCTTTTTTGTTTTGTTTTTTTTTGGGACAAAGAATTTGGGAATTTTTTGGATATGGGTATAAAAACTTTTGTGATCCTACCAACCAGTGCCTCTTTTTCAACAATTTTTTTTGGGTTTTTTTGACAAATTGTTTTTTTTGGATACATGTGTTATTCTACTGTAAATTCAAATAATTTTGCTATTTTTTTGTGAAAACTATTTATGCCTCATAACCTAGGTTTTCTTAATGACCTCTTAAAATATGTAAGTCAGTATATGGATATTTGCAAAACCAGGAATTTGTATATGGATTCCAATTCTCTATGTATTCAAGTACTAATGTTTTTCATTTCTAGGCCTGCAAGTATTTATTACTTTTTTCCAAAAGGTTGCATGTAGCCTAGTTGTACTTCTTATTCACCTCTCCTATTCATTAGTTCCAGGTGCATTAAATTTTCCAAGTTTTTTTTTCCCTGTTTCACGCTGTCGTCATTGGCCAATCACCCAAAACAAAAATAAAAGTCTCCAAACTTTAGGACATCTTAAAGTTTTAAAATATTTACTTTCTCTCTGGCCTTTGTCTCTCTTTCAAGTCTGAGACTACACAAATCTAAGATTAAAACTAAAGTTGTTATATACTACTCCCTTGAGAGAACTTGCCAAAAGAGAATAAGGTTCTTCAAAACACGAGTTTAGATTTGCAAAAAAATCCAAAAGATTGCTCAAGTTAGTTAACTCTCACTCTCACTTAGAAGAGAAGCTGCCGGTCAATACAAATGACTCACTCTCTTCCTCCCCCAAAAAAACAAGGGGTGTGTCACATAGTGGTCTTGCAATTTACACTAAAAAGTATCTTAAGGCAAAAGAAGAATTATGGAAATTCAAATATTTCACCATGCAAAAATATAATCTTCAAAAAAAATCCTCTAAAAGAAACAAAAATCCTTCAAGATATCATAACTCTATAACTAATCCAAAGTTTCAACACAAGCCAAAATATCATCTTTCAAATATCCTTGTATCAAAATAGGCCTACTACATAGGGGCCAAAATCCCTTAAGCTACTATACTCGATAATGAATCTAAACACAATGTCCTTGCCTTGGTAGGCAAGGCCAATAAAATTAAAATAACTTAGACCCTTCCTCCCCATTTGGGCCCCTCACCAAAGACAAAAAGCCTGGACCTCTTGGGTGCATGCTGCATTGCCTCATTGGCTGAGCAGAATTTCTAAAACGTAGATATGTTTGTCATTATTCTTCACCTATGTTAATACCCTTTCCTAAGAACAACCTACCAAAACTGGGGGTACTTATTTCTGTTTCATATTAACTAGTTGGGAGTGCGTCACAAGTCCAATTTTTATTTTTGCAATGAGCCAATTTGATTGGCCCATTGTAAAAAAAAGTTGAAACTATGGAGGCTCCCCAAATTAGAAGATTCTATGGAAAGATGGAGTGCCTCCCCCCTTTGGCCCTCCTATATAAGTGAGAAGGGGAGGACTTTGGGCAAAGCATATGGGAATAAAGCAAGGTGCTATTGGGAACACCCTTGGGGAACACATTGGGAACCCATTGGGAACTTGAAGAACTGGATGCTGAACTGAACTGCAAGTTCCATGAAGTAAAAAACACATAAATAGGACTAGAATGAAGTTTGTATCAAATGGGAAAAAAAAGAGAGCCCTAGAACCATGAGCAAAACTTCTCTTTAAAAGCTAAAACCAGATAACATGGATAGCAAGCTCAACCCATGTACAATATTGGCCAGTGTTCCACCTTTGCGCCTGACTACAGGTTGTAGCCAGGCTTAAGGTGACCCATAGCATAGTACCTTGGCAGCTTCAAATCCTAATTATATTATTTGAATGTTGAAATTTTCAATTTTTAATTCTTTCAAAAGAATAATACTTCCACAGCTCTATTTCATAGTCTTTTTCATTGTGAGAGAAATAGCATAGGCATAATTGATTTGTTATTGTGTAGAGGTGTTGGAAGCTGATGAAGTCAAAGCAAGTCCCACCCACACCCCCTATTTGGGCCTCTAGGAGTGTTTATCACATCCAACATAGAGTGTTGAATTGTTTCCCCAGCCCCGCCCATAAACATACAAAATTGAGAAGTATAAGATGAGAGACCGTTTAAATGCACCTGGATGAATCATTATAACTGGCCAATCTGAGGCAGTTTTTATTTTTTATTTTTTATTGTTTAAATAAATATTTTAAATAAATGAATTTTATTTTTAATATTTTAAAATTATTCTAAATTTTAACATTAATATATTTTATTTTATTTTTAAATTTTTAATATTTTAATTTGGGTATTGCACCTTGTGGAAACCCAAGGTTTCATTCATTGGCGAATTTTCTCCAAATTTTGACTTGAAATATATGATTTCAACCAATACAAAGGATTTTTCATGGAAACCATATTTGCCAGATTTTGAATATAGAAGGAATTTGGTTTTTTCCTACTTTCATAGCCAAATCTGGCTAAGTTATTTTCTGGATGAGCATCACTTTGAATTACATCACCAAATCCTTAAAAGAAACCCTGGGAAGACCGCTGTATCCTTGTGCACATTTACAGCAACTTTTTTTTTTTGGGACTAAAAATTGTCAAAAGCTACCACAGTTTTCTGGAAATGGAATATTTTGTAACAAATTGCCCTTTTCTTATTAAAATATTCTCCAAATTGGAGACAAAAAACTGGTTTTTGGGGGAGGGTGTTGCCACATTCATGTGTACTGGTTACACATTTCTGAGTTCTCTGGAAATGGGTCACCAGTTAAGTCAAAAATTGCCTAGGGATGCTGATCACTTTGGCTCCATAATGGATATGAAAAAAAACATTGATTCAGTGTTTTTTTAATTGATGAAATTTCATCAAATTTTGACCTATACAAAGGATTTCTCTTGAAAAAAATGGCCCAAATTCGCCAGATTTCAAAGAGACAAAAATCCCCAGACACCAAATCTTTATGTTAACTTCAAGTATGTAGCCAAGAATATAGAATTGATGTAACCCTGCAAAACTTTATTTATAAACACAACATAAATTTGGAAAATGTACAAAGGAATAAAAAAAAAGAAACGGGAAAATTTACAAGCCGGAAAGTTAGTTCAAGCTTGATGTCAAAATCTTTGAATGTCAAAAATTAATCACATGTAGCAGGTTGGCTGTATTTCTTCATGTCAAAAACTGATTGCTCATAATAGATTGGCTGCGATGATGGATGGTGTGTTCTGAAGGGGTGGCAGTTGGGAAGTAGCTAAACCTACGCCTATCACCCGACTTGAGCTGGAAGATGCTTGCATCCTTTGCAATGTGATTGAATTTTTTTGACAAAGAAAAGTAACCAAGATAGAAAGATGAAGGCCCTTCTACCTTTTCAAGCTCCAAATGGCATTGGCATAATTATGTAAAAACACATTACCCTATTTGTGCAAACATCCAAATACATTAATTGCTAAAGGGAGGAATTGATCAATGGGGTGTTGGTAGCAATAGTTCCTTTCTTTGGCTTGAATCGCATCAAAGGTAGCAAATTTTTGAATTGCACACAATCTAGGAAGTAAATCCGCTCACATTGGGTCAGTAATGAAAACGTTAGTTAGGGTGTGAATGTCATCTTTGGTGAGTACAATGTTGATTCATCGAAAAGAAGACTTGAACATGGTTGAAGGAAACACATGTAGTTATTCATGTCCCACATGGAAGCTAACATCTCGCACGATAGAAGCAAAGGTGTCATGAATTGCATCATGGGTTTTCATCTGCTTGTTGCCATGAACGTAACGTAAGAGGTGGATACCTATAGGGTTGATGAAATGTGTGCACACACATCAAGGGATACCTACAATTGAAGGATGGGGTAGTCCAAGTCACGTTCGAAACATTGTGAAAAAGCTAAGGAAGATAATCAAAAGGCTAGGAAGATTAATCAAGCTGTAAATCAAGCATTTGCCCTTGGGCCAGACCATGATAAAATTTGAACACGATGGGTTTCAAATATCTTGTCAGAAAGCATACCGAAAAAGGTATGATGGTGCAAACATTGCAAGATGGAATTTTGAAATCGAATCATTTATTGTTCGATGAATTGTTCAAATGGAAGAAAACACATCCAAATTGGGGGTGGTAGAAGATCAATGCCACCTTGAAGGGTTGTTAGAAATGGAAAGTGTTATTATTGATTTGTGTGAAGGCTTCAAGAAGGAAGAGATGTTGATCAACTATAAACCTAAGAGCTATGATTGAGGCTACAAGGGCCCAACTCTTTAAATAGGTTGTTGGGGGTGATGGTGACTATTGGTATGAGCCCAATGCCACCGAAAGTTATTGGGAGAGAGGCTTGTTTATGAGCTAAAAGTCCTTCTAAGCTATCAAAGGATTTTGAATCCAAGAAGTGCCCAACACACTTTAAAAAGGGATGAATCAAAAGAAATAAGGGACTTTATGACAGTGGAAGAAAAAGGTGTGCATCATAAGAAATATGATGGCCATTGCACGAAACAATGAGTTACAATTCCAAAGGTTACTTTAAAAAGGTCAACATGTCGAACATCCTTTAGTAGGACATCTTTGATGAAAGATGATGTGAATGATGAAGTGCCCAATGGAACCCTTAAGATTTTAATTCCTTTTGATGGTGTGTAAAATTGGGATGGGGTGTTGAAGTCAGGAAATAGGCCAAAAGGTGACCATGCTACACATTTTTGAACTTGGATAGAAAAATCTATCACATGGAGTTTGGTTTGGAAATGTTTATATGTAAATGATACAATTAAAGGGGGACTAATCATGTGAATGTCATTTACAATGGATGGAAATATATAAGAAGGAAAAAAAATTAACTATAAAATGTAAAGCCCTAAAATGGGTCAAAACAAATAGTGCTTCTCCCAAGGATCACCTTGATAGGTTCCCATGGCAAATGGGATGACTATGACATTGCTTTCACGATTCCAACGATTATGAAACATGAGATACTCAAAATGCATAGAATGCACAAACACAAGGGATGAATTGTATGATGTTTCCACTTGTTGCATAAAGTTCTTGAAATATGACTCTTCTTAACATTGAATTTAAGGCGTTTGCCACATCCAATTGGAGAACAACCTAGTCAAGGTGAAGGTCCAAGGTGCACATGATGTTGTGGATTATTGTTTCAGAACTACCTTTAAAAGCAACTTGAATTCGTGTAGGGAAAAAAATGTTACAGAAGTGTTGCGTAATTAAAAGCATAAAACACAGTTTGTGAATTGATACAATGATTTCCCCATTACAATGGGATGAATTTTTCCTGAAGGTTTGGTCAAGGATAGGAGGTGGGCCACTCCAAGGTTATATGTAATTCGAAGTGAAATGTGACCATGTGCAATATGAAAACAAAGTTGAAACAATTGAAGGAATTCATTCGTTAAATCTTTTGGATGAAAATAGTCCCGAATGTGTTAATTTTTTTTTTAAATGACCACTTGCCAATAAATGCGACATGCATTGGAATGCCAACTTGAAGGAATAAAAAAAAAATCAAGGTATTGGTTTAGTTCATAGTCTTTTAGGGAAAGTGGAAAGTATCCATATGATTTAGGGTGTAATGCAATGAAAGCTGAAGTGGTGTTAAAGGACATGAGAACAAGGGATAATGGTGCCAAAGTGTGAATTGTCAAAAATATTCACATACACGTCCAAAAATAAAACTATAATGAAAGCATTTATGACCTTGAAGATCATGATGGGGAAGAGACACTGAACTCAAATTTTTTGCCAAAACTTGAGCCCACAAAAAAATTCCTCTTATAAGTTTTCCTAATCATCTACTAGAAAGCATTTAAATTGAACCTATGTTTCCCTATGCCATGTTGCTTTGCCACGAGGGGGCAAAACAAAACACCATTGGGGTAACAAGAAAAACAAATGCCAAGCGGTTACATCATAGGGGTCTTGTGTTAGCTTACCTAATGGAAAACAAAACGATATTTGTACATCACACCATAGAGTGGCATGGATGTAATTGTATAATTGAAGGCAATGAAAGCCTAAATGAAAGGACTCAAAGACATCCAATGATGAAACCCAGGTTTAAATTGATGCAAACAAGGTGGGAGCAAGGGAGGGTATTGAACTAGGATGTTCATATGGGTTTAGATTAGATGAATTGAATGTTTAACAAAAATGACAATGATGAACTAACTTTCAATAGATAAATTGGTGCCCATAAATGGGGCAAAAGACTTTAGGTAGAGGTTGTCAACATGTTGAGGAGATGGGGATAGGTTGGGGGGTTTGATCATGGGCAATTGTAAGGGCTGATAGGGTGCAAGGGAGAAAAGGTCCTACTTGTGCATGTTCATGAGGGTTTGGGGAAATGTAAGGTTGGGGCCCTCACATTCGAAGGGCTAGGGGTTGATAAGGGGAACTAGTAGGTGGTGTGTGGTTTGTTAAAATGGGAAGGGGAACTACTAATTTGCATGGGAGATGAAGTGGAAAATAAATCTTTGGTGGCACATGATATTATAAATGGGCAATGGGAATATGAGGTTTGATGAGACATTATGAACTAAAAGACATGGGATGTTTGATGCCCATGAAAAAAAGGGCCTACTAAGAGCATAGGCCCCATTTTAAAAAAATTGATTATTATTATAAGGCAATTTTAAATCTATAAAACTAATCACACACTAAAAGAAAAACACATATTTTCGATCAATTTCTACAACTAAATTTTAGTCACAAACAACATTTGCAATTATAATCCTTTTAGTCACCTTGGACAAATCACATGTGATATTAATCACAAACGATAAGAGTATTGGATGAACGAAAAAGTTAACAAATACAAGTTCATCCTTTGACTCCATTGTATACATATTGTCACATGTAACTAAAATGCAACTATTTTGGTCATTATTGAAAGCAAACAATGTGTTGCCACATGTCCCAATATTTAATTATTTAAAATAAATATTAATATTATTTTGAAATAATCTAGGACATTCAATTTACATGCTTCGATGATTTATATTATGACACATGGCCCAATGTAGATATGCCACATGGCATTGAAAAATGAATTTAATACAAAATATTAATATTAGGTTGGTAGGTACGTAGGTAGGTACATAAGTAGGTGCCTACAAACTTAGGTTAAATACCTATTTATTTACTTAGGTAAAAAGGTAGGTAGGTAGGTAGGTCCTAGTTTCCTAAATTAAATACCTATTTACCTAGGTAGGTATTCAAATAGGTAAATACATAAGTTAACTTAGTTGGGTAAATCAAATTAAGCACCTACTTAGGTGGGTAAATAAATAGGTTGGGGAAGTAAATAATTTAAAATTGTGCATAATTTTTCCTTTTGTTTTGAGTTAAGCCTTTTGAATGGTTCATCTCATGCACACACATTTTTTTAATGTGAAATTGGATGATCACATCCTTTGTTTATATAGTGTTCAAACTAAGAATGGAGAACAAACAATATGGGATAAGTTTTGAAGTTGCAACTTCCTTACAAATTAAACTACAACTTCAAAACTTTCCTCATGCCTTTTTTTTTAGTTTTTAAATTTTTAAACAATTCAAGTCCATGGTTCATTAAATAATTAGACAATCATTTAATTAATAATGATTAAATTTAACATATATTTAAAATATAAATTATACACTACAAATATCAAGTATTCATTATCAACTATTTAAATAAGTACTAACTTTTTAATATTTAACTAACTAGTTATCTAGTTATTCACAACTTGTCAATACATAATTCGTAAATAAATAAATAACTTAAATATTTTGAAATATTTCTTTAATTTTAAAAATCTAGTCTATTTATAGATAATATAATAAAAATTAATAAAATAATTATAATAATTTTAAAATAACTATTATAGATATTTATTTTCAAATTAAAAATAAATTCCTACACAAATTATTTATTTTAAAAAAATTTAATTAATTACTGTAATTTCTATATAATTATATTTATTATTGTAAAAAAATTTATTGGTCAGGTAATTTTTTTTTCCATTGATAATTAATAATTATGAATGCAATAATCTGCTGGACATATATTAACAATTTTTAATTACTGTAATATCATTATAAATTATTTATCATAGAGAATTAATTATATATTTTTTATTTAAAAAATTATTGTATAAAAATTCCTCTAATTATAATCATTGCAATAATTATTTTAACTCCATTATAAATTAACCAGAAATTTAATTCAGATTTAAAGTTAAAAATTATAAATTGTGAATAATTATGTCAGTTAGAAAATAATTATGAAATTACTATAATTAATTATTATCTAAAATAATTACAATGATTTTAAAATGATGTAACATTAATTACAGTAATTGATTTATTTTATTGTAAAAATATAAACTATATAATATTAAAAATTATGTTGTTATAATAACTATTAGTGTAATTTATAATTAATAAATATAATTATTTATAATTATTTGTAATAGTGATATATTATGAACAAATAACTACAAGAAATAAATATTTTAGTTTATTATATTAAATTCCATGCAATTATGGTCATAACATTAATTATTTTAATTAAATTATGGTTATTCTAGAAACTTAAATAAGAATTAAATTTATAAAAATATAGAATATAATAATATAGTTTAATTATAAATTAACTATTCAAGTATTGTAATTCAAACTTACAAATAAATTAAATAATTACAATGATTTTATGTCACTATTATATATATATTTCCTTTATATTAACAATTTACTGTAAATAAATAAATAATGAGTAATACATACAATTATTTTGGTGTATTGTTGTTTTTAAATACAGTAATTACAGTAACTTTGCTCATTATTTTAAGATTATTATAAAAGTTTGAAATCAAAATCTTAACTATAGGACATAACTTCAATTAGGATACAAAACTTTATTATTATTATTAAAACATAAGTGTTGTAAATACAATAATTATTTTTTATGATTGGGAACTATCATTTTAATTGATGTGAAATTTTATTATTATTTATTAATTTTATATAAGCAGCAATAAATAATTAATAATTAATAAAATAGAATATTATAATTATTCTAAATTTTCACTAAAATTATTGTAAAATGTTATGACATAATAACAATTAGATATTATAAATACATAATTAAATATTCTAATATATTGGAACGTAATTCTTATAATTTTAAATTTAAAATATATTCATTTAATTATAAATGGAATATTTTAATTTTAAAAATGAATAATTAAGCTGAATTATAAATTATGTGTCTATTATAGTTATTGTATAATTTAATTAATTATGACGATTTTATAATAATTATAAATTAATTAAAATAGTTTAATTTGTATTTAAAAATGGAAAAATATTTAATATAATGGTCTATGTTGGAATATATTTAATATATTTGAAATTATTAGTAGTTTAATGTAATGAAATTAGCATAATTACAGTAATCATATCAATGACTTTAATTACAATAAAAAATCTACAAATATTAAGTTTAATCATAAATCAAATTATTATTATAATTCATGTATATAGACATATGTTGATTGTGACTAATGGGACTTTAGATGGTTACTTTTAGATGATAAATTCAGCCCATATATAGATGTAAACCAATTTAGTCATAAACTAATCCCAAGCTAGTCGTAGGTGATTTAATTGATGTTAGCATGATGTCACAATAGTTGTAAAGGGCAAAAATTTAGTTGCAAAAACCAAATATTCACAAGTAATTATAAATGTATTGGTCACATACTAGCCTTTTTCTTCTAATGTCATGAGACTAAACAAAACCAAAATAAAATAAAATAAGAAACTTCCAAGGGTTCGTGGCTAGGGCATTATGCCAAAAGCAAACCTAACTTTGTCATAGGCTTGGGAGTCACAATCATTATTCTATTGGGTTCAACGCGACCAAAACACCTTAATACCAAAATATTACATGTTTCATTCCTTGTTCTTCATCTTGTAGGACTTGAAACAAGTAATGCCACACAAAAGTTTTTAAAAAAACGATTGAAGTGGATTAGTTCACAATGATCCCAATCAACTTTAGAAACTATGTACAACAAAGTTTCAAATGAAACCTAATTTTGTGGTGGAAAGCTTGTTGTGTTTTCACACACTCATAGGACACACAACAACACTTTTGGTTGACTGGTTGGTTGGGTGACTTGATGAGGTATGTATTTTATGTTGCATTGACCTCTACTCACCTTGAAAGGACCCTCTAATACCAAGTGTTACTTTCTCAATTACTTTCCCATGTTGCTCGGGTCCCATAATCCACCTATGTCACATATTGGATACAAAAGGGAAAGAAAAAATGTGGAGTAGTTAGTTGAATTGTTTTTTGGATGATTGTTACTTTGGCTAATGTTGGGTAGGTACTAAACACTAATTTAGAATTAGCTTGGTTCTTAACTAGTTCTTAGGCAAAAAATTAACAGGGTATCACCTAGGGTGCTACCTAAGTTGATACCTAGATTCTCAAATATCAAATTTCGAATACCTAGTTCATTAAAAACCATTTTTTTAATTTGGAATTTTGATACCTGGGTAGGGTATATATGGATAACCTTTAGGTCTAATTCTTAATGGTTTAGGAGTAGGGAGTCTAAAATTAATTAGAGTTTAAGGTTTAGGTTTAGGGTTAAAGAAATGCCATTTTTCCCACATTGGAAGCAAGATTATATGTTCACATTGTCCATCATGCTCTTAACTTTTAAAGTATGTTTGTTGATCTCTCTTGTTTTTGGTCATCTTTTTTTTGGTGTTTTCTTTTGTTGTTGGTGTTCATTGTGTTTATGTCGAATGTCATGTTCTTGTAGGTGTTCATCCCATTCTTAATGTCCATTCTGTTCCTAATGTTCATATGTTTGTCGTGATATTAGTGTTTGTTGTGTTCCTAATTCATTTGTTCATCATATTTTGAGTGCATGTCATGATCTTGGTGTTTATTTATTCATCATGTTATTCGTGTTTGTCTACTCTTTGTGATCTTTGTGCTCATTTATTCGTCGTTTTTCTAATGTTCATTTTTTCCTCATGATTTCAATGTTCATCACATTTTTGTTGTTTGATTGTTTTTCATGATCATGGTGTTCATCACATTTTTAGTTCATTTATTTGTCTTGTTCTTGGTGCTTGTCAAGTTCCTGGTGATCATTTGTTTGTTGTGTTTTTGGTGTTTGCATGCTTGTCATGTTTTTGGCACTCGTTGCATTCTTGGTGCTTGTAATATTCTTGATCTTCATCACATTCTTAATGTTTGTCACACTCCTAATGTTCATTTACTCATTGTGTTCTTAGTGTTCGTTGCATTCTTGATTTGTTTGCTTGTTGCAATCTTGGTGTTTAATCATGTTCTTGGTGTTCGTTGATAATTCAAGTATTGTCACTTTTGCTCATTATGTTATTGTTAGTGTTCATCATGTTCTTGGTGCACATCATGTTGTTCCCCTTTTTATGTGGTTAGTACTACCCTACCTTTACATTGTCTTATAAGTTGGAATTTCATTAAAGGAAGGTTGTTGGTTGCTTATGGCTTTGGCAAAAATTGAAGATGAGGGATGTGATGTGTTCATGAATGAAAATGAAATGAGAATGGACAAAATAATTGGAGGCGAGAGGTTTGAAGAAATTCCAAACCTTTATCATCATTTTTTAATAATGTGCACCAAAAAGATTTTGTGAAAAATTTGGGTTTGTTAATTGTCAAAAACCATCTACCCATTTAGTTTGTTGATAATATTTGGTTGAAATGTTTGGAAATGCAATTGTGCCCTTGTGTTGTTTTCCCTTCTAGAAAAACCTTAATTAAAAAGTGTTATTACATTCGGTTGAGAAGACAAAACAAACATGTATTATTAGTTTTGGTAAAATGTGTTTTTATGATTGCAAATTTTGATTTATGGATGTCCAGAAGGGCACATGGTGTTTTTGCATTGGTAACGAATTTCTTAGGAAATTATTGGATGCCAAAACACATTACAAGTGGCTTATTTGAAATATTTGAAACATCAGGGCACACTTTGGCAATAAATTTGTAAAATCATTTAAGGCAATATGGCTTGACCAAAAATATTTTTATTTATGTTGAAGATGAAAGTACAAATCTGAATACGATGAAAATTGTCTTGAATTCAGTAATAAATTGGAAATTTTTGGGCGTGACGAAAAGTTTTCGAAGGATTTGTTTTGAACATGCCTTCTTCAAGGCTTCCTAACCTGTAGTTGTTGAAGAAATAATCTCCAAGGGCTTGAAATATGTTTCCATTAAGTCTACCCAAACAAATTTGCAAAAATGTATTACATGGCCTAAAAAGTCAAGGAAAGGAAGACATGAATGGACGAAGGCTTGCATTATTGCAAGCTTCAAGCCCAAAAAATTGAACACACCAGTCAAAAAAAGGTAAAATGCAAGTTATTTTGTTTTGGTTTTTTTCTTTTTTATTGTTTTGAATCTTTGTATTCCAAATGTTTCTTTTTGATTAATAATATGAATTGTACAAGTTTACAAGTAAAGTGATCAAGTTTTAGGAATCCCTTTATTAATTTGAGAAGCCATTGCCTTCTGCTACAACAAGCAAATTGGTTCTAGGGTCATTGGTTGTGTTCCCTCTCCACTAACATGACATATATCACAAATTATAATAAACATTTTTTCTCTTATTGTTACTATTTGTAAAACTAATTCTAAGGTCATTTGTTGTTGAGTGATGTTTTGAATGTAACCATATCCACAAGCTTAAAACTAAAGGAAAAAACAAACCATCTCCCTTTATTTGATGGTTTGATTAATGATGACAACTTTAGAATGATTGTTGAGTTGGGAACTTTTGTCAAGAACATTAAGAAGGAGGTCAATCATTGGGGTGACTAACTATTTCCTTTCTTTCTTGACAAGATATGATGAAAGGAGGTTTCATAATATGCTAACCTTGATGTTAGATTCTAGATTCAAAACTTTGATATTAACCTCCTTTTCTTTGTCGTGAGCATGCGATGACCATTGTTAAAGATATCAAATGCCCTTGGGGTGGTGGGGGAAATATGAAATTTTGTTCCCAATTGCTGGCTTTTGAACTAAATAAATATTAGGAATTATAGGTTTTCAAATTGAAATTAAGAGATTTTTTTTCCGTTGTTGGAATTCCTGCCAATTTGAGAAGATGCTACTGTCGATTAGAAAACCTTGAGAAATTAATTTTTGCAAATAAGAATTGGCTTAACGATGAAAGGATGGATTGCAAGACCCCTAATAAGTTGATAGAATTAATAGATTTTGAAACAAACTTATAGTAAGAATTATATGAGTTTGAAGGCTCATTTAAGCCAGATAAATTGAGGAAAAGACTACTCTAATGTTCTTTGACTTGTATATCTTTGAAATGTGATCACATGTTTTTGTTTAGATATTAGAATTTTTTTTTTGACATATGAAAATTTTGAAAAAAATTTCCAAATTTTAATCCTAAAATCTGAAAATGAAGTTAAAGAACCGATTTAATAGAATTGACTAATTTAAATGAGTTAAGAATTGGTTATGAAAGAACCAGTTGGGCATAAAAGAAAAAGAAAAATAAAGAACAGGATGGGGTATGAAAAAAAAAAATAATAATAAAATGAATGTTGCAATGTGTGTGTTTTTTTTCCCCTAATTTTTTTTTTTGAAAACAATTTCCAGTGGCCAGATCTCAAGCTCCATAACCTTACAGTCTAGAATCATCTCTCAATTCTTTTCAAGTTGATTTTTCTAGTCATGAGTATTGAGAAAGCCATTAAAACTTGGGGACTAGGTCTAATCGTTGAGAGGTTGTTGGTTATTGGGAATAGTCAAGCCATGGATTCATTGAGACTATTTTGAGTAGCTGGTGGTTATTGGGAGTAGTCAAGCCATGGATGCATTGAGACTCTTTTGAGTAACCAGTGCCCGCTCACCAGTTACTGGTGAGCTTTACAGCCCTAACTTGCATACCAAGTGGATGCAGGATTACTTTTCATCGAGACACAAGCTTGAGATACATATAGTTACTTCTTGTCCACATGGGGCCTAAAATTTAAGCAGTTTGTCTCTAGTCATTGCATAAGGTTTGCATTCACATATTCATAAAAGAATTTTTTCTAGTGGGCATCTTATATAGTCAGTAAAAATTCTGCCTCAACAAAGGATGATACCTTCTGCTTAAGCTTCCTCCCAAAAAACGACTGCTTCTTTCCAGTGGGTAAAAACCTGGAACAAGGCTGTTCTCAGAATCTGGGTGCCATGTGAGGTCTTCTGTTCTCAGTCCTTACCCCAACACTTTAGAATTGTTCTGTGTCAATAAAACAGCTTTGCATAAAGAGTCTCAGAATTCACCCCCCACACTGCCAAAAGCAACCCAGACACCACCACTGTCTGTATGACACACAAATTTATGCTATTTACACTGTGCCAATTAGAAGGAAAGTCTTCTAAGTGGTCTCCTTCTTGTATGTCATGGTGTTAACATGTAATCAAACAATCATGTTCTGTTGTAAGATACAAATCAATTTCACAATCCAGATTGGAAAGAGCCTACAGTATAGCTGATCCTCTTTGGAGCAGAGAATATGACCTGAAGCTAATACCTATACACAAGGCCATAAAAATTACTCCATCAGAATCTCCATTTTAAAATGAAAATTCATTGGAAAGTGCCGCATCCCTAAAAAGTCTCTGAATGAATAATGGTATCTGGAGCAGATTTCTGACACATGCAAATTACTGCTTCAAGTTACAAACCAAATGTGTTAAGGAAATGAAGAATACGTCCAGCTGCAAGCTCAGGTCGGTCATCGTGAGGGCAATGACCAACATCAGGAAGTGTCTCCACAAAGAGGTTGTCCCGCTCTCCTGCTAGCTTCATAAAGAACTTTGCTACCTGTTCAAAGCAAAGGCAGGGACAACATCAATTTACAAATAATCAAGTCTCCAATCTTTGTTCTTGTTGGTGGCCACCAAAGGGCAAACAAAAGCAGCCAACTATAGAACTTACAATAGAAGGATCATACCGGGCCATTAGCAGGAGTCCAAGGGTCCTTTTCACCCCACAACAGGAGTAAGGGCAGATCAATGTTTGCCATCAATGCTTCTGGTCGTGGACCTGTAAACAGAATGAAAATTTTAGATCACTGCCTGCCATACTTCCCACCTCTAGAACTCTGCATAGTTTTGCTTTGAAAACCTCTCACCACTACATATTCTACTCCCATTGTTTGCCCATGCAATTTCTAGTCTCTGCCAGTGACTTGCAATCAGTTCATCATGAGCTGCCCAGAGGTGCAAACATCTGCAGAAGTGATGCTCCCAGGATTTTTTTGCAAATATCTATCCATCATCTTTCTCTTTGTGGTCATAAAACACAACTTTTGTGAGGTAACACGAATACTTCTAATTCAGCAGTCTGTGCCTACATAAGAGTAATAAGCCAACCATACTGCACAATGAGGTTTGCAGCCCTAAATGACAAAATGTACAGGTGCATGTGTTCAAATTGACAGTGCACCTAAACCACAAAGAACTTCCCACAAAAGACTACTTACCAGGCTCTCCAGTGAACACTTTCACAAACACATCCAAAGCCCCTTCGTCAGTTGATGGATGGTGCAAAATATCAACCTGCAGGTTTGCAAATGCATTACAATCTTTAGACAACCTCCACCAACAAGGAACCATGTCATTGCTTCTGACTCCAAAAGCACACTTGTTTGATCTTGAAAACTGATTTTGATCTCCTACTAGAGATACCATGAATAACTATCTCAGTTAAGAATTCATCATATGTGTGCTTGCTCTAATGCCTTCCAAAAGCTGTCCATGCCTCTCTATCTAGAGCTACCAATCTCTGATGTTATAGAGATGAAAAACTATGACAAAATTTACCAGATGGTCCGTTACAGCCGCTTTATCACGATAAGCTTGTTGTGTCAGGATTGTTTTTACATTTTCCTTGCTCCGAAATCTGCAGAGCATCCACATTTCAGCATTGTCTCATGATTGAATCCTCTCAAATGGTACTGTAAAACTTTGAGACCACAACAACATAAAAGCACATAGGGTCTAACACAGATGAAGGCCCATGAAAATCAAAATTCAAAAAGCAAGAAAGAGTTACCTGTTAAACAAGAAATTGGCAATCTTGCGTTTTTGAAGTAAGTACTCAACTACTGCAAAGATTGGGCCTACCAACTGAAGTGCCAAGCCATCTTGTGCAAGGCCCTTCCTATTCATGGCTCCAGCACAATTCAGTAACACTATCCCCCTGTTGTCAATGCCATGCCTGTATAAGCTCATGTCTGTACCAGTAGAATCCTTGCACTTGATTCATGCAACCATGACAACATGATGACAAACAATAACTAATAGCAAAGAATTCCAAATGTTTCTTAGCATCAATGGTTGGCCCAGTCTATTACAATTAACTCAACTCTCCCCCCCCCCCCCACATTCTCTCCACCCTTAACAAAAAAAACCAAAAAAAAAAAAAAAAAAAAAAAAAAAAAAACTAAAAAAAAAACACCCCACCTTTTGAGA
>Ga0116231_10005949_pt1 | contig 23687 bp, 19 predicted proteins | sample S1TSphgellanicum_2_FD_89695 | JGI IMG/M metagenome (GOLD analysis project Ga0116231, IMG submission 89695) | Host-associated microbial communities from peat moss isolated from Minnesota, USA - S1T2_Fd - Sphagnum magellanicum MG | ecosystem: Host-associated > Plants > Peat moss > Unclassified...
TACACAACATCAACAGGTGTGATTGCATACGCCCTCATTTACAAAATGCCCCGCGAGCACAAGCTTCCTCTTTTTCCAATATGTTCATCAGCAGACTAACAACTACTCAGCTAAACATTACGCTCCAAAAACAAACTGCTCAAGCTATCTATCCATGCACCTTCCTGAGCATCAGTCACCTTCCAAGCTTCACCTGTCTACAACATGAACCCTCAATTTCGACCTGACTCTCACCAGATTCCGGAGCTGACCATCCTCTAGTTACTAACGCAGCGGAAGAAATCAGCAACTAGCAATCTTCTAAGCTCCTCGTTCTTCTCTGTCTATCTACCTATCTTAGTTATCTCTAGTGCTGATCTACACATCTCTCCCAAAAATCAGCCACACTACTCTAGACTTGAAGCTCTCCTTCCGCAGACCTCCCGCTTCTTCTCTTCCCATCTTCCTGCCTGAAAGACTTGTTGTTGCTTCTCCATTAAGCTTCTCTACTAAGCTTCTATCACAAGCTACCTCCTTTCCATTCCGTTCTTCCCCCACTTCCATGTAGCAGTAATGGGGCGCCGTAATAAGATGACGGCTAATAAAACAACAGAAACCTCAAGATCAGCCAGTGTTCATACTTGGGTGGGGACCTAATTTCGTGTTACACTTGGATTGGATGTTCACAACAAACAAGCAATTGTTCAAGGAGAGTCTCATCTCCTCCTCTCTCCCCTTTACCAATAGGAAACAAACACCTTGAGCATTGTGGAAATCTCCTTTGTTTGTCATAAAGGGTTCCAACTGCTCAAGTTTTCACTTTGTGCTCAAGGGGGATGATTGATGAATTGATGATTTGTTGTTGACACAGATTACCACAGCAGCCTGAGCTTTGCAGAATGACTGAATAGCAACAAACAGAAAGTGCTGAGTTAGAGAGGATTTATAAACTGAACATGACAGTTCTTGCAACCAACAAGTTGATGATTCAGAGGTGGTACACCTTTCCATATAGATCCTCCCAATTTTATTGGATTACATGTTATTAGGAGCAGTTATGTTACAAAAGAATGGAAGCTTGCAAGACAATGACCCCACAGGATGTGGGGAATTTGTTGCTCTTTGGCTGCCTTGATCCATGCACACATTGCAGGTAATCATGTGTGAACAAGTTCAAGTGAACCAGAGGAATGCATTTTGTTACTGAAGTGTGGAATCTGGATGGACAGGATGTACTATTAGATGTTATCTCTACAGTAGTAGAAATAGCTCCCGTGCATAAAACAAGGCATCCCATGCTTGTGGGCACCACAAGTGGGGAGCAGCGCAAAGATCTCCTGAGTACTTGACAGAAGCTTCTATCCCTCATCAGGTAGAATATATGTTCTTTTCCACTGTTGCATACAATAAACCCTGATAATTGTTGTCCATAAGCAATTTCCACATGTCATTGCACAGTGCAAGGATTGTACACCTTGTTGATCTTATTTATTAAAATGTCTGATTTGCATACTTTTGTTGTATATCCTTTATGCAAAGCCTGAGAACTGGGGTGAGATGCAGAGATTGTGGCACAAAATGGCTGTCTGGGAGGTGTGACCATTGCTACCAGCATAGCCTTTTGTGGGATAGATATTACCTTAGGAGGGAATGCTGATTTTATGGCCAGACTGAAGCTATTTGAAATGCTTATGACTTTGTTCATTGACTAAAGTTTTGGGTTCATGTGGAATATATGGAGAAGTGTGTGTGTGGGGGCCATGTCTGTCTTGCAGTCTGTATTACTGAATAATTTGTTGGCTAAATGGCAGAGTAGTGAGAATGAGTGATGATGGAACCCAAATCCCCTTCCAAAGGAACCAAATGTTGCCTAAAAGAAATAACTGGAAGGTTAGTCCCTCTTGAACTTCAATTGTATGGGCTCAAAGAGCAGTAACTTCTAGTCTTTTCTGCTTCTGTAATATGATGTAACAGGTATCTTTCATGTTGACCTCAAGTTTTGGAAGAATCACATTACTTATTGTGTTTTCTTCTTCAGGTAAATGAGACTTTCTCTCCATGTGAGCTATTGGGGTAACGAATGTGCTGGGAGAGGAGGAGGCTGTGAGATCTTCAAAAAAATGGGAAGAGAAGTCATTAATAGAGCTTGAGGCACAGGTTTGTCTGGCATACACTTGTGAGATGGTATTTGTGAAGCAACAATGCTAGTCCTAGAGTCATGGTCCTTGCATTTGAGAGATCAAAAACTTGCATAATGTATGAAGGGAAACTGTTCTTAATTTGACTTTTCTTGCCTTGACTTCCCATAGAACTATGCCTTTCATGTTTCCTGAAATCAGAGAATGTGATGTGGTGGATGCAGGGTCTAACTGGGGATGAAGTGATCACACAGCCACAGAATGTGGTGCTAGCCATTATCTTAGAGTTCAAGTCCTTTATTGACAAAGAGAAGAAAAAGGTGAAAACGTGAAAAGAGAGATGGTTAATGTACATCCCATTCAATTTTCATGCTCCAGAAATCTTTAGTTGATTGGGCTGCTGTAGAGAAGATGACCATCTCTGGCTCATAGAGTTGGGTTGACAACCATTTGTCATGCCTCTGTCCTCTGCATTTAGGAGACAGTCTGTTTTACATGATCATATTTATATGACAGAAAACCAAGCATGAATCTGAAGCAGTTGAATAAGTTGGTTGTTCCACCAAGAGATGTTTTTGGCTTAAAAACCCATAATGATATAGAGCAGTTTTCTCCAATCCTTTTTAGTGATTGATTCAACTTGATTTTGATGAAGAGGTAGCAGTTCATGTTACAGCAAGCTTACTGTTGTCAATTAGCTTTTGATAGAATGAATGGAGTGCATAGTTTACCAGTGATTGTGTCAGTGTATCCTCAGGAACTTTCTCCTTCTGTCCAAATTAAGCAAATAATGCTATGTTCAGCATACAGGGCATTTGAGGCTTTAGGACTTACAGTAGAATGCCCTGGACTCCATACCAGTGCCCTCAGCATGATCCTGTAGAGCTAAAGACCGACAGCTTTGATTTAAGTTGTCTTACAAAAATTTGTAATCTTTAGGTTCTTGCAAGCATAAACACTTCTACTAGCACAAGTTAAGGTTGACAATTTGATATTGACATTTATGAGCATTCTTTGCTTTATCATAATGAGCTCTGACATCTGATCCCAGAACTCTGAGATGGACAGCAAACTTCACTCTTCAAGCTTCAATCAGTTTCCAGAAATCATACAAGCTATACATGAAGTACTGTTTCCTATGTTCTCTGATTTTGTAATGCTCATTCTGGATGTGCTTTGGAGTCTAAACAATCTTTAGACTACCAATCCCCCTGAAAAAAGATTTCCAAAAATTAAGTTGTAATCAGAAAGGCATTAAAAGGATTTCAGGGCTTATAGTACTTGAAGAACAGCAGCTCACACTTCCAGAGTATGTGGACGCCTTATATTGAAGGCAGTGCTGGATTAAAATGCAGATATTTTGTTCTCCAGAGGTGCACTCAGTCTTGTTGACTAGAAGATCTGCATGGATGACAATTTGCACTTGAGAACGTCCAACTCAAAATTGTTGCTGTCAGTTCCATAGTCCAGAATTTGAGAACCCATGGTTCTTCTCGAATGCAAGGCAGGATTTCAACCTCAGTTTAGGCATACCAAAAACTCAATGGACCATGGGATCCTTTGGGCAGATCTATGAGCTTCATCAGAAGACAATGCACAGCACTACAGCATGAAAACTATAGCATGCTTATTGAGAAGCAAAGCTAGTACTAGAAGCTTATGCTAAATGTTGGTCTACCCCTCAGGCATTTATGCAGTGATGAATACATACAACTGAGCTTCAACACAAGCAGCTCATTGGTGGCGAAGCCATCTTCTCTCATGTCACATGTTGCTGTGTATACCTGTTCATATAGAAACCATCATCTTTGCTTACAAGAATTCTCCCCAAGTAGTCCCTTACATGTCTTAACGATTGTCAAAGATATGAATAGATCGTACCCTATTTCCTCCGACAAAAAAGTTTTGGAAGTTACAGAGTCCAAACTTTCTTCTTTTGACACTTGCGAGTTTTTCTCAGGGTGGTTCGCAGTTCCCACCTGGACAAGATAAAGAGATTGTTGAGTAGCCAACAATTTGGGTCAGAAGCAGCTTTTTTTTTTAATTGGCGAAATTCTTCCCGAAGGCGAAATAAAAATTTCAAAATTTTAAAATGAAGTTTGATTTTCTAAGGGTTTCAATCACCAGAAAAAAAAATTGAAATCGCCAAATTTTTATATTTGGTTTTGAGTGTGCACCCAAAGAAATAGAAGGATATTAAAGTTTTGTACTTCATATCTGGTTCATAGCCATATTTAGCTAAATCATCCTGAGGATGATTGCCACTTTTTCTACATCTTCCTATTGATGATCACCACTATGGCCACAAACAAAAAATTCTTTAAAAAAAAACACTAGTCAGAAATTCTTAGTATGCAATGTGGTAGGATATGAACACGTGACCAGGGTCAGTCCTACCTACCTACCTACCCATCAGCCTTAACCATTAGAACTAGCTGTGGCAATAGAGAGCTTCTCATCAGTTTGCCTCAGAATTCCTGAATGGTGGGGTTTACGAGAGAGGGTTTGCGTGCACAAGATACGGAAGCAGCGTATGTCCCCTTCGTCTCTGAATAGTAGTAGCACTTACTAGTAGCTTTGTCGGGCTACAGTGAAAAAGGCATGGCAGTGCTGAGGGCACTAGGATTACCTTCGCTCTTACCTACTGCCGCCGCTGCAACACTCGCCATTTCTGCTTCCATTGCGCCTCCATTGAAATCTGTCAACAGCTCCCCAAGGTCATCTTTCCTCCTTTCTCACTCTGCTTGTTTGTTTGTGTGTTTACGTCTCTTTCTCTCTCTCACTCTCACTCTCTTTGCCTGTCTCTGGTTTTGTGCAATGGTTACATCGGTTACATAGTGTAACATAGGTTATCCTATGTTACACTTCTCATACAGACATGGAATAAATGTCTTGAATTGTCTTGCACTGACTTAAAATGTCATGCATCTTTTAGAGGGTTAGGCTTGCAGACGAATTGATAAGCCCCTGTGTTTACAAGGTGGATCTGGTCTATTCAATTACTGTGATACACACAAGGAAGAGATGAATAGACTTGAATATATACCCCCTCTCAAATTTCTCTCTGGCTGCCTCTGATCTTGTTCTCCAAACCCTCAATTATCCTATGTTTGTCTCTCACCTTGTCTCTCTGCCTGTTCTGGTTTCGTTCTCCAAACCCTATGAATTTCCAATGTTTGTGGTTAGGGCTTGACATATCCCAAGCAGAAGCATGTCACTCTCCTTCCTTCTTTCTTTTGTCTCCACTGAATTCCTAAAAGCTACAGGAACTATTTTGCTAAGCCTTACAGTCATTGATTCAGGTGTCTGTCTCTCCAGTCTTATGCTTCTTGCTTACCCATCCCCAATTCACCAGATGCATTTTATGGAGGCTTAAATTGTGTAGGTGTGAATTTTCTTCTCTCTCTGTCTCTCTCTGTCTCTCTGTCTCTTTCTCTCTCTCTCTCTCAGGCCTCAGAGATTGCTGGTGTAAGGATCTCCGTGTGTGATTGACTTTGTCACGAAAAACCAGGGCTTTCATGTCATCTAGTAATACTTGTGCCATGCATCTTTCTCATATTTGTCTCCATCAGTGTGGGGGTGTGTGTCTGTGTGTGTGTTTGTGTGTGTGGTGCTTTTTCTTGTCTTGATCACAAACCCTAAACAGTCAAGAAGGCAATTTGTTGGACTTCATGCACCTATTTGGTGCAGAAGCATTTGGATTACAGACAATCTGGCATGCTTGTTTTTTTGCCTGATGTTGTGTCTTGTTACTTGACAATCTTTTTGTCAGCAGTTGCTGTATTCCCTAATGTCAAGTGCAAAAGGAATCAGAAAAAGAGACCTTGTGAGATTGAGGTAGAGATTGATGAGGGCTTGTTCATGGCATTGCTTGTTAAATCTGGAAAAGATCTATATCTTTGTTCATTCATTTTGCAGGTCCTTCTTGGGGCAGAGAACCTTAGGACACAATCCAAGTATCAGTGTTCTCAAGTCCCAAATTCTAGGATCAAGACAGGTGTTGCAAGCTGCTTGCTCAGCATTTCCAGTGATTGCTGTAGCAGCCACAGGAGGCCAAGTCACCCAGATGACAGAATCACATGTGTGTGCATTCTCCCAGACTGCAATACAACTATTATACGAGTTTAGAGTAATCCAAAATTGGAAGTATAGACTGCAATCTCTTCACAATGCTCACATGTTACTCTAGAGGCCACCAACAATTCTGTGAGATTTTAGCAGTGATTGCTCATGATAGTGGGGATGAGGTCTTACATTGTGTCTAGTTTGATTGAGCAGGGACTTGAAGATAGCTCCAAAGATGGAGCACCTTTGCCAGATTTGGTGGTATGGTTCTATCAAGCCTACTTCATTTCTAAGAATACAGCAGCAAACCCCTGATGTAAAATGCAATTTGATGAAAGTGGTATTCTTTTGATTCTGGATTTCACTGCTGAGCTCTATTTGTGAGTTGAACATTGCAGTCACTTAAGACAACTGAAAAATATAAAATTTCTAGTGATTACTAACTGTGTGTTTTCTGATGAATTTCAGACAGAGTTTATGGTGGACATGTCATGTCAAGGATGTGTCAAGTCAGTACGCACCAAGCTGGAGCCTTTGGAGGGTACAAATTTTTGTCTCTGTTGAAGTCTCCTATTGGATAGTTTAGACGGTGTCCACTTTCTTGACTATTTTTGGCTCCTTTGTTCTTGTGTGGTTTGAACACATGCTGCTTCATTGAGGGAATTCTTATTTGTGAGTGCTCATTGTGCAGGAGTTAAATCGGTTGATGTTGACTTAGGAAATCAAGTGGTGAGGGTTCTGGGATCTACTACTGTGAAAAACTTGTCAGCAGCACTAGCACAGTCAGGACGCAAGGCGCGACTTATTGGTCAAGGGCTTCCTGAGAGTGGGTGGTCTTCCATGGTTCTTTGAATTGTGTCAGATTATTGTTGTTGTGTTGCTTTTGTTTCAACCAGCTTAGATCTGAAGGAAGGCCACAGGTAACCCAGATGATCCAGTTCTCACATACTTTTTGTTCACTTCTCAAGGCAGTGATGCCAATAATAGTTCTGAATACAATGTTAGGACAGATTCTGATATAACTTTTGGAAATGCTACTGCAGACTTTGCTCTATCAGCAGCAGTGGCTGAGTTCAAGGGTCCTGAGATTCATGGGGTTGTGCGCTTTGTGCAAGTTAGTATGGAGCTTGCACGTATTGAAGCCTCCTTCAGTGGTCTTTCTCCTGGGTCACATGGCTGGTCTATTAATGAATATGGAGACCTTACTCGGGGGGCTGCCAGCACTGGTCAAATTTTTAACACATCTACAAACCAGCAAGATGTCCCTGTAAGTGTTCTCTGCCTTATGGTTTTTGGGTTTTAGGTGAAACCTTGTAGTTGAGGTGAAGAAATTGTTTACATTTGTGTATTTTGGTTGGAGCAGGTGGGGGACCTGGGAGTACTGGAGGCAAATGATGGAGGTGATGCTGAATACTCAGGAACGAAGGAGATGCTGAAGGTTGGTGATCTGATAGGGCGTGCATTGGTGGTATATGGTGATCATGATAAATCAAGGGCCGGAACTTCAGCTGCAGTCATAGCCAGGAGTGCTGGAGTTGGTGAGAATTACAAGAAGCTTTGCAGCTGTGATGGCACTGTGATCTGGGAGTCTACTCCCAATGATTATGCCAGGGTGTAATTTGTGAAATCCTTGAGGCATGAAAGTGTTGACGACTGTTTTAGAAATATTTTCCAGATCCTCTTGATAGATACCACAGAATTTTTCTCTAAGGGATAAGACGAAGTGTATATTGTAGGTAACCAGCTCTCATGGATTGTTTTTCCACTTCCTTAGCAAGATTAAGAACCAGAATGGTCTCAGTTGGCAGGTACAGTCTTCTGACAGTTTATCAAGTGATCAGATATCTGCATCAAGATTGGAATGTTCCAAAATAACCCCCTGTTGTCTCTGCAGCACAAATCCAACAAGAGCCTCAAATACAAAGCCAACTGTGTATCAAGTTTCACTAAACCAATTTTTGCACATATTCATTTCATGAATGATTCGGTTTTTTTTTTCAACTCATTTTGTTCAATTTGAAAGCTTCATGCTCATACTTGCAAAAAATTCATAGACTTCACTGACTTCAAATAAAATGCATCACAATTTTGTTCCAAGTCAAAGCATTAGATTTTATCTCCAAGCCAAAGCATTGAATGAAGAGTTGCTCATGTTCATGTCATCCTTTTGTTATTTGGATAATAACCTTCAGATATGACAATGGGATTTGCATACATTGTGTAACTCGTCATTTGGGATTGAAGCTCAACCAAACTGCAGAATAAAAAAATTTCCAAATTCAGCATTTGTCAACTGCAATGACACTCCAAATGGACCACAACTAAAGTTACTATGTTGACCACTTACAAATTGAAACCTTGACACTGCTGCTGAGTCTAGAGTACTCCACAAAGAAACTGACAGTTATGATAGCCCAGGGTTTGTATTGCAAAAAGTCAAAAAGTTCAAATTGCTCCACCTATATCTCCTCTGCCTGACCCACACATTTCTTGGACCAAAAATACCTAAAATTATTAGTGCCGTAAATCTATGTCCAAAAACAGTAAAATTGCTCAACATGCAAGTGGTGCATCTTCCACTAATCTACCTACAAGATTTTGCATCTCAAACTTTGACTCAAATCTCATCACCTTTCTTTCATCAAAGTACTACACAATATTCACTGGAGACTGAACAAGCCTTCCTCAAGGTTAAACAAGGAAAAGGGATTCTTCCTGACAAAAAACAACTAAACATCAATTCATCAAAGACTGAAAATCAATATTTGCAATAGATTTAGTTCTAAAAAATCTGAAGATAGCCATGCTAGCATGGCATGTGTGTAGCCATTACTGTACTGAAAAACATTTGGACCCTGTACAGCACCAAATAATCAGAGAGATTAATTGCATCTAAGCAGAGGTCCACACATACAGGGAGTGCTCATCAAAGTGGAAGCAGATGTGCACCACAGGCATAGCAGTTTTGAAAACAATTTAAATTGACAGATGAAAAGCAAGAACCAAGATATTCATAAGAGAGTTCCAAAACAAGGGAAGACTAAGAGGATTTTAGGATGCAACTATTACTCACAGAGAAGGGGCGGATCAGGTTGGGGCTGCAGGAGCTTCTAAGGTTTGAAAAAGCAGAGCAGAGCTGCTGCAGATGTCTGAGATAAACATTGATGTACATATAAAGGAGAGGAAGCAGTCTCAGCCTTCCAACACACTACAAGTAATTGGACATGAGGACATTCCTGGACAGATCAAAACCCACACAATCTAACAACAAATTCAATAGCAGACAACTGCCATCAGATGCAATTGACAATAATGAGCTAATCAACCCTCATAACCCAAAATTCCTCAAGAGTTCCAGTATGCAAGTGGCAATCTATACAACAGTTGTGACCTGCATTGACAATCATACGGTTACAATTGCACTTATGGCTGTCCATAACATTGCAGATACTCTGACCATCCAATATTCAATTGTGCTCAGAAGCCATCTCAATTTCTTGTGTCATTACATTCAATGCTGAATAATTATCCACAACAATGTATGTACTATGTACCTTTTGCTATATAGAATGTACAAGGGAGGGATTAGTAATCCCTACCCCTGCTTGATCTCTTCTCAACTAGTTTAGTGAAAAGAGAGTTTAGAAATCACTTCCAAGAGATTCAATGATAAGCTGGTATCCATCCGGTACCGAGCCTTGAGCTTGAATGCATTCCATTAACTGAGGCACATCTGTATTTACATCCAAGTAGTTGGACAGCATCAGGAGGAGATGGAAGTCCGCAATCCGTTTTACATATGGCTTGTTCCTGTTGCGCCCCAGATGAACCTTGAGTGCTTCAAGACTTGAAAACGGCTGACGATTCTCAACTGGAAATGTACAAGACAATGGACCCTGAACAGACCCACAGTTCATCACTTTCAGTAGACAACCAATACAAGTAGCGTGTGGTGAGATGAACTTCAATCGTTCTGAGAATTAAAAAGACCCTTCTAGACCTTGAATTGATAAATCATATAATAGCTTCAGATGTCCAAGAAACAAATCACAAGGCAGAAAACCTCATATTTGACAAGAGTTGAGCCTCTTGAGAACATATTCTTCTTCATGGCAAATCTGGAAGCAGGTAGCTAGAAAGAATAACTAGAGAAAGACATCAGATCCTAATTGAGACTTTCTTTGCTAGAACCACCCTCATATCCGCAGCCCACATCAAGTTTGAGTGCGGCAAGATGAGAAGGAAGAAACAAAGATAGGGAGAGAGAAAACCTAATAGCACTGAAAGGAAAGAGAACTGAACCTCATGATCCAGGATCTTGACAAGAACAAGGAAGAAATCATTGTCCACATCCCGTGTATCCTTGCTGAGAATCACGACATCCTTAGCCATACGGGAAAGTTTGGGGTCAAGATCAGGACAATCCTCAACAAACCAGCCCTCTTTGTACAATTTCACGCACTGATCACTCAGTTGGAAAGCCTCAAAATGCACATCGGTGCCACCTTCGTCATTCCCTTCAAGCTTCACTATGGCAGTGGCCCAACACTCGAATTCAGACTCTGCATGAAGCTGTGCTGCTTGTCTGATCTCGATACTAGAGAGGGTGTAATCCTTTTTGCTTTGGCTGACCGTTTGGGTGAAGATGAACCCTACTTTCCTTAACCCTAGCCCTGCAGCAATGATATCCGCATGCTTCTCCTCCTCCATGTCTCTCATGAGAAGAAGACGGTCTTCAGAGCCTTGCTGTGGAGGCTCATAGATAAACTCCACCGACACTTCGCCTGCTTCATTCACTGAACCGTACATGAATCCTCCTCTCTTCACTGCAAATGCAAGGCTCTGATGCACATAGTTCTGGAATGAGTTTGCGGCATCCCTGTCTAAAGACAAGGAGCTGCAATGCGGTTTTTCTTGACGCTCGATCCGGGTTTGACGTGCAATCAGATCATCCATGGTCATCTTCTTCCCAAAAGTTCCGTGTGGAGTTACAGGCGGCCCTGCCACAACTCTCTCCCCACTATACACAAGGTATACCATAGCTCCGTGCGTGAGTCCAAGAGACGATAAACTGGAATCCAAATTCTTCATATCAGTAAAAGAAGCAGCATCTCTGTCGGCCCCTTTTGCAAGCAACAGCGCTCGATTTCGTGACAGCAACTGTTGTGACACAGGCACATTCAAGGTTTCTGCAATCGCGTACTGCAGTTGTTTGACAGTTGCATTCGCATCCACCGTCACGCGTTCCAATCCATCTCTGCTCCTCACTCTTATCAGCATCTTGATTGATCAAAAAAAATACACCACCAACTCCAAGAACCACCACACAAGACCACAAAAGTAAAATCAACAACGCTCTTATCACTTTATCCAAAAGCTTACAAAACACTTCAATCTCGGGGCGCAAACACCACGACAAGACAAGCGAACCCCACGAGACCTAAATCGTCGTCTCGCTCCTCTTCCTCGTCTTTTTCCTCCTTCTCTTCGAAAGAAAACTTCGAGCTGCAAAAGGAGGGTTGCTTATTCCCTACTGGAAAACACAAAACCCTAATTAATCTGGACGTGTATCACGAGGTAAACGACACGACACACCGGAACCCTAGAATCGAAGTTCGAGGTCCCAGAGGAAGGTTGCCTCTTCCCTTCGTAAAAGCAGCAAGCCTAATTAGGGTTTGATAGATCTAGACGTGTGTTACAACGTGAACGACACACCCAAACCCTAAAAACAAGCGTCTTCCCTACTAAAACAACAAGCCCTAATTAGGGTTTGTTAGACACACCGGAACCCTAAAATCAAACTTCGATTTCCAAGAGGAAGGTTGCTTCTTCCCTTCGTATAAACAGCCAACCCTAATTAGGGTTTGGTAGATCTAGACGTATGTTACGAGGTGAACGACACACACCGAAAGCCCAAAAACAAGCTTCTTCCCTCTGAAACAACGAACCCTAATTAGGGTTCGTTAGATCTGGACGTGTGTCACGAGGTGAACGACACACCGAAACCCTTAAAAAGATCGATAAATGTATGGGTGTCACTAGTCACTACCACTACTACCTAGTACCTACTCCTGCCACCTCCCTTTGTCTTTTTGGAGTGAGATTTGGGATTGTTTTGTGTTTTGGGAGTGGATTTCGACTTTCGAATTCCTTAACAAAGTTTCTAAAGTTCCCATTTCTTCATTTTCTTGTCTTTTGGTTTTCCTTTGGGGTTTTTTTTTTTGTTTTTCGGGCTTCTCTTCAAGGTGTGGTAGATGGGCTATGGTTGGTCGGTGGGTGAGCGTTCTGTGGTTGGTAAGCCCTGTGGATTGGGGGTCTTATTAGAATAAGGCACTCGCCCAAGGCAACAATCAAAGGTAGGTGTTGAATTCTGGTAACTTCCCTTTCCAAGGGCCTTAGCATGCATAATTGAATTGTTAACCCTAGTTTTCCAAATCTAACAGCCACCATCAGATTTAAGGTGCCCTCCAAATACAGTAGGAAATCCCTGACAAGTCATCACGTGTATGGTAATGCCCTGCTAATTGAGAACCTAGGGCAGAGCCAGAGGTTTGTTTGTTGGTGTAATGCCCTATTGCTAGAGCATTACTTTCTTTACAAGTTGAAGTAGGGTAGAGACGATGGTCATAGTACACCTAAGAACACAGAGGCTCTTGGCAATCTCATGAGATTCTGGTTGGATCTGAGGTCGAGAGATGGATTGTAGAGGAGGTCTGGGTGCACCTAGCGCGCTTTAGATCGCCCAATTTGGACTTAAAATGCAAAAGTTATGGGCTTTGGAAGGTCTTGACCTCATTGAAAAAAATTCAAGAGTTATCAAACAACAAGCCTCCCTACCTTCAAACAATGCACATCCTATAAACAAACATTCTAACATTGACATTTGTCAAAAATCTACCTTATCACCAAACATGCACATTGTCAAACTAATCACAAACGTTGAAAAAACCAATACTTTTTAATTAATGTTTCAAATCGAAACCTTAAAAAGGGCTAAAAAGTGTTTGGTTATCAAACCCTAAAGGTTTAGGAAACCCTAATTAAGTAGCTGCTCTCATGTGTAGCGCCGCTCCAAAACCCTGAAACCAATTCCCCCTACCCTCTCCTCTCTCCACACTTAGAAGCCCTTGACTCTTGCTCTCTCTCGTTTCTTGCTCGCAAGCTCAAAGGCGCTTTTTCACAAAGCTCCTCCAACAATGGCGACTAGCTCCTCTCTCTCCTTCAATGCCCATGTTTCTTTGTGTTTTGATTACATACATCACCTTTGACCATCTCTAATGCTAGGTGTTTCATGCGTGTGCAGGTGGTGGCATAGCTCAAAGGCACCTCTTGAGTTTGTGAGCTCGTGTAAACACCCACACATGAGTAGATGGGGTACTGTATCAAGTCCACCCCCAGTTTATGCATCACATTAGATTCTAGCTCCTCAATGCCACAGACACTAACTTTAAAACTTTTTCTATCACAAATGTTCTCGGCAATGACTAAAGTTTTTGGCAGTGTTGTAAGTGCAACTGGCAAATTCAATCCAAATTCCACTATTCCATTTTCTTAGATTAATGATTCAATCATCAATTTCTACAAGTCGTTATTCTTTTCTTCCCTATGATTTGCAATTTTTTATCTACAATTGATGTTGTGACAAATCTCGATAGTGTGGCATTCTAAAACTTGATTTCCTTCTTTGTTGAAGTAGTTACAGCATGTTTTGTTTTGACATTTAGCCTTGTTGTTCATGGTAGTAGCAAATTCTATTGCAGTCAGTTTCTTAGCAATCCAATAAATGAACTTACTATCCAAGTTGCTTTGATGTAGTAGCTAGGGTATTGTATCAGGTCCACCATCACCACCACCACCAATCCTTCTAATCCCTTTCAACAAGTCTTGTTTTGTTGAACCTTGTGTCTTGAACCTCAAACATGTTGTTTCAGTGGTCTTTTCTCGAGTCATGTCCTTTACCATCAACCTAGGCAACTGGTCCACTTGACTTGGGTGCAACCCTGCACATTAAAAGTTCACTACCATTTTGTTTAGGGAAATTGCAGTTCATTGTCTTTAAATATTGAATTCTACTATGTAAGTCTTCATAATTTCCAGATGGAGAATATGGATATGTATGTCAAAAGGAGATACAAATGAGACCATTGGATAATCGGAATTGAAACATACACAGTAGATAGAGAGAGTGGTTACTTATTCCTGTTTTTGCTGGTATGTCAATGCTTTTCTCCACACGGGTTTACACAAAGCTTGTGGCTATAGACCTTCCTAACATGCCAAATTTGCTAGAGACACTACCCAAATATTCTTTAGGTTGAGTTGGAGGTGAGCTCGAAAGCATCATTACTGTGTCAATATTGGGATCTACTTCATCCAAAATTGGCTTTGGAGCTTGAAATCAGGCAATCTTTGTGTCTTGTGACTTTTGCAACTATCAGGTCGTAGTAGGGGACCCTTGAGCTATGTTGCCTAAAGAATATGTCTTAACAATCTTTTTGATCCCCAGCAACAATTGCTCCTCCCCTTGTTCAACCCAAATAGTTATTACTTTCTTTCTGTTGATCCCATCAACAACTCCTCCCTTTTTTTATCCCAATAACTGTTGCAACTGCTAATTTCTTTTTTTTTAATCCTCAACAATAGCTATTTTTTTAACATAACCAAACATTTAAAATACCCCTCATGTGCCCCCCCTTGCATAATAAAAATCATCTCATGGCCCATCACCAAACTAATCTCATGTAAAACTATTCAAATTTTTTACAAATATGCCCACCTAAACTCTTAATATTGAACATTAAAATTTGATGGTTGGTCACCAATATGAAAAACCTATAACATTGTTTTTTCAACCAAGTGTTTGGTAATGGGATAAAAAGACAACACCCATAGGATTTTTTTTGTTCTAACATAGGCCGATGGTTGCACTACATGAATGTTCGATGATTGGCCTATGTTTAATGATGGGCCAATTTACCCTAACCTTGTATGGTGGGAATTACATTTGTAATTGTTGTTGTACACAATTGCCCAATGCATAGGCATTTCACAAAACAAAACACATGTTATTCATGTTTATACTTTATACCAATTTCATAGTTTGGAACCTAGAACCAATGAGTAAGGGTAGCATGTATGTATACCCTTGATGGACATTTTTCAAAATTACACACAGTCAACTCCCTTTATAATCACGCCGTTAGTGACCAATTTTTTTGTGACATTGATGAATTGTGATTCAAACATAACCTTCTAACATGTGCAAGCCTTAGCAATTCTTCAATGGGTTGCCACTGTTAGTCATAGTTTTTCATCTCTTCCACATATATCAGCTAGTGCATCTCCATCACTAGCTAATTTGTGCAAGAGGATGTCTTTTTAACATTACGTCTTCCACTCCATTATTATTGTGATTGTCTTGGTTCTTTTCGTATGTTCACATTTGCTTATACATGCTTTGTACTTTTTGTGGATGGATTTCCATCCTTGTTTTATTATATACAAGGCTTTATTTACAAGATTGTGACTATAGGTAAAAAAAACTTTGTAAAATTACCTTTTATGCTCGAATAAAGGTGTCAACAATTGTTTAAATTTTCTAGGTGGCTTATTTAAGCTCTCCTACACATTATTAAACTTGAAGAAGGTTATGATTTGTGTTTGTTTTAATGTGAAGATCTACATGAAGTTTGAGTTCCTTGTGTATCTTGTTAACTAATTTTTTTAATTGGAATGTTTTACTTTCTCAACAAGCTCACATTTTTTTGTTTGTTTATAATAGAAAATTATGGTCTTTTTCTTTTCTCTTCAATTGGATTCATTCTTGGTAATTTACGCAACTTGCACACAAAGCAGCACTAACATTATCAAAGGGCACTACAATTTACAAAACCTTAATATTCGCCCAAAATTATCCTCATTATAATCACATTTATTATAAAAAAATTTACAAATGTTTTGTGCTGCTAATGAGTGAGATAGTAACTCAAAAAAGTGATGTTTCATACTAAAATGGATGGTTACCAAAAATGTATGACACAAACAAGAATGATGTTTCTTACTAAAAATGGATGGTTACCAAAAAAAATGTGTGACACAAACAAGAATGTGACTAAAAAGGGTGATTATAAAGAAGGTTTACTGTAACTAGTTTCCAACCCTTGACTACAGGTTCTAAAAACTCACAAAATCGATTTTGACCCTTAACTAGGGTTCTAACAAAATCAAAGAATTGAGTCAAAGAACCTACCCCAAACTGATGATTCTTTGTCAGTTCTTCCGCGGATCCAACAAGTTTTTGAAAATTTTCAAAAACCTGGAAGCATAGGTTCTTTTGATTCTCAAGGTATTATAGAAACGAAACTAGAATCTTTGATGGTTGCATAAAATGTTATTGTGAGTTATGGGGTAGCCATGGTTTTGGGCTTAAATCCTATGGCCCATATTTTAGGGTTAGGGCTACAATTTGGTTTAGGCATTTTACAGTTAAGATTGAATTCTCCGAAGACCATTTCTTAGGGTCAGGGTTTTAATTTGGTTCATGAGTTTTAAGGTTTTGGACTCAAGTCGTGGGGTTCAATTTTTAGGGTTAAGATGAAGGAAGGTTTCTTTCAGGTTCAGGGTTCAAATCATCAGTCAATTCCTAGGGTTAGAATTAAGGATTGGTTAATGTGTTTTAAGGTTTTGGATTCAATTCATGGGTTCCAATTTTTTAGGATTTGGATTCAGTTCGTGAATTTTAGGGTTTTGAGCACCCAATTTTGAGGCTTAAGCACTGATTACACTTGCAATTAATCATTTTATTCTGAATGCACCTCCAAATGATTATCAAGAAACTATTAAATATTCACATGTAATACATGAAATACAAATTATTGCATAAAAATAAATACAAACCTTTCTTACTATCACCGTAACACATTTGTGGGATCATAACTATTGCCAGATTTGCTTTCCCCAACCTACTTACTCTCTCTCTCCCTTATGACACAGACCACCACCTCTTTTTGCCTTCTCCGCCCTTGTAAAGCTCATTATAATTGTTCCCAAAAATCTCCTTAAATTGTTGATGAAACCCATTTTTTTAATAATTAAATACTTTGACATTGTCAACAGCAGATACAATGATCTTGGATTGTCATGGCACAAACTAAGACATTTTTTTTCAAATGATTAAATATTTTGACAAAATCTGTGAATCATCCACTGCAGGAACCCTATATCAACTAATTCATGTAAAACACCCATGTGGAGTAATGCAATGATCACTAAGGAGGCACCTTTTGACTAATTGCTACTTATTCTGCACACAGAAGTTAGGACTTCAACTTGGAAAGTCATTGTAATTCCCATGCACCAAAGTATACTCAACATTGCTAGAGATGCAAATTGTCTTCGAAAAGGCAAGAACTTCTAGTAACCTTTCCACCTATATTAATACAATGAATGAACTCAGAAGAAAAACACACACATGCACACATTGTTGCTCTTGTAAATTTCATCTTGGGCTTTCTCCATCTCAAGTTGAAAAACTTTTGTAAGGTCAAGCACAAAAGATCCTAGTCATTACCGCAGCAGACAAGTACAGACTTACAGAGAAATTCTGCTCACAAAGCACAGTTGCTTCCTGTAGCCTGAGTCATGCATGCATACATGGTGGACATGGAGGACATTGGGGGCATCTCCATTGCAAATGCCCAGAATGGCACATATATTGACAGAGAAACAGGAGGATGACAGAATGACATCTCTGCCTTGCCAAACATTATGCACTCCAACCCACAAGGGCATGATCATGCGTCCACTCAAAATCTGATGACAAACAAAGTTAAACCTTGAAGCCTCGGCTGTTCCGGCGACCTCGGGCCTTCTCAAACTTGCGACCCTTTGCACGTGTGTATGGCTTAGTATTACTATGTGGCACACCAGGTGCCCTTCCAAAGTGCTTCACTGCCTCCCGAGCATTCTTGGGGCCCCGCAACAAAATCTGCAACAACCGATCTTATGTGACTGATAACTACACCAACTTCTAGGACTTAACAGTGAAAAGGATTGTTTTGACTTTTGAACTTCCATTTCCCAGTCAATGAAAATGAGCAAAAATGAACAACAGCTAAACAAGTTCCAGGCACAAAACTAGCCTACACTCCATAACTGAGAAATTCAAAATCCTACTGAAGAGAACAAGCTTCAGGGCCACAATTAGATGTGGAAAGTATCCTCAATGCTCAGCAGATGTGAAAATGGCATCTAATTGTGCACAAGGACACATTAGACCTGCAGATTCTGGGGTGAAATTCTCTGCAAACTTTGTACTTACAGTGTTTGATCCTGTAGGTGCACGGAGTGCAAGCTGATCAAATGTGAGCACTTCACCACCAGCCTTGAGAATGCGGGCTCGAGCAGTCTCAGTGAAGCGGAGAGCTGCCACCTTGAGAGCTGGCACCTCATACAATCTAGTATCATCAGTCACAGTCCCAACAATCACAGCAATCTTGTCTTCCTGCAAAACAAATTCAGCAATCTTCAGAAGTGCAATTCCACAGTATACAGAACTAGGGAAATACAAATCTCCAGTATGAAAGTCTTATCTGCTGTTCATTAAAAAATCTTCCTGCACAATGAGAACTTCTAATGCCGATAAATTAAGTCCACCTGAATAAAATTGGCAGGTGAACAGCTAATAAGGTTATAGAGATTCTGACAAGATACCAGCAAAAAGGAGGAAACCCAATCCTAAGAACACTTTGTACAACAGCAACAGTCAAAGATATGTTGCTGCTGCTTGTTCAAACATCATCTCTCTGTCAACAAACTAAACAACAGACACTGATGAAATCTGACTAGCTGTAATGGCATCTCAGGGCATGAAGATGGGAAATTGGAACAGGAAGAAGAGGAGCTGACCTTTCCAGCCATATATCTGACAAGGCGGGACAGAGAAAGAGGGGGCCGATTAGTCCTGCTCATGAACAGGCGCTTCAACACCACGCCATTGAATGAGCTTCCAGTTCTCCTGACCAGAAAACGGTAGAGCTGCATCCCTTCCACAGTTACAACCATCAGGACAGCAAGACCACAGACCAGAACAAAGAGTCTGTCCACAAACTCTAAACTTCACCTCTGATTCAAACATCAGGAAAACTTCCACTGAATTTCCCATAAGATTACAGTTAGCTGCAAGAAGAGTGCTCAAGGATTTCAATCCAGTGAAAATGGATCTATAGCACCTGCAACACTGATGGAACTTTGATCACCCTCTGAAATAGGGACGTCTTGTAAAGGTTTTCTTGAACATACCTTCACAAGAAGCTTCAGGTACACATTCTCACTCTTTGGCGCAGTACGTTTGGTCTTCTTGTTGCGACCACCTGCCTTCAAGTCGATACCCTACAACATCCAAAAACCAGCAAAAGTTGCAGTCAGCCGAAAAAACAAAATCCGATACTGCAGTCAGAACCTCAAACTGTAATGGCTTCACGAACAGAGACCATAAGCTAACCTTGAAAACTGAAGTTCAAAGCCAATGGGAAGTAGGAAATCAACCAGAGATCACAGTACGCTTCAGATAAAAAGGAAAGAGGAGGCCTGGAAACCTAACCCTTAAACAAAACAAACACAGTTCAAGGAGACTGAAAATAGCAGAAAGATACTAATCATTGCCACTGCCTGATGATGGTCCCCTCTACAGAAAAAAGAAATTAGCATAGAGCTCTCCACACAATAAAGAGAGCCGGAATCCAAATGATGAAGGCGGAGCCTAACACCATTCAAAGCGTGAACAAACACAGAAAGCCTTGTAGAGAAGGAAGAAAACGATATAGGAAACGGAAAGAAACTCACCATGATTATTATTAACTATGAAACGTCGTCCGTCACAAACGTAAAGCTCCAGTCGCCAGCAAGCCTGCAAACCAACACCTTGGAAGAGAAACGAAAGATGAACAAAGGCAGCCTAATCTGCTGAGCACCAAACCCTAAAAATGATCTGAACCGTCTATTTCAACGTCGCACTTTGGACGGTCAGATGAGGTTCGAGAGACTGATCGGACGGCTTTGAATGGGAGATGGGAACTGCACTTATAGCTCGTAGTTAGGGTTTGGAGCTCTCTCTTTTACTTTTATGTTTGTACGTGTTTGCAAGGATAGTAGGACTTGCGCGAGAAGGTCTTTCTGCCATCATCATCAGGCGTCGCCATGGGTCGTCGTAAGTGCTTTTCTGTTCCTCTATGCTCTCTTGTTGCTGATTAAATTTTCTCTTTTCTTGCCTGCTTTTCTACCTAGTCGAGGAGTACAGGGATGGTCGCCGCCGACAAGTTTTTGTGGGGGAAGTTGTGTAAAACCGTGATGTGTTAATATTTGACGGCTGTCTTCGTAGTTTGAAGAGCTATTATCGAAAGCTTCGTGCTTTTTGCGTCGTGCAGCTAAGCCATGTGTGTAATGCTTGTGATTTCGGATTGTTGACTTTTCCTTTGTAGGCCCAGCAAGGTGCTATCGGCAGATCAAGAACAAGCCGTATCCAAAGTCACGATTCTGCAGGGGTGTGCCAGACCCCAAGATTCGCATCTATGATGTGGGCATGAAGAAGAAGGGAGTGGACGAATTCCCCTTTTGTGTGCACTTGGTCAGTTGGGAGAAGGAGAATGTGTCCAGCGAGGCGCTGGAAGCTGCTCGCATTGCCTGCAACAAGTACATGACTAAGTTTGCTGGCAAGGATGCATTCCACCTCCGGGTACGAGTACATCCTTTCCATGTGCTCCGCATCAACAAGATGCTTTCATGTGCTGGGGCTGATAGGCTTCAGACAGGAATGAGGGGAGCTTTTGGAAAGCCACAAGGTGTCTGTGCTCGAGTTGCCATCGGGCAGGTGTTGTTATCTGTGCGCTGCAAGGATAACAATGGAATCCATGCTCAAGAAGCTCTCCGCAGAGCCAAATTCAAATTCCCTGGTCGCCAGAAGATCATCCTTAGCAGGAAATGGTATGTAACCAGGCCCATCTTAGTAGAGCACTTTAATAATATGTGTGTGAGTCAACTGACTCATGCAGGAGTTTTGTGAAGGATTAACAGGAGTGCTTAGCAGTTTCTCTACAAGGTATGCACTTGGCTATGAAGTATCTTTCAGCTTCCTGTTAGTATGAAGTATGGGCATATGATCTATGTTGTCTGCTTTTCTTTTTCGGTTTGTAATTTTGTAGGATCACTGTTAGATGTGGCATAGTTGTAAGCTTCAGCACCATACTGTCGAATAGAATATTTCCTGCCACTGAGAATATGCTTCCTCAAAACCCTGTTGCAGGGGGTTCACAAAGATCTTGAGGACGGACTATGTCAAGTGGAAGGAAGAAAACCGTCTTCAGCATGATGGTGTGAATGCAGTGGTATGTGTCTCTTTCAACCAGTTTTGTGGTGTTCCAGGATGCAGTCAACACCTTCATCCTGTTGTGTTGCTAGTTTTGTATTTTCCCTGTGCTTGATTGCTTTAACAAGTGAGACACTGTCACTTTTGTTCACTTTCTGTCACTTTTTGTTTCTTCATTGTAATTTGTCCCTTCTGTGCCTGTTCCTTCTTCTTGGTTCTATAAGTGCTTATCTAGAAGTTTTTCTTTGACTTTTAAGGAAAAGTTTTAGCTGTGTTCTGGCTTTTGTAATCGTGAGTATGAAGATTTCTCAATTCTCATGAGAGTTACTATTGTTGTATCATTTTTTTGTCACAGCTTCTTGGATGCCATGGGCGACTGTCAAACCGAACACCAGGGAGAGCTTTTGTAGACGCAGCTGTGTCCTCTGCCTAAGGGTAGAGCCAGCAGAGTACTGGAACATTTAATTTTGAGCAATGATATTGGATTCATTGTATGCACCTGATGCATGGAAATTCAATGTTTGTGATTATTTGAAGATGGAATCAAGTTCTCACTTAATCAAAACTTTTTGTGTCCATCCATGGGTCAGTTCATGAATGGGGGTGAATGTTGAATTGGAAAATCAAAGAACAAACACATAATGGACACATAATAGACACATGCACTATGTATCTCACTGGAACATAATGCATTGGAATTGGGTTTTTAGAGATAGACAAACAGGATGCTCAAACCCAAGTTGTCTGGCTAGAGTTCAAGCACCTCTTTGATATGTGGTTGTCACCCTAGCACACTTTTGTATGATTACTCACAACATGAGATCCATATGGTGAAGTCATGGTCATGAGCTGCTGCTTTTGAGTGACTTAGTCTAAATCTTGTGTCTGGAAACATAACAGAAACCTACTGTACTGATGTTTGTATGATGGTCTACCTGAACCTTTGGGTGGATCAACTATAGACCTGGCTGCATTCACACTTTGGAACCCAGTTAGAAACAGAAAGCTTACTTAGAGGGAGGTGCCTACATATTGGTGTAGTTATTGAAGGTTTTATAGATTATCAACATGAGATGCCTGAAGCTCTGTGACCAACTGATACAGATGCAGGTTCTTATATTGGTCTACTTCCTGGATGCAACTTAGATCAACTTCTGCATTATCCAACCTGACAATTCGGTCATTTGTAGGGTAGGGTGGGGCTTTTATCAAAGAAGCACCTGCCAAGCAGATTCAAGGGTTGCTTACTTCAGGAATTCTGCTCTGAGGGCAATGACTGGTGAAAGAATCAGCAGAAGCATAATTTTCATGATGCCAGGTATCATGGAAGTGATGAAAAAAAGAGATGGGTGTTTCAAAAAGTGAAATGCCACACCATTGTGGAGGGTAGTTTCCACTTGCTAATATGCCCCCCAGACACACTAAAAACATTCTGCTGGTTCTTAATGCTTGAGTTAAGCACAAGTGTCCCCCAATCTTACTGTAAAACAATCGATCACAATGAGTATGTTGAGCAAAGAGACTGTTTATCTCTTATTGGCCATATTTCTTCATAAACAACTGACGCAATCATCTCACTCACCTGATTGGCTGAGAGGATGTGGGGGTCAGAACCCATAATCTGTGACCTTCTTGTCATTTCCTACCTACTAAACTCCATAATCGCACCCTCATGGATGATATCTGAAAACCCTCTTGCTCTTGGATGATGAATAGGAAATTTCAAAATCAAGCCCCGCCCTCATGGATGATGAATAGGAAATTTCAAAAACAAGCTCTGCCCTCATGGATGATATCTCAAAACAAGGTGCAAACATGACAACTAATTGATATGGCACTTATCAATAACAAGAGAGTAGACAGGTGGGATGCAAGAATCATCCGGGTGATGAAGGTCATCTCGATGATCACATCAGTTGTTCATGTCTGGTAACTGGCTTGAGGCTGCAGGTTACCGAATATAGCCTCGCCTCTCCCGCGGCTCAGTCATATCCTGTAACCTGTGGCCTCTCACCAGTTACCTAGTCCATAACCATACTGCTTCTTGGATGAAAACATCATAACTGCTCTCTTCATGGATGAAAATAACATTCATCATACATCAATTTCTAATATTTCATTAACGACAAGAATGATGACAGATA
>Ga0116231_10005950_pt1 | contig 23686 bp, 20 predicted proteins | sample S1TSphgellanicum_2_FD_89695 | JGI IMG/M metagenome (GOLD analysis project Ga0116231, IMG submission 89695) | Host-associated microbial communities from peat moss isolated from Minnesota, USA - S1T2_Fd - Sphagnum magellanicum MG | ecosystem: Host-associated > Plants > Peat moss > Unclassified...
CACGACGGGGATGGTGGCGCATTACTTCGATTCGAAGCAGGAGATCATTCTCGCCGCACTGCGCCTGATGCTCATGCGCATCGAACAACGGCTGACCCGCGAGCGCGGCGGCGGCGAGGCCAACTTGGTGGCGGTGCTCTGCGAGGCGCTGCCGCTCGATGCGCCGCGATTCACCGAGTGTGCTTTCTGGATGGCATTTTGGGGACAGGTGTCCGCGGACCCGAAACTCAAGCGCTTGAACGTGTGGGTGCATCGTGCCTACGCCCGTCTGTTCGCGCGCTGCCTCAAGGAACGCTGGCCCGAGTGGTCGTCGTGGCCCGAACCGGTACGCGAGCAGGTATTGGGATCGGTGATGACCTTCATCAATGGACTGACCGCGAGCGCCGTCACGAGTCCGCGTGATTGGCCGCCGCCGCGCCAGATCGAGCAGCTGCGGCTGCAGCTCACGTTGCTCAAAGACTGGGCGAATCCCGCCCGCGCCGCCCGCACCGGTTAATCAACGGAGATCAAGATGGATTTCGCGCTTACCGAAGAACAGCAGATGGTCATCAAGACGACGCGCGATTTCGTGCGCAACGAATTGCTGCCGCACGAACATGAGGTCGAGGAGAGCGGGGTTCTGCGCCCCGAACTGCTGCGCGAGCTCAAAGCCAAGGCCATCGAAGCGGGCTTGTATGCGGCCAATATGCCAGCCGAGGTCGGCGGTGCCGGCCTCGATACGGTGACCTGGGTACTCTATGAAAAGGAGCTCGGGCGCGCCAACTATGCGTTGCACTACTCGTGCGTGGGGCGCCCGTCGAACATTTTGCTCGCCTGCGCCGGTGAGCAGCGCGAACGCTACCTGTTGCCCGCGGTCCGGGGCGAGCGCACCGAGTGTCTGGCCATGACCGAGCCGGGCGCCGGGTCGGATCTTCGCGGCATGAAGACGAGCGCCGTCGCTGCGGGCGAGGAGTTCATCATCAATGGCACCAAGCACTTCATCAGCAGCGCCGACCACGCGGATTTCGTGATCCTGTTCGCCGCTTCGGGGGAGGAGGCGAGCGCCCAGGGAAGCCGCAAGAAGATCACGGCCTTTCTGATCGATGTCGGACACCCGGGCTTCGAAGTGCGCCCCGGCTACAAGAACGTCTCGCACCGTGGCTACACCAACAGCATCCTCGAGTTCAACGACTGCCGCGTGCCGAAATCCGCCGTGCTCGGCGAGATCCACCGCGGCTTCGATGTCGCGAACACCTGGCTCGGAGCCACCCGGCTGCAAGTCGCGGCAACCTGCTTGGGACGCGCCGAGCGGGCGCTCGAGCTCGCGAAACAGTGGGCGGTGGAGCGGATTCAATTCGGCCAGCAGATCGGCAAATTCCAGGGCGTGAGTTTCAAGCTCGCGGATATGGCGATGGAATTGCGTGCCGCCGAGCTGCTGGTGCTGGATGCGGCGTGGAAACATGATCAGAAGATCAGCACCGACATGGACATGGCCATGGCCAAGCTGAAGGCGACCGAAATGCTCGCGATGGTGGCCGACGAGGCGTTGCAGATCCACGGCGGCATGGGCCTGATGACCGATCTGCCGCTGGAGAGAATCTGGCGCGATGCGCGTATCGAGAGGATCTGGGACGGCACCAGCGAGGTGCAGCGTCACATCATTTCGCGAGGACTGCTGCGCCCCCTTGGCGGGTGAAGACGCCCAGCTACGGGGTGCGGCGTTGCAGCATCAACTCAAGATTCTGATTCGACTGCCGACACCAAGGGGTAACTTAAGGAGAAGACTATGTCCATCGATACCACAGCTAGCGCGACCGCGAACGCGGCGCAAAATTCCTCGGCCGGAAGCGTTCAGGTCAGCGTGCTCAAGAAGGCCATCGATCTACAGGCGAATGCGGTGCTGCAATTGATCCAAAGTGCCACCCAGCCGTCGGAACTGGCCACCGAAGGCAGCGTTGGCACTCAAGTCAACACCCACGCATAACCCCACCCAGCAGCGCAAGCTCCAAAGCTACCGTCCGGTCCATTGGGGCTTGCGCTTCTCCGCGAAAGCACGCGCGCCTTCCTTCAGATCCTCGGAGCGGATCACGCGCTGCACGCCGTCGAGCGCATCGTGGACCTCGAAAGCTTCGTGTTCGCTCACCATCTCGGTGTGCCGCAACAGTTGTTTGATCGCGGGAAACAGCAGCGGCGGTCCCGCGGCCAGCTGCTGTGCAATCTGCCGCGCTTTGGCCAAGCCCTCGCCCTTCGGCACCACGTGGTTGGCAAGCCCCCAGTGTTTGGCCTCCGCGGCATCCATCCAGCGGCCGGTCAGCAGGAACTCGACCGCAACATGGTAGGGAATGCGCCGGCGCAGCTTGATCGTGCCGGCATCGGCGAGCACGCCGACGTTGATCTCGGGCAACGCGAACTTCGCGTGCTCTTCCATGACGATGATATCGGTGCCGAGCACGACCTCGAAGCCGCCGCCGCAGGCGATGCCGTTGACCGCGGCGATGAGGGGCTTGTTGAGATTGCGCGGGTAATTCAACCCCCCGAATCCTCCGACCCCCCAGTCCTCGTCCGACTTCTCACCGGCCGCCGCCGCCTTCAAGTCCCAGCCCGGCGAGAAGAAGCGGTCACCCGCGCCGGTGATGATGGCGACTTTCTGCGCGGGATCGTCGCGAAAGGCGCTGAACACATCGTTGAGCTCGCGGCTGGCTTTGAGGTCGATCGCATTGGCCTTTGGCCGGTCGATCGTGACTTCGAGAATGCCGTCGGCGATGACGGTGCGGATGCCATTGGACATGTGAGCTTCCTTTTCGACTCGGGGTTCTAACTCGGTGTTTTCAGCCGAATCAATGCATCGACGGCCACCGCGCCGCGGCCGGCCGGGCGCACGATCACGGGGTTGACGTCGAGCTCGACCAGGCGCGATGCATGGGCTTCGGCGTAGCGCGCCACGCTTAAGACGGCATCGATCAACGCCTCGATGTCGCCGGCGGGCTTGCCGCGATAGCCGGTCAAGAGTTTGCAGATGCCGAGGCGCTCGAGGCCCGCCGCAATGGCTTCGCGAGTCCACGGCGGCAAGAGGCTCACGCTGTCGGCCATCAGTTCGGTGAGCACGCCGCCCGCGCCGAGCACGAGCACCTGGCCAAACTGTGCATCGACGGTGACGCCGATGAGCACCTCGGCCACGCCATCGCTGCACATCTGCTCCACCAGCAGCGACGGCGACAATGTCGCGAGCCTAGTGGCGGCCGCCGCAGCTTCGGCGGTGCTGCGCACGTTCAGGACGACGCCGCCGACATCGCTCTTGTGTTCCAGGTGCGCGCCTGCCGCTTTCATCGCAACGGGGAACCCCAACTCTGCCGCCGCGACGCCCACCTCGTCCAGCGTGAGCGCTCCGGCACCCGCCACGGCGAGCAACTTGGCGCGCGGTATCTTGAGCCCGAATCGCGCCAGTTCGAGTTTACTGTCCCGCTCGGACAGTGATACCGCCTCGCCGCGTGCAGCATCGGCCGCAGGCACGCGAAGTTGCACGGCTGGATTGGCGCGCCACGCCGCGCCCACCGCGCCGGCGAGCGACAACGCCTCGAGCGCTTCGCGCTGGCCTTGCAAGGGAATGACGCCGCCTTGCAGACAACGCTCACGAATGCGCTTGGATAAGGTTTCCGGCAGCGATGCAATCAACGCTGCCCGGGTCGGCGCACCGCGCGCGGCGGCGATGAACACGTCGATCACGGCATCGAACGAGGCCGTGTCGGCCGCCTGTTCCGGCGGCGAATCCAGCATGAAGCCGACTGCATCGTAGCCGGCGTGCAGGACCGTCGAGAAAACGCGTTGCAGCGCCGGCGGGTCGAACCAGAGGTAGGTGTGGATATCCAAGGGATTGGCGATGGTGACGCGGTCGCTCAAGCTTTCGCCGAGAGCGGCCGCCGCGGCCGGCGGAACGCTCGGGAAATCGAGATCCAAGTCGCGCGAGACGTCGGCGGTCATCGCCATGTCGCCGCCCGATGCGCCCATGACGAGAACCCGATTGCCAGTGAGCGGTCCGCCCTCGTGAAACAGCTTCAACGTTTCGCTCAAGGTCGAGAGCGTGTCGCAGCGCGCCACCCCCGCCTGACGGCAGTAGGCATCGAACACGGCGTCGGTTCCGGCAAGAGCACCGGTATGCGAGCGCGCCGTGCGCGCGGCCGCGGCGGTGCGGCCGGACTTGATCACCGCAATGGGCTTGCCCGCGCGTCGCGCCAAATCCGCGGCGGCCGCAAATCGCACCGGATCCTTGATGCCCTCCAGATACAGGCCGAACGCGCTGACTCGCGCGTCGGCGCACAGAATCTCGATGAGATCCTCCACCGCGAGGCAGGTTTGATTGCCGACGGTCAGCAGTAAGCCCACGGCCAATGAACGATCGTTGTACATGAGCGTGAGCGCAATCGTGCCGCTCTGACAGATCATGGCCACGCCGCGTTCGACGCGGGCGCCCACGACTTGATCGGGCAGCAGGGCCGTGCGATCGAAGAAGTTGACGAAGCCGTAGCAGTTCGGGCCGAAGAAAGGCAGGTCACCTGCTCCCTTCACGAGATCCTGCGTGAGGCGCTCACCCGTCTCGTGTCCCGTTTCGGCGAAACCTGCGCTGAAGCAGACGAAACCACCGGCATCGCGCGCCGCGAGTGCCTGTGCGACCGCCGGCGCCTCATGGCTGGGGACCGCGACGAACGCGGCATCGGGGCTGCCGGGCAGCTCGGCGACCGATCGATAGTAGGTCGTCTGCGGGGTCGAGGCTCGGGTGGGATGCACGCGCCAGATCGTGCCCGTGTAGCCCAGCTTTGCATTGCCTGCGGCGACGGCGTCGGTCCACGCGCCTGCGCCCACCAGCGCGATGCTGCGCGGCGCGAGCAAGCGTTGGATATCCCGCGTCGGCATGGTGTCAGCGGCGCTTCAATTCGATCTTGCGCGAGCCGGGTGCGAAGGGCTCGCGCGCCGCCGCACATGACTTGAGTTCGGCGAGGAGGCCTAACGTGGCATCCGGCATGCGGGCACTGGCCGGTTTGTCGCCTTGATGTACGTGCATGAGCATCATCTCGGCGCTTGCCACCGCACCTTCGACGCGGGCGCATGAAAACAGGCAGCCGACGTGAATGCGCTTGGCATCGAAATCGAGTACGGATGAGCGGATCTCGAGCTCGTCGGAGAACTTCACCTCATGCAGGTAGTGGAGGTGCATCTCGAGTGTGTAGAGCGTGCCGCGCGTGCGTTCACGATAGGCAGCATCGATGCCGATGTGATCCATGACGGCATCGACGGCGTAGCTCGCGGCCAGACCGTAGTAGGCATCGCGCAGATGGCCGTTGTAGTCGATCCATTCCGCCGCGAGCGTGACCCGATAGACGGGTAGATCCGTCATGCGTGTAGATCCGTCATGCGAGCCTTCAGCCGATTTGCAGCCGCTCACGCGCCTGACCCGCGGTGAGCACACGGGCGCCGAGAGCTTCGATGATGACGCGCGACTTTTCGACCAATTGTGCGTTGCTTGCGTACACACCCTTGCTCAAGTACAGGTTATCTTCGAGCCCGACGCGCACGTTGCCGCCGAGCAGCACCGACTGGGCCACCCACGGCATTTGCATGCGGCTGATGGCGAAGCTTCCCCACACGCAATCGGGCGGCAGGGTGCCCACCATGGCGAGCAGATGGCCGACATCGGCGGGGACTCCGTAGGGAATACCCATGCACAGCTGAATCATGGCGGGCGCCGGGATCAGCCCTTCCTTGATCATCTGTTTGACGAACCACAGGTTGCCCGTATCGAACACTTCGAGTTCCGGCTTGACCCCGAGATCCTTGGCAATGGCGGCGCCCTTGCGCAGGTAATTTGGCGTCGACACGTACGCCCGGTTGCCATCGCCGAAATTTAAGGAGCCGCAGTCCAGGGTCGCGATATCCGGGCGATACAGGCCCTCCTCGCACAGATCGATGACGTGGCGCATGCGATCCTCCTGGCTCACGAAATCGCTGCCGGGACCGGGCGTGTCCTTGAGGCCATGGTCGCCGGCCACGATGTAGCCGCCCATGCCGCAGGTCAGGTTCACGATGACGTCGGTCTTGCTCTCCTTGATGCGCTTGACCACCTCGCGATAGTGGCGCGTCTCCATGCTGAATGCGCCGGTTTCAGGGTCGCGCACGTGGATGTGCACGATGGCGGCACCCGCCTTGGCCGCCGCGATGGCCGTGTCGGCGATCTGTTCGGGGGTGACGGCGCAGTGCGGGCTCTTCGTGACCTTGGTATCGTCACCGGTGACCGCGCAAGAAATGATGACATCGTGGTTCATGTGTTTGGCCCGATGCGAGACGATGATCTCGCTTTTATTATATCGATGATAATATTTAAACGGGATCTAAGCAACCAGACACCGAACTTATACAACTAGGTAAGGCCGCCCCTGAGGCGGCTCGGCCATGAGGGCTTCCAGCGCGGCACTGCGCGGGCTTTCAGCCCGCGCAGTGCCCCTTGACCTGCTCCCTGAAACTATGCGGTTGGTTGCTCAGTTGAATTCGATGAATTCAATCGCGGGATTCGAATCGAAATGGGTCGGTAAACAGGGGTCCAGATAGAGATTGTTGGACTCACCGGTGCTGCCCCCGCCCATTAAACAGGTCGGTACCGCGGTGGATCCGTCATTCACTTCGAGCACCACGAATATTTTGGCGCCCGAATTGAAATCCGCTCTCGACCCGCCTGCGTTACCGACGACATTGAATTCCGCCTGATGCCAGACGGTGCCCAAGTCAAGGACGCTATCCTTGGCCGTGACGGAATACGCCTCGGTACCATTGTAAAAAGTCACTACATCGTTTCCCCCCGCGGCCGCTTTGCCCACCAGCGCCATATTTTCGAGGTCGGTGATCTTCAGGTCGGGAGCGATGGCATGAGCACTGTTTCTGAAGCAACTGTTGGTCGACTTTCCCCATCCGGCGGGACATGCTTTCGTGCCCCAACCGAGCAGCCAATACTGTATGAATACTCCCGCCTGGCCTGTCTTGAACTGATCCGGCCCATAGAGGTACTGCTGCCAAACCGTGCAGCCGCTATGGCCTTGGCATGCCGAGGTGGTACGGTTGCGATTGGAATTGAGCTGCAGCGTAAATTCGTTCGGCCCAAGAATTCCACTCCCGCCGTACGCCGCGACACCGACGCCCTTTTCAGACGTCACGTTCTTCGTGGCGAACAGCCCTTCCGCGGCTGTAATCAATCCCGTGGCTTGCAGTGCGTAGTCGCCGCCGGATTCCGGTGGTGTTCCTATCACGTCCGGTGTTGGTGCCATCCCATCCGGGGACGTTCGCGCTGTAGGCCGAACTCGCAGCTCGCCGACTCCGCATGCCACGCTCTCCCAGACCAGGCTCGGATACGTTGCATGAAAACAGCCCTCGGTGGAGGCCGGGTTGTCCGACATGGCCTTGCGCCACGTGTCGCGGGCTTGGGTTTCAACCGAGTTGGCCTCCGGAAAGCCGGCGTCCGGTAACCCGGCGTCCGGAATTGCGGTTTGAGCGATGAGCGGCTGAAGCCCGCACACGCTCATCACAGTGCCGATCGCGATGCTTTTGACATAACGGACATACGCGTTATTCGTTGATTGCATGAATTTGTCCCTTTCTTTTTGAAACCAAGTACCAGATCTGGGCCGCGAGAAGCGAGCCTCAGAGTCAAACCCGAGCCCTCTATCAAAGAAGGCGTTATCGCGTTGAAATTCGTATCAGGTTCGAGAACAACTTCAGAGTACTGATTTCGAGGCTACTTTTTGTCGTGGTGTTCGATCCCGCCGCCTGTACGCTGCGCCATCGCACGCCGTACGTATTCTCATCGTTACCAGCCGTTCACCAAGTTGGTGATATTGATCGACCCGATGCCGGTGGCGAAGTCCCATCCAGCCGTGGTCGGGTAAGCCGGTTTGAATGACGTGTTGCTAGTCGACAGCACGCCGTACGTCCCGCTCGGACGATAACAGTCGTAGAGTTTGCTCGACTTTGTTGCCATGCACGGCGCGGCAGTACTGCCCAGGTCATAGAGTTCAGTGCCAGTACCCGAGATGCCGAACTCGCCCGTGACGTCGTTGAAGATACAGGACGCTTTGACTCCGGTCCCCGCGGGCCGCGCATTCGACGAATTGCACGCACTGTTGCCTGACGCACCATATTCGGACTTCGCCAGCGCATAAAAGACCGGATTGGGATTGCCTTGCTTGGCGCCTTTTTTCTGGTTTATGAGAGCCTGAACGCCGGCAAGAATGGGAGCCACGAACGAGGTGCCCCCTGCTACGGACCAATCGTAGGGCGCGTTCTTGCTCGTGCAAGTGTGGCCGCCCGAGGGATTCGAGTAACAGTACACGTACCCGTGACCCCAGACGTTGCCGCTCGAGGCGAACAGCGACACGTCAGGTAGATCGCGGACGCCATCCGACGGGTTGCCGAAGAGGGACTCCTGCCAGGTGGGCTTCGGATGTCCCTTGCAGGTGCCGCCGACGACACCCGCGACGCTCGGCGCACCCGTGGCGCAGGCGCTGGGTCCACCGCTGCCGCCCGAATTGCTCAGCAAAAAGGACAGGTCGAGAGAATAATCATCGCCGAGGATGCCCAAGACATTGCACACACCGTCTTTACCGTAAGCGGCGGGCACAGGCGGGATGGTGACCAATCCAAGTTCCAGAACCACGCCGACGGCGGGACTGGCACAGGTGTTGTTCCACGGAATTTCAGCGGGGTACTTGATGGCTGACTCATAGGTTGAACTGTTGCTGGCACGCCAGTACTCGCTTTGGTGATTCTCTGCCGCATCCGCGAAATCGGTGCCGCCAGCGGCGACGGCGTACGGCGTCGAAGCCATGCCATTGACGCCGATCCCATCGCTGACCGCCGTCGACACATCACCAGGACAGCCGGCGCTCAGCTGATCGCCCGCGGACACGTAGATCGATGTCCCCACCGCGGCTCCCTTCTGGAATACGGTGTTGAACGCACCATTGGCCGATGCACCGAGGAATGCTTCGCACTCGCCGTAGCTCATGCTGAGGATGGCCGGCGGACTGGTCGAATCGATGAGATTCTCAGCCGCTAGAAAAAATCCGAAGGCCACATTGGTTTGGGCGCAGGACGCGAGTACGATCGCGGCGTTCGGCGCCGCAGCGCTCGCCCACTCAACGTCGAGGGTCGCCTCGCCAGAATCCCCATTGACACCAGGACTCGTACAATTCGCGACGCTGCTGATCGGATGGGTCTGCTTGAAAGACGCGCTGGTGTAGCCTGACAGTCCCAACTTGGACCTGAAGGTGGTCCAGTCGGCGGTATTGTAGAGGTTGCTGTCCTCGACCAGCACCACCGTCTGGCCCTTGCCGGTGATTCCCGCCTTGAGGAGCGGATTGACGTTGTAGATCGTCCACAAATCGCCGGGTGCCAGGAGATAGCCCGGCAACCCAAGACCGCCCGCCCCCTTACCCGTCGTCAACATGTGTCTTGCGGGGAAGCTGTTCAGCGAGACCACGCCGTTGACCAACTTGGCCAGGTTTGCAGGAATGCGCGGGTTGCTCATGTTGGCAATCCGGGACTCACCCTGCACCTCGAGATTGTGGATTTCGGTATGGAAGGTTTCCCGTACCGCGGCCGCGTCGCCGGAAAAATCGATGATCATGCCGCTGGTGAGCACGCCGTGCACGATCATCCCATGCGTTCCAAGCCAGGTGGTTACCGTGTCGATGTCCGACTGCGCCGGACCGTACTCATCGCGCAAGGTCTTGCTGTCGAGCCAGCGATGAAAATCGGGCGAATTCTTGTCATACAGCCGCTCGATCGCGCTCTCGAGCGCGGCTTCGGTTTCCGGCGGACGCTGCAGCAGCAACTGCATGTGCTCGAGCACCAGCGTGTCGGCAACCGGCCCACGATCATTGTTCGCGTTCGCTTCGGGGCGAACATTGCCGGGAAGCTCAACCGTATCAAGATCATTGATAGGCTGGGTTACCAGAGCGCGCACCTGGGCCTGCGCCTGCGTGGCAAAACTGAACGCTGCGGCGAGCGCCAGTGAGAAAACGACCACCCGATATTTCATCCTTACTTCCCCCTTAGAGTCAAAAATAGGGCCTCGATCCTAGAAGGCGTAATCGCGTTGGAATTTGTGTCAGATTCGCGAAGAAAACTCGGACCACCGGTTTCGAGGCTACTTTTCGCCCTGTGCGATCGCGCGCCGTACGGCGCAGAGCAGATTCTGCGCCGCCTCTCGCCAGGTGAATCGCGCGGCGTGCTCGAGCCCGCGCTCGATCCGCTGCGCCCGGGCAGCCGGTGTTTCTTCAAGGGCCTCGCGCAGACACTTGGCAAGCCGCTCCACATCGGTGGGCGATGTCAGCCACGCCGCCGGACCCGCCACTTCCGGCAGCGACGTGGTATCGCTGGTGATCACCGGCACGCCGCTCGCCAGCGCCTCGAGAACCGGCATGCCGAAGCCTTCCGCGTACGACGGGTAAACCATGAGCCTGGCATGGCGCAGCAGCGCCGGCAGCGCCGCGTCATCCGCATCCTCGATGATGCGAACGCGGCCGGTCATTTGCAGCCGCTCGATCGCCTCGAAGATCGCCGCATAGGCGAAATCCCGCTGACCGATGATGATCAAGGGCGGCGCAGAGGCGTCCAGCCGCGCGTACGCTTGCACCAAGCTCACGTGGTTCTTGCGAGGTTCCAACCTGCCGAGCGTGCAGAGGTACTCGCCGGAGCGCAGGTTCCAGCGGCGCAAGCGTTCCTCACCGTCTCGGCCCGGATGAAAGCGCGTGCGATCCACCGCGTTCGGCGTGAGGATCACACGCGCAGCGTCGATGCCGTAATGGGCGGCAATCTGGCGACGCGAGTAGCCGCTCACCGTCAGCGTGATCGCGGATCGGCGCACGGCGTGGCGCGCACTGACGCGGGCTACGCGCGCGAAGCTGCGGGCGAAGAACTGCGGGTGGGTTTCGAACAGCACGTCGTGGATCGTGCACATGCAGGGGCCGGCCGGCAGCAGCGGCAGCCGGTACTGCACGTGCAGAATGTCCAGCCTGTGCCGTCGCTGCAGCGACGCGAGCTGCCAGGCTAGGCGCCAGATGCCGGGCCGCTCGCGCATCAGGACCAGATGCACATTGGGCCGCGAGAATTCCGCGAGCGCGGCGCGCAGCGCCGGCGGATTCGCGAGGAAAAAAAAGAACTCGATGTCGGGAGCCTGGACGATGGCCTCCCGGTACAAGCCGATCAAATGGCTGCGGCTGCCCTGATAGATGCCGTCGAAGGTGTGAAAATCGACGCCCAGTCGCAATGCAGGACGCGCGGCCACCGACTGCGTCAAGAGGTTTTCGGCGATACTTGCAGCGTGAGCAGCGCGACGCTGTGCGCCGGCAGCGTCACCATCGGGACCTCTGCTGCCGGCAGGTCCGAGTCGGTCAGCTGCATCGCCCCGGGTAGATCGTCGCTCTGCAGCACGTCACCGGCCGTGAGCAGCTCGAGCTGCGCGGAGCTGACCGTGGCATTCGAAATGCTCACGCGCGCCAAGTGCGTGTGCGAATAGTCCTTGTTGATGATCAACACCCGCAAAACTTGCGCGCCCGCCGTCGACTTCGCCTTCGTGACCAGCGTCGTGATCAACGGTAATCCCTTGGCGGCTGCGCTGAAGCCCAAGCTCGGCGCATCGAAGGTGGGCGATTTTACGGCCGCGCTCATGCGTACCCCTTGCAAGGCCGCGTTGAAGAGCCGAAATACCTGGTAGGTCGGCCGGCCATATGGCGCATCGCCGCCGGCGGCGGCGTGGATGGCGCCCCAGTGGTCGTTGGCCGTCAGCGACCACGTCTCAGCCATCAAAATGTCGTCTCTACCTGCGAACAAGCGCATCGCGTCCGCGACGTACAGCGCGCCCATCGGCGATGCCATCGAGTCGACATAAGCCGATCCGGGTCTTGGATCGAAAAGGGCGTTGTATTCCGTGATGGCAAAGGGCAACGAGCGGTATTTGGGGTAGGGCTGCAGCAGCGCGCGCGTGGCGGTCAGATCCGACTCGATCGACTGGGTCGCCGCCATCGCCGCCGCGAATTCATCGGCCGCCGGATGATCGGTCACGGAGTATGGCAGGTAGGCGTCGTGGATGCTCACGAAGTCGATGTCCTGCGTGAGTCCGGCGAGCACGGTGGTCGCGAAGTCCTTGCACCCCGCAGACACGAACGCGATGCGATTACGCACGTCGGTGGCAAGCGCGATGCCGATCTTGATGTTCGGATCGACGGCGCGCATCGCCTGCGCGAAGGCGTTGATGCGCTCTGCATAGGTGGCAGGAGGCAGCTCGCAGGTGTGCGGCTGCGATCCATCGGGATTCGGCAGGTAGGGTTCATTGCCGATTTCCCAGTACGTCACCTTTGGCAATCGCGCGCCGCCCGCGCCTCGCAAACCCGTCACATTGGTCTGCTTGACCCAGGCAGCCGCTTCGGCGGCCGTGCCGGTGATCACGTTGACGGTGAACAGCGGCTGCGCATGCAGCGTCTCGCTGAGCGTCAACAGCTCGCCCGACCCCATGTAGGTGATTTGCGTCTGATTCGTGCCGGCTTGCAGGTTCTTGCCGCGCTCGGGCAACGAGCCGATACCTTTGGTCCAGTTGTAAAGGTCCGACTGATCTCCGCCGGGGTAGCGCAGGACCGACGGCGCCATATTCTTGACCAAGGCGAGCATGGCCGGATTGAAGTCGATGCTACCGGCGTTCAGCAAATCATCGCCGCCATCCACCCATTGCACGTTGCTGCCCATCACCAGGCGATTGACCGCCGGTCCCGTGGCAGTGGCATCGATGCTGACGGTGACGTCCGGGCCCGACGTCGCCGTTGCAGACGACTCGGTGGATGCCGGGCCCGCGACCGGGACTTCCTGCCCGCAGGCCTGCACCAAGGCGCCTGCCGCACACACCAGCAGCGCACGACGTCCGAAGTCAGCCATGCCAGATGCGCCACGCCCGGTACATCAAGTCTTTACTGGAGGCGCTCTTGACGGCGAAACCGCGCGCCGGCCGAACCCGGGCCGCAACCGAATACAGAATGCAGCGTAATCCAAAGCCCATGACCGTGAGCGCATCGACGCACCACAGCGCACGCTCACCGCGTATCTGGCGATAGAACTGACGGGGTCCTTTGAGCGACGAGAGCAGCACGTCGCCGCGCTGCTGCTTCATGCTCGCCCCCTGATAGTGGACGATGGTCGCAGCTGGACTGTAGACCACGCGGTGCCCCGCGAGTTTCAACCGCTGGCACAGCTCCATGTCCTCGCCGTACATGAAAAAGGCCGGATCGAACAGCCGTCCCGCCAGCATCGAGCGGCGCAGGATCATGCATGCGCCACTCACCCAATCGACGTCGATCTCCTCCTGGGTATCGTGATCCAGATACAGCGGCGGCGGCCGCAAGCTCCGGGGCACGAGCACGTCCAGGAACAAGTAGTGCCTCGCCACGTTGAGCACGCGCGGAAAAGCCCCGCCGGTCCAGCGCTGCAGGCTGCCGTCGGCGTTGACCAAGCGGCAGCCCATGGCGGCCACGTCGGTGCGGGCGTCCATGCGCTCGACCATGCGCGCAATGGCGCCGTCCAATACCAGCGTGTCGGGATTGAGCAGCAACAGATACCGTCCGGTGCACAGCGGCAGCGCTTGATTGTTGGCCTTCCCAAATCCGGGATTGTCGGGATTGGCGATCAGCGTCACGTCCGGGAATTCGCCGGCGATCATCTCCACGCTGCCATCCTCGGAGTGATTGTCGACGACGATGATCTGCATGTCGGCGGCGGCAAGACCGGCACGGGTCTGCAACGACGACAAGCATTGGCGCAGCAGTTCACGCACCTTCCAGTTGACGATGATGATGGAGACGACGGTGTTCACACTCAAGTCAACTCGCCGTCATGAAACGAAGAATCCGGCAAGCCCTCCGCAATGGCTGCCGAGGCCGATGCGCGCGGCTTGGCGTGGACGATCTTCGATGGCAACATGACCACCATTGCATCGTCCGGTGCGTCGCAGTTCAAGAACGCCGCCGGACCTAATCGCACGCGATTGCCGACCCGTATGGGACCGAGCGCCATCGAGCGGACACCGAACACGACGTCATCGCCCACCACCGGCAAACCCGGACCGCCGCCGACCTCACCCTCCTCCAAGCCCCCGCCGATACCGCTTTGTGCCAGCAGCGAACACCGCGCGCCGACCTTGCCGCTCAGGATGATGCCGCAGGCGTGACCGATGAAGCAGGCCGGCCCGATGGAGGACTCCGGCGAAATCTCCGCGCGGGTCAGGTATAGCGTGATCAGAAACAGCAAACGGGCGGTATTGCGCCAGCCCTTGAGAAATAGGTACCGGTAAATTCTGTACCAGAACAAGACCTGGTAGTTCGGCAGGAAAAACCAGAAAACGCGGCGCGACCAGGACCCGCTACCGTACACCGATAGCATACGTTCGAAATCCGAACGGATCAGGGCTCGTGTTTGCGGCCACGTGATCCGTTCGTCGTTGACTCCCGACGGCTTGCGTGTCGCGGTGGCATCTTCGGATGTTTGCATTGCTGTTGGCGCCTCCGGCGGCGATTGAAGGGTGCCGCCGTTCAAACTCAATTCGGTTCGCCGTCGTCGGGCGGACGCGGCGTGCCCATGCGCACCTTGATCACCCGCGAAGGAATGGACATGATCTTCGCGTCGTCCGGCACGTCGTGGGTCACGAAGGCCGCCGGACCCAATTTGGCACGGTTGCCGATGCGAATGGGTCCGATCACCATCGCCTTGATGCCGAAGACGACATCGTCGCCGACGACCGGATAGCCGCTGCCGCCGCCGATGTCCTTCAATTTCGCCCCGACCCCGCCCCCCGTTCCGCATTGACCGAGAAGCGACAGCCGTGATCCGAGCCTGCCGAACAGCACGACGCCGACCGCATGCGCGATCAGGCAACTGTCGCCGATCGAGGTCGTGGGCGAGATCTCGACGCCCGTCAGATAGAGCGAGAGCAGAAACAGCACCCGGGCCAGATTGTGCCAGCCGTTGACGAACAGGTAGCGGTACAGCCTGTACAGGAACAGCGCCAGGTAATTCGGCTGAAAAAACCAGTAGACGCGCTTCGTCAGCGTGCCGCCGCCATACCAGGTGACCAGGCGCATGAAATCCGAGTGGATCAAACGGCGGGTTTGCGCAAAGGTCAGCGTCTCGGTATCGACCGTGGTCGGGGTTGGCACAACAGGTGTGGCGTCTTGCATAAGGTTAGATGCTCTTCCGTCTATCCGTTGACGGCTCGTTTGAGCGTATCGCGGTTCGACTCGATGGCTTCGATGTAAAAGGCTTCCTGCGCCTGCGCGGCGGTGTTCCAGTTGAAGCGGCGCGCCCAAGCGCGCGCCTTGACGCCGCGCTCAATGATTTGTTCATTGCTGCTCTGAGTCAACGTGCAGATCGCCGTGGCAAGCGCTTGCGTGTCGAAGGCCTTGACCCGCAAACACGTGGGCGCCGCCACCTCGTTCATCGGTGCGACGTCGAAAACGATCACCGGCTTGGCCGCCGCGTTGGCCTCGGCGATGGTCATTCCAAAGGTCTCGGTGCGCGATGGCATGACCAGAAAGCGGCAGCGCTGCAGCAGCCGGTTGCGTTCCACCTCACCCACATGGCCCACGCACCGCACCCACGGCCTCAATCCCGAGCGGTCCAGCAGCAGTTCCCAGTCGGCCTGTTCATGGCCGCCGCCGGCGACGATCAGCGGCAGCCGCAGCGCCGCAGGTACCTTGGCCACGGCGCTGAGCAGCAGGTCCAAGCCCTTGGCGTCGATCTGCAGACGCCCGAGGTAAAGCATGAAATTTCCCGCCGCGGGCGGCAGCTCGAACAACGCATCGGCGACACCATTCGGCACCAGCCGGCAATCGGCACCGGCGTGGCGGCCTTCGATCGTCTGCTGCATCGAGCGTGTCAGCACCACGAAGCGGCGATACATGCGGATCCCGTACAACTCGCCCCAATGAAACGGCAGATGCAGCCGCCGCGTGTATTCCCTCGCGAAAAACCACTGTACCGACGCGATCAGAGGACGGTCACGGCGCGCAAACCACGGCGTCCAGGTCGCTGAACAGGGCGGCATCAGGTCCTCGACCAGGATGTCGTAGTCGAAGCGGCGCACGGCGCGCGGCAGGTTCGCCAGGAAGGTAATATGGTGCGATGAGCCGTGATTGCCCAATTTCCGTCCCAAGCGCTCATAGCAGATGCCATCGCGCACGCGCGTCCGTGTCGATCCGGGGAAAGTAGGCGTCAGTACCGTGATCTCGTGGCGCGCGGCGAGGCGCCGATAGATCTCCCATGTGCGCACCGGACCGCCGCCCGACAGCGGATTGTCCATGTCATCCGGGTCCAGGTGCAATATTCTCATGTGCGCCCCGCCCCGTGCCGCTGTGCGGCGACGAACTCGCGCAGCACCTGCCAGTCGGCTGCTTGCAGCGAACGCGTCGCCCAGAGCAAGAAGCCATAAGCCGCGTACGCCGCGATCAAGTCGAGCGTCCGGCCCGATGCCGCACCGAAATACAGCACCGCAACCGCCGCGGCCGCGGCGGCCAGCACGCGCAGCGCCGCCCACACGAGCGGCTTCGAGAACAGGTGCTGCGCCCAGCGAAGCCGATACAGCACGCGCACCAGCAACGCCGCGGGCGAGGCCATCGCAGCACCAGCTAAACCGAAGAAATGAGCCAGCAGAATGATCAAGGACACGAGCACGAGCAACCCGAAGGTCATCGAGCGAAGGTCCGCCTGCTGCGCGCGCGCCGCCATCATCGTGGTGGAGAGCAATTGATCCATGACCATCATGGCGGCGCCGAGGATGAGGATCTGCAGCACCGGCGCCGCTTCGGCCAAGGAGGGTGCATAGAGCACATGCACGATGAACGGTGCCAGGGTCACGACCAGCAACGCCGCTGCAAAACCCGCGATCAAATACCATCGCACCGCACCGCTCATGAGATTCTCGAATCCCGCGCGATTGGTCTCGAACATGCGTGCCTGCGTCGGGAAGATGACGACGGCCGCGGTCGTCGGCAGCATCAGCGCGGCGTCGCTCAGGCGCACCGCGGCGGCGTAGATTCCCGCATCGTGCAGCGACAGCAGTTTCGACACCAGCAGAATGTCGACGCGCACGCACAGTCCGGTCACCACGGCAATCGCCAGATACGTCGGCACCTCGCGCCGATAGGACTCGATCGTGCGGGCCGCCACCAGCCGCCACTTGGGCGCCGGAACGTGGCGGTTGCACAGGTAAGCCGCGGCGGCCGCAAAGCGCAGCGCCGTGAACAGCACAAACACGCCGGTAAGTCCGAAGCCGGCGCTGATGACCGCCACCCCGCCCACGAGGCGGGCGATGGCCTCGAACAGATTGACGCACGCGACCCCGTACATTTGTTCTTGGCCGATGAGCACGCACTCCGCAACCACGGTCCACGCGGTCGGCAGCATCGACAACCCGAGCAGTGCAAAAGGCCATACGAGCCCATCGCCCGAATAGAAGTGCCCGGTCAGCGCGAGGCCTACGCCTACGAGGGCGGCGACCGGCAACGCGAAGAAGTAGGAGTTGCTGCTCTCCAGGGCCGCCACGGCAGGGTCAGCCGCAATGCGCCGCATCAATGGCATGTTGAGCCCGAGCAGCAGCAGCGACTGGAACAGGAAGAAGAGGTTCATGAGCAGCGAGAAGCCGCCGAGCTGGCTCGGAAGCATGTGATGCGACAAGTACCAGAACAAGGCAAACACCAACAAGGCGGAGCCCAGACGCAGGGACGCCATCGAGGCCAGGTTGAGCAGCAGCCTGTGCAGTTTCACGACGGACTCGCAACGCTTTCGCGCAACGGCGTCTGCAGCGTGAGTGCCTGCAGGATGCCGGCGGTGAGCCACAACAAGTACACCCGGATGTCGGCGTAGTAATTATCCGAAGCCAGGAACAGCATCTGGCTCACCAGCGCCGCGGCGAGGCCCACGGCGAGCGCGAACATGCCGGGATCTTGCCAGCGCGACAGCGGCCACGCCTGCCGCACGAAACGCACGATCAGATAGATCCAGTAGCACATCGCGGGCAGACCGAGTTCGGAGGCGAGCAGCAGGTAATGGTTATGAACCACCAGTTTCAGCAGCTGCTTCTGATAGTCCTCCGAGATCAACGCGAACGAGGGCGGCGTATTCTCGAGTGCTGCGCGATTGTAGCCGCCGTAGCCCACGCCGATGAGCGGATGCGCCTTGATGATGGTCAGCGCCTGGTCGGAGAGCACGATGCGCGATTCGGTGGATCGCGCATCCGGTTCGGTCAGGCGCAGCACCACCTGCGGAAAGATCGCGACCACGGCGAGCAAGCCGGCGAACACGACGCCGGCGAATGCCAGCACGTGGCCCGAGCCGATGATGCGCTTGCGCAGGAACACCACGCTGACGACGCCGCCGCCGAGCAGTCCCGCCGCCCAGCCGCCGCGTGACAGCGTCAACAGCAGCAAGGCCGCGGCCGCCACACCGACGCAGGCTGCATTCCTCCACACATTCCGCGGTAATCGCTTGCGGCTCATCAAGACGAGGGCCAGCGCCGGCGGCAGCAGCAACGTCAGATAATCGGCCAGCGCGTTGGGATGGTCGAACGCACCGATGGGACGAAACGCAGAGACTTGCTCTGCTTCGTAAACCAAGCCTTGCGTGCCGACCGGCGCAACCTTGGCGCCGGGCAGCGTCAGGAAGGAGCGCGTCGCCATCTGCGCGACGACGTACACGGCCTGAAAGCAAAAGGCCACGATGGTTGTTTTGAGCATCAGCCGCACGTCGTCCTTGGTCTGCAACGTGTGCGACACGACGTAAAATCCCACCACGCACAATGAGTACGCCACCGCCGAGGCGTACCCCAAGATTCCGGCCGGCGAGTGCATCGCGCCGGTCCACACCACCGCCAGAAAACCGAATGCCGCCAGATCGAGCGAGGTCAGCGGCAGGCGCTCGCGCCGCACCAGAACGCGCTCGACGCCCCACACCAGTCCGAGTGCCAGCATCACTGCCTGACTCACCGTCACGTACAGTCCGGGGGAATAGAACCGGTCGAGCGGCGGCATCACGGCCTTGCTGATATCGAACGGGGCGGTCAGGAACATCAACCCCAGGAGCACGCGCCGCTGCGGCGCTCGCACCCACAGCATGCCGCCGATCACGGCGAGCGCGAGGACGAGCACCATGCCGATCTTGCCCGAGTCACCCGAGCCGACCAGCAGCGCGGCGGCCACGGCAACCGACACCGCGATGGTCAATAGCAGGCGCGCGGCGGCAGCCGTCATCAGAGCGCGCGCCGGTACAACCACCGCGGCACGTACCGCGGCATGTTATTGAGCACCGCCCCCAGCATTTTTTTCGGATCGATCGGATTGGCCTGCAACCCGCCCGCAATGATTTCCCGGGGAGTTCGATTGGCGTCGATGACGAGTACGCTGCCGTCGCTGACGCTGCCCAATACGCCGCAGTTCTCGAGGATCGGCCCGTCGAGCACCGCGAATGCGAACTGGCTGCGCAATGCAGACAGCGCCCGAGCGACGGCCGTGCTTTGAAACGCCGTCGATGGATCGGCGCCGCCCCAGCGAAAGTGAGTCACCGCATTGCCGGACGGCCGGCCCACCACGCCGTCCACCACCATGTTGCTCCACGTGACCGGGTGTTGGCCCGCCTGCACGCCTAAGTTCTCGGGACGCGAACACTCGACCAATGCCACGGGGCCGGCATCTTGCTGGCCGAACGCGGTGGCCAGGGCGTTGGCGATGAAGCTCTTGCCCTCCGCCGGCCGGGCGCTCGTGACCAGCACGACACGGCCGGAAGTGGTCTCACTGAGCTGCTTCGCAACGCGCCAGGCGATGCGCTGGAACAACAGCGGATCCTCGCTCATGACGATACTTTCGGTACGATGCCGAGCATGTTGCAGCCCAAGTACCGCTTGACGTCCTCGGCGTTCTGCACCCGATGGTCGAAATACTCGCTCAATCCCGCAAGCATCAGTCCGAGCAGCACTCCCGCCAGCGGGCCGAGCACGCCGATGCGGATCTTCGTCTTGAGCAGCGGTTTGTCCGGCTGCACCGGCGTCTCGGTCACGAAGCGGCTGTCGGATTCGACGGAATTCAGCTGCAGGTACAAATCGATCTGATCGCGCTTGACGCGCAGCTGATTGAAGCGTTCGAGCGCCAGCGCGCGTTGCCGGTCCAGCCGCTGCAGGCGTTCGTCAGATTCGGCGCTCGAACGAACGCCCGCGTACAATCGGGCATGCAGGGCGTCCAGTTGTTGCTGTAGATGCCGCACGTTCGGCGACTCGTTGGTGAACAGCTGCTTCTCTTCGTCCAATTTGCCCTGCAACTCGAGAATCTCGGTGCGCAACAGCGCAAGGCTCGACTGCACGCCGGAGCGCGCGCTGTTCAACGTGGTGTCGAGCGGGACCCCGGACGTGTCGCGGGTCGTGTCGCGTGCGTCCCTGCCGGCGCCGCCCCCGGCGTCGAACGGCGGGATGTCGGTGCGCGACGCCTGTTGCACGGTGAGCGCCAGGACTTGATCGTCCAGGTCGTTCAGTTCCAAAGTCTCCTCGCGAATCTTCGAATCCACCAGCCTATGCGTGGACTCGCCCAGTTCGCGGTTGTGGCGGGCGCCGAAGTGGATGTATTCCTCCAGCAGCGCCGCCAGTGCGCGCGCCGCAAGCTCACGGTCGGCGCAGTCGAAACGCGCCTCCAGCACGTTCGACGTGGTATCGGCGGTCTTCGAGCGCAGCGGTTCGACCGTCATGCCGTTCAAGAACAGCTCGACGGTCTCGTTCAGGATCTGGGCCTGCGACTTCTTCTTGGGCTTGACCAGCCAGGCCGGCAGACTGTCGATCAAGTACGCCACCGGCGGCTGCGCGAGCTGCGCCTTGGTGATGCCGAGCCGCGCGATGACGGCCTCCACGTTGGAGCGCGACAAGAGCAGCTGAATCTCCGTCTCGATCTTGCGATCCACGGATTCCGGAATCTGCGATTCCCGGTACGCCGCAATTCCCGACAGGAACGACGGCGTGCCTTGCTGATCGGTTTGTACCCACACCTTGCCGGTCGATTCGTAGATCGACGGCTGCCCGAGCAGGATCGACCACGTGATCGCCGTGACGACCAACGAGCAAATCGCGACGGTGAGCCAATGCTTGAACAGCACCTTGAGCAAGTCGCGCCGGGTCAGTCCGAACACGGCTTCTTGCTGGGCTAACGGGAATATCGGGGAATCAGGCATGGATGCTCGCTACTTGACGCTCAATAGACCGCGGCTCAATACACTTTGGTTCCGTTCAGCAAGTAGCTGAACGATGAGTTCTTGATCGGGGCTATGAGTTTGTAGACGTATCGATCGAGCCATTCGGCAAGGGTTTGCGCGCCGGTGGGCGGCATCAATACGACATCGTAGGGCTGCAGCACGAAATCGAATGCCGGGTCGGCGCGGTAGTTGCTCTTCAAGCCCGGCCGCAAGACGTCGGCGGACTGCGGCGAGGCCCGGCGCAATACGACCAGTTTGGTCACGTCGCCGCTCGGCAGGTGGCCGCCGGCCTCGGCGAGGGCCTGCAACAGCGTCAAGCCCGGCGTGTACGGAATCACGCCCGGCCTCGCCACCTCACCGGTGATGAACACCTGCGGCGTCTGGAAGCTGCGCACCACGACCACCGGCTGCAATCCCATCAGGCCGCCACGACCGACGCCCGTGGCGGTGCGCACCGACTGCGACGTGGCGGACCTCACGATCACGGCCAGATCGGGTTCCTTCAGGTAGCGCGCATAGCGATGTTCCAGTTCGGCCTCGAGCTCCTCCGGGCTGCGGCCTTCGGCCTGCAGCGTGCCGACCAGCTGCAGCTGAATCTTGCCGTCGGGACGCACGCGCATCTGGTCGTTGAGTGCCTGGTAGTACGGAAACTTGATCTCGAGTTCATCGTTCGCATGGATCAGGTATTCGCGTTGGCTGTCGGAGCCCGCGAGCGCGATGTAGCGTTCGCGCAGTTCGCTCTGCACGTCCTCCGGAGTCCGGCCGGCCACGTACACCGTGCCGACCACGCTCAAGGACACCTTGCCGTCCGGCCGTACGCGCACCGTTTGATCGTATTGCGGAGCGTCGGCTATCTTGACGTCCAACTCATCGCCCGCGGCCAGCAGGTAAGATGCGCCCCCGCTCGACTCCGCGCCGCTCGCGGCCGCCGCGCCTGCCGCCGCGCCGCCCGCCGCAGGCATTGCAGCGGCGCCTGCAGCCGGTCCCGTGGCCACCTCCGTCACCGGCACCCGGGTCGGCGCAACCTGCGGCGTCGCGCAGGCACATAGGGCGCCCGTCATCAATGCCGTTGCCGCGGCGAACCCGGCGACCCTGAAGCGGGTCATGAAGTGTCCACGTCCAATTGCCAGTAGGGGCGACGGCCCCAGTCCGACTCGACTTCGGTGGCTCCCTCGGAGGCGACCTGCACGAGCAGATCGTCATAAGACTGCAGGATGTCGCTCCAATCGAAAACAGCGCGCGCGCGCATACGATTGAGCGCGCCCCGCTGCCGGCATTGCTCCGCATCGCCGAGCAGTTGTTCGATCGCCGCTGCGCAGGCCGACTCGTCGTCAAAGTACAGCGCACCGTCCTGCACCACCCAGCGGTTGAAGTGATTGTCGTGCGCGATGACCGCATTGCCCGCCCCCATGGCTTCCACGAGCGATGGATTGCAGCCGCCCACCTGATGGCCGTGGATGTAAAACAGGCTGTGCCGGCGCAGTGCACGAACCGCGGATTTCTCGTAGACCGGGCCGGCAAACACCACCTCGTCGCCGGCGGCCGCGACCACGGCGGCGTGGTAGCGCACCAACTCTGTATTGTAGCGGCCGAGAACGAGCAACTTGACGCCGCGCGCTTTGCGGGAAAATGCGCGCACGATCTCGAGTATCGAGTTCTCCGGCTCCGGACGCGCGATCAGGGTGATCAGTTGCCCGCGAGCCACGCCGAAGCGCCGTAAGATGTCATCGTCGTTCTGTGGCTCGAGCAGGTCGGCGCCGTAGGGGATGACCGTGATCTTTTCGCGGCGCGCGCGCCGGCTCAAATGACGTTCGATGTGCGGATGATCCGCGATCAGGTGCCGCGCCAACACACAACCCGCGAGCTCGTTGACATTGAGCCACGCTTTTGCGAGCAAGCCCCACTTCTGCCGCGTCCATTCGATCCCGTCCATGTTGATCACGACCGGAATCCCGGCCACACGCAGCCGCGCGACGAACACGGCCGTGTTGTAGCCGAGCAGCAGCACGACGTCGACCGGGTGCTTGACGACATCGGCAATACAGGCGAGATCGTAGCGAATGCTGCTGACGGGCGTGTCGGCGCCGACCGCGATGTGGATACGCCGCACTCCCTCCCACGTGCTTTGCCAACGGCCGCCGCGGGCATCCGGCGGTGAGTCATCTTCCTGGCAATAAACGCTGACATCCCAGCCATTGGACGCGAGGTACGGCGCCAGGCGCGCCGCGAAAGTCTCGAATCCTCCGTGCGCAGCCGGCACTCCGCGGGTTCCCATGATTGCAAGTCGCGGCCGCGTACGCAGGTACAAACTCATGAACATCCTCCAAATCGCGGCGCACTGGAATCCACGTGGAGCCTTCGCTTTCGAGCGGAGTACTTGGATGCATGCACTGTGTTATCGGTCAAA
>Ga0116231_10005951_pt1 | contig 23684 bp, 12 predicted proteins | sample S1TSphgellanicum_2_FD_89695 | JGI IMG/M metagenome (GOLD analysis project Ga0116231, IMG submission 89695) | Host-associated microbial communities from peat moss isolated from Minnesota, USA - S1T2_Fd - Sphagnum magellanicum MG | ecosystem: Host-associated > Plants > Peat moss > Unclassified...
CCACCTTCCCCCTTATAGTATACTCTGTGACTCTCCACGGAGCCCACATCCAAATGGCTATTTTTCCCGGGACTCCCGCGCGGGAGTCCCGAAATCGCGCCAAATGGGACTCCCGAGACTTTGAAGCCCCATAACTTTGCGAGCAGACCTCCGATTGCGACGCGATCTAAAGCAAATTTGTAGCTCTCGTCGAGAGCTTTCCAACGCCGTGTCGCACTCTCGAATCGAACATCGGGAAGAGGTCGATTCCCGACTTTTAGTGGTCGGGAGTCAAACTGGCAGTTCGACTCCTGGCCCTTCTTTTGGCCATAACTTGTGTTACAGATGTCTGAATGAGCAATGCGAGCCCATTTTAGACATCTACGCTTCAAGAGCTTTCCATTGATATAAAGAACGCCACAATCCATTGCGTTTTGACCCCTACAATCGCTCTCTGAAGTTTCGGGAGTCCATCGGGACTCCATCTCCCCAAGCGGGAGTTGCCTTGGGAGTGTGAGTGTTCACTCCCTCACACTCCCTAGCACTTTCTTGCACTCCCGGGAGTATGTGATGTGACTCCCGGGCTTCCTCTTGGCTTAACTCCCGGGCTTCCCTTTGGCCTGCATCCTTGCAATTCCCTTTGCCTTGGTCGCGAGCCCAAAGCTAGGGTTGCGACAAATCCATTATTCACAAATTGCATTTTGTATTCACCAATTTTTTTTGAAATGAATGTATAAAAACTAGGCATGTTTTACATTTATATTTGAAGGGGTTATTGATTAATTCAAATGTTCATGCATGCCAAGTTTAGGATGCATGTGCACCTCTTAATTATAATTTTTCATATATTAGATTCTTATACATTTATGTAAATTAGAATGTATGTTTTTCATAAGTTTTTTTTAAGCATCATGGACAAGTTTTTTATTACAAATGTTCATGATGCCACACCAAAAGCCCCAAAATCTAATCCCTAATTCTTTTCCCATTTTTCTCTCTTGGTGTATAAAAAAATACATGTTAAAAAAAGGTTAAATTTTAAAATTGTAAAATTTTATTTATATTTTAAAAAATTATTATTCAATATGATAATAATAATATTATCACTACTATTATAAATTATCGATATTTTTATTTTAAACATGAGTGATCAGTTTTTTATGGCTTGTTTTGTTACAAGTTTATGTTTAAGTATTTAGAGGTGAATTTTAATTTTTAATTTTTTAAAATTAAAAAAATGAATTATAAATATTGATAATGATAATTATATCAATGAATTTTTATTTATTTTTATTCTTTCAAATTTGTGGTGTTCTTTTAGGTCATCCATAAGAAAATTTAACCATGTTTTAGTTATAAACCATGTATATGGAGGTATCCATTTGTTAAATATTTGTATATTTTGGCTACAAGTCCTAGAACCCATTGTAAAATTATATCATTAAAAAGATTACAAATGAAAACTTTTGGTTTTTTAAATTAAGAAATAAATTTTTGATGTTGATGGCCCCTCTTTATGTTTGCAAAATTGTGAAAATTCACCACCAAAAAAAATTCAGTTACATCATTAATATTTATTTTAATGTTAAAAAAATTTTTGGATATGATTTATAATGATTTCAAAGATTAAGCTTCAAATAAATTTGATGTTGGAATTGTTTGTGTTTAAGGTTGGAATTGTTAGAATTGATTTAAAAATTTGATTCATGAGTACCAGTACCTTTTTCTTTCAAATTTGTGATTTCAAATTTTTACCAAATTTTCTGTTGTCTACATTTTTCTTTGAATTTGCACAATTTTTTCCATTTTTTCCCTAACAAGAATTGTCAAGTTAGGAAAATTTGAAACAAAAAAAACATGTTGGTTGGGGAGGAGGGTTTAACTTAAATATTTAATGCCAAAATTTCATCAAATTATGTTACTTTTACTTCTCCAAAAGAAATGAAAAATAAATATAGTCTTACATCATATATATTTATATAAGTATTTTTTTTTGGTGATTTTTTTTCAAGTTGTATAATTAATCATTTGTATTAGTGTATGATTCATGTTGTTAAAATAAAATGGTATTGAGAATTAAATGGCTATATTGACTACTAAATTAAAATTTCTTTTTGAGGCCATTTTTGCTAATTTAAAGGGGCAACAACATCAACAAAGACTTTTTTGAAAGAAAAAAATCAAAATTTGTCAAATTAAAAATATATATCATCAATGTTTTACAATAAATTATAGTAGGTAATCATAATATTGAAAGATTTAAACAAGTTTTCAATTCTGGAACTTGTCTAGAACCAAATATTGTTAAATCTTCTTATGGATGATTGCCATTTTAGCAACATTGCAAAGATAAACAAAAAACTTTCTACCTAATCATATTAGGGAAAATAAAAATTTGCAATTCTTCAAAAAATGGACATGTTTTAAATAATGAAAGTAACATTGTTAAAAACTTAATGAATTTATTCTTGAATTCGCATTGAATTCACAAATATTGTAGGTTAATTTAAACAAAAAGAGATTTGTAAATTTATTCATGACATGATATTTTAAGTGTTTTTAAACATTTAATATTTAATATTTTGATGTTATAATTTTTTTAATACATTATTAAATAAGCTTCAAGATCATGTTTGATTTGTAGCATTTAAATAAATTTTGAAAAAGAAAGTGTGTGTCAAAATTTGAATTTCCTAAACAATTCCATGTCAAACATAATAAAGTTAAATTTTTTCTTCCTTATTAATAAAGTCTTGAAGTAGCTTGGTGGTTAAAACCTTGGTGTGCTTCCATGAAATCGTGGGTTCAAACCTTGATGAATGTATGCATCGATGTATATTGTATAAATGCAATATATGAACATATATATTGTGGCTAATGATGTCAAAACATTGTTTTTGACAAAACCGGAATAAAATTGAAAAAAATTATGGCATGTAATTTTCTCATGGCATCTCATGAAAAAAAAAAAAATCCAAGACTCCATGATCCGAAAAAAATGGAAAAATGCTTGTATGATGATGTGGCACTTTATTCCATGTCATATCAACTTAGGACAACATATCTTCATATCATAAATTAAAAATTAAAAATTATGTAGTGCAACATTTGACTATCCAAAAATATTTTATTAAAAATATTCTAATCAACTATTCATTTTTTTATCAAAACCATACAAGTTGCATATTAGTCAATTTTGTCCCATTATACTAAAAAACCTAATGAATTTGGGTAGGAATTGAACAAGATTTCTTCTTGTGGTGATGGATGTTTGAATGTTTGCATTGCAAAGCTTATCCATTTTGAAGTTATGATGTCAAAAGCATGAGACCTAATTCTCCACACCTTGTAATCTCATTTCATTTGAATTGAAAACTCAAGTTCTAGATCTACACACCTTTTTATTGTTTTTTTGTGGTTGTAATATGGCATTTGGAATCTCTACATCACCTATTAACCTATTTTATAAGCTCTTTAAGTTACAAACACCAAGCGGGGCCATGTGTATGCATTGCTTGTTTTGATATAGGATGCTAGTACATGAACTTAGTTTGTGAAGGACATGTGCATAGGTTGCATGCGACAGTTCAACTTACCTTTGCAGAAAGTTGAACTACCCACGCCCTATGATGTGATATCAGCATCATAGAGTCAGAATGAAGGATGAAGATGTAAGAAAGACAATGATCAAATGAGAAGTCAAAACAATATAGACCGAAGTAAATGTCATAACATGACTTAGTGTGCAAAAGTGGGACATAAGTGTTCCCTGGAGTTGTTGTGGAGCTGCAAGCTATGGATGTCAAGGTCCGTCTCACACTCCACTCCACCCAGGCAGCAGATCAACCGATCAAAGTCAAGCTGGTGATGGAAATGAACTGGGGACGTCGCAGATTTATACTGTGATCAACAAATGTCAGTGTTTTTAACATGCGGAAAATGTGAGATAAATTACAGACTTCATTTGTCTCTATTCCCTCGACGGCAGCTCAACGAACGCAGGAGACTCTGCATTAAACGTCAGTGTACGTACTACCTACAAGAATCATCTGCAAGAGATCGATGATCCAGGCAAGAAATGCATGATCCGGATTCAAATGCGGCTGCTGCACTTGTCAGTTCTAACTTCTTTCCTGGAGGTCTGGAAGTTAATATATACAAAACTTGCGGTGCACCCAGTTTAAGTGAAGAAAGACTGATTAAGTTCATACGCTACTGTAGTGGATCTGTCAAGGGTATTGGAAGCCATGCTTGCCCCCAGTCTAGCTCCTTAATAGCAGAGCTCAGATATCCATCACATTGACAGCAGGATCACAAGGGGGCCGTGATCAATATCAGGAGGTTATTATCAGTCCCCATCTAGTCTTTTCCACTGTCACTTAAATAGACTATTATGTGTCCTCATAGTGTTACTCATATTAATTAGTTCTGCAGTCGCAAAAGTTCAATTTTTTGCAACAAGTGTGTAATGAAGGCATGTAGCCTACTCTGTGTAAAATAATTAGCATTACATACTAAATATTATACATTTCTTATACATAGACTAACAGCATCTCCACCAACGCTCAACATGTGACCCTGCACTGGAAATCTTGGATCCAGGTTCACCAATCAAATCTAGTGAACTCACTGGAAGACTGATAGTACCCTGAGAGCATGCACAGCTTTTCAGAGCCCTGGACAAGCCGTGGAACGTTCCAGTCTAATAAACGCAGTCAAATCGTATTTATCGACTGCTCCCTGCTGCTTCTGATTGGGTAGATAGTTTGATTGGTCGACTTGTGGGTTGGTATTAGTAGTCTCGGACCTACTTGCAGTCCCAGTTTCAGTTTTATGGGTGGGGTTGGAAAAAAGTTAATAACTAGAACTTCAATGCGAGAAATATTTTTGCAGGGTCACATACTGACCGATGGTGTAGCCAGAAATACCTCTTCCTTTCGGGTTTCCTCTGCCGTGCCCTCTTGCACACCTCCTGCATGCTTTGCTGACTTTGTCAGCCACTGTTGTCACCTTTGGATGTCATACATGGTTCCTAAACTGCTTAGAGAAATTTCCTAATTCACACCCAGGTGGTAAAAAGGAGGAAATGAAAAGAATAAAGTAACCCTAATGATATCCCATTCACAAAAAAACACAGTGGGTTGGCACATGACATGGCATTGGGGTTTAAGAAGGGAATATCTTGGGATATCTTAACCCCAGGAATAAATATTTTCATTTGTTTCTAGACTAGAATCAAGTTAGAGTGGAATAAGGAGGTTAGTTTCAAAGGGTTTTAAATACCCTCTCATGTTCACAAGAGCTTCTAATGTTGTTCTGGCCAACATACTCTCTTTCATGCAAGAGAGCGCCTGGAATCATGGGCAAAAACAATAGTTTTGTTTTTCAACCTTTATAATGTGCCTGAAATTATCAGGCAGAATAAAAGTTTCTAGATGGCCTGAATTTTTTTGGGTGTTAGGATTTTTCCAAAATGCCCAAATTGTTTGGGCATAAATGAAAATTTTCTTGAACCTTTATCAGGTGCCCGAAATGCTAAACTGGAAATGACTATTTTTTAATTGGCTGACATTTGAATAATCTTTCACATTATGTTATTCACTTTTTCATGTTTATGAGTGAGGATGGGGGGAATAATTAACACTGTATGTTGGATGTGGTAAAGGCTGATAGAGGCCCAAATAGGGGGTGGACATGCCGGGCTGGCTTTTGATAGCCTAGTGTAAGGCCTCCAGCTGAGATGTTTTATGGCTAAACAAAACTAGTTTGATGTACTTATGCATTCTGCCCTCTGTTGAAACCTCATTTTGGCAGATTGACCCTAAGGTTATTGAAATCTTTTTATTATATTGATGAAGTTGGAATTCTTTAGCACATTGGTACTGGCTACCCAGCTTTACTAATTAGGTCAGTCTGAAAGACCTTTACCTCCGGATTTTCCACTTCCATACTGTGGCAGTATGGAATGGTACATACCACCCTGAATATGGTAATATATTGACGGCTTCAACAATAACCTACCCAATAATTAATATATTTTGAAGAATTCTATTCAGCAGCTTAGTTTTGATTTTGAAAATTTTGACAAGTTCAAAATAAATATAACAATAAAACTATCTTCACTATCTAAAGTGTTTCAGTTGTGTTCCTGGTTGCTATGTCCTCACAAACTTTTATTCTCTTACAGAGGGCGAGGGTTTCAAGTCTGACCATGAATTTTCAATTATTTGGTACAATAAGCTAATTTTTTTGAGAAATTTATCAAAATTAAAATTAATTTAATTTGTGCCGAAGCAGCCAAGGTACTACACACATCCTTCATGCTTTGCTGACTTTGTCTGCCCATGTTATCACATACGGATGTCATACACAGTTCCTAGAGTTTTAAAAAACATTTCCTATGGGTATTTGGAGATCTCCTTATATTCTGTTAGGGATATGTCAGCCCAAAATCCCATATGTGTCTTCACCTTGCCCAATTTTTTAACACTAAAATGGGCACGCTTTACATAGCATGATTTTGCCTCCTAGGCCATGAGAGGGAACTACGGTTTTGACAGGGAATTACACATTCCACCTAGCCAACTCTCGAATCTTTAGCAGTTCCTTATCTTGCAAGTGGGTTGGTACTAAGAGGGGGGGGAGATTTTGGAACCATGGGTATTCTCATGCACCCTCTACCCCCCTTGATCCATTGCTTTGCATCTTACATCTACTTTCCATACCTTCAATGCCACCTACATTTACATTCCATTTTCCTTTAGATCTGTCCAGCCACATTCATCCACCCCCGAGGTACCACCCAACATGGTCTTTACAACATAAATTGCCCTCAATATGGCACAAGTAAAGGCCCCCCTTGGCTTCACCTCAGACCAGCCCTTATTATTGGAATTCCCTGAACCTTGGCTGTTATCCTACAACTAAGATCATGCCCACTATTAAGTGTAAGCCACCTATGCCTTGTGATATACATATGTTTAGGTTTATGAAAATTATCACCTCGAGTTTTACAATGAGTAGAGGCCTGGGGTGAAGAACATTCCCAAAGTGATGGGCCAGACTTGTTGTAGGTCCATTTACTTCGGGAAAGTCTCCACCCTAAGGCTTTATTGGGGGCATCCCTCAGGATCTTCCACAATAGCCACCTTGGGAATTCACTTCTTGTGCACCATGTTACTTTAGACTTATTAGAACTCCATGGTTTGCTGATACCTGTGCTGTCATACCCATCCAAGTCAAACCATCTAGCATGAATTAGGGTTAGGAAAATTTCTCAGAGTACTTTAGGAACCATGTATGACACCCATAGGTGACAACAGTGGCAGATGAAGTCAGCAAAGCATGCAGGAGGTCTGCAATATATGGTATTTAATATGGTATTGTATACCATACCATAACATACCATACTATACCATACTGCCATGGGCATGGCAGTGATCAAGGTAAAGACATTCCAGACTGACCTAATCAGGGGAGCTGGGTAGTGAGTACCACCAAACTTAGAGCTACCAAATTTCACCAAAATACTGAAAAGATTTCAACAACCTTAGGTAGGCCCTAAACCCTAAACCAATCTGCCCAAATGAGGTTTCAACAGAAGCCAGAATTCATAAGCATATTAAAACTAGTTTTGTTTTGCCATAAAATTTCTCAGCTGAAAGTCTGACACCAGGCTATCAAAAGCCACCATAGCATGTCCACCCTCTATTTAGGCCTCTATCAGTGTTTACCACGTTCAACATATAGTGTTCATTGTTCCCCCATTCCTCACTCATGAACATGGAAAAAGTGGATAATACAATGTGAAAGGTTGTTCAAATGTCAGCATTGGGTGCAATCAATGTAGTTGGCTAATAAAAAAACCAGATATTTCCTTTTTTTCTGGTCCTCTTGAAGGGCACTCTATGTATAGGGCACATTTACAGGTCCAAAGGGAGTTTCACATCCACATTCATCCAAAATATAGTGTACATGCCATTTTATAGTAGAACCTGTCTAAGTTAATGCTGCCGGGACCGAGGGTTATGTATTAATTTAGACAGGATATTAATAAAGAGAGGGTCATTAAATAATTCTCCGCTCACGTCATTTGTAACATTTGCGAGCCGTGGCGTTCACGTTGAGATAACAACAACCCACAGCCACAACTGCAGCCACAACCAGAACCACAACACAATGGCTTCAAAGAGGTCCACCAATACAAACATGACCAACGACGTTTGGATAGCTCTTTGTGAGCATAAGAAAAAGCATCCATCGCTCACGCAAACAGACTTGATCACGTGGCTTCAGGAGACGCATAACGTTTCTGTCAGTCAGGGAACGATTTTTTTGACGCTCAAACGCTCGGCTGAAATCTTTGCCAAGAAGGAGGATGTGAACCGAGCGGCAAAGCGGCAACAGACCGTGAAGTACCCATTGATGGAGACAACTTTGTACCAATGGTTTCTCACATACCAGGACCAAGTCAATATGTCAGGTGACCTCACCAAAGAGAAGGAGAAGGTTGCGTACTTCCTTGCCGAGCTCTACCCTGGCCACGGGGCCTTTGAGTTCTCAAATGGGTGGCTGGAGGCATTCAAAAATTGTTGCGGCATCAAGTCCTACCACCGCTTTGGGGAGTCTGGATCAGCCAACATGGTTGTGATTGAAAAGAGCTTGCCGCAAATTCGTTTGACTCTGGATCAGTATGAACGGTGTGACATCTACAACATGGATGAAACTGGATTATTTTACAGAATGCAGGTAAGTGCAGCATGATATTGTATGCCCACTGCCAAACCATCGACTTACTTTCACTAACACATGACATTTCAACAGGCGGACAATTCCTTGGCCACAAAGCAGCTTGAAGGACACAAACAGAACAAGGAGCGTCTCACGCTGGTTGTGTGCTACAATGCTGATGGCTCAGACAAACTTCCACTTCTTGTCATTGGTAAATAGGAAAACCCTCGCTGCTTCAAAAACGTTAACCAAGACAGCTTTGGATGCAAGTACCGAAACAACCCGAAGGCTTGGATGACAGAAGTCATCTTTCTCGAGTGGCTAAAAAGGTTTGATGCGCGGATGGCAGGGCGTAATGTTCTTTTGATTATGGACAACTGCAGCGCACATATCCCGTTAATGCAGCTCGCATCTATTGTTACACTCTGCAACACAACCGTGTTCTATCTGTCACCAAACACGACCTTGAAGATTCAACCTTGCGATGCAGGAATTATCCGAAGCCTCAAGGCTTATTATTGGTGCCGTTTCAATCGCCTCCTCATTCAGCGCCTTCAGGACAAGGTAGCAGACTCTGAGAAGATCGACGTCCTCGAGGCTATGCACATTATTGTTGTAACCTGGAGCATGGATGTGAAGCCAGAAACAATCCGCAACTGCTTTTGCCATTGCCAAATTCGCACCACCAATGCTGATGTGACACCGGTCTCGGAAGAGCCACTTATTGACCCTGAGGTGATCAAGGACCTCGAAGAGCAAGTTCAAGAGCTTCAGTACCGGAACCTAATGGATATTCGCAATCTCATCAACTATCATGCTGAGTGCGAAGTTGCTTATGTTCCGACTCAGGAGGAAATTGTGCAAGACCTCTCCACCAATCCTGTGCCGAAAGATGAAGTGGAGGCCGATGACAGTCAAAAATCCATTCCTGTGAAGGCAACTAAAGCACTGTAGTGTGCAAGTTTGCTACAGCAGTTCTGGATGCAGCAAGACATCGTCGACCATGAGATGCTTGCTGGCATCCAGATAGTCAAGGACAAGATCAACATTATGAAGTCTAGCAAGCTCGTTCAGAAACCAATCTCGGAGTATTTCTCCAAGGTTTAGCTGCCCAAATGTAGAAAAATTTGTGTCAAATCTATGTTTGCCATAGTGGTTATTAATATAAAAAACTTCGGGACCACCTGTGGAGTATCAATTATTAACTTTTGGAGGTTTATTAATAAATGTATGGGGCTCGACTTGGGACTAGACCGCACATATTAATTATCACAGGTTATTAATTAGGCAGTATTAATTTAGACAGGTTCTACTGTACTGCTATAGGTGGAGATGTTTTTTACTTGTGAAGTGATATGATGGATAATTAGGCTTGGATGGGTGTGAGAGTAGAGTAGACTGGTTGGCATTGATACCTACAAACCACAAACTTTTGATGGGAATAAAACAAGCGACCCTACCACAAAGGGCTTTGTCTTAAAAATAATGTTTTACATGAAATCTTACAAGAACATGCAATGTAAATGTTTTCATTATTATATTGAACTCAATTTAAATGAGTTAAGAGTTTGTTGACTTTATGAGGAAGAGTTGTGTTTTTCCTCTTTTAAAATAAAAAGTGTAAACAATTTTCTTGAAGGGGTTTTGACCATAGGCAATGCCAAATCAAATACCTAGATGCTTGTAATGAATGGTAGCTCATTTGAAGATTTGGTAACTTTGAAATAGTGAATGAATGGTAACTCATTTAAAGATTTGGTAACTTTGAAATAGTTTAGAATTTTATTATTATTATTATTATAAATTTTGTTGCATTTTGGGTTTAGGATTTTGAATGGATGGTGTTTGTCATTGTTTTGTTGTTGTGACTAGTGGGTCTACTAGATAGAAAAGTATTTAGGTTTTTTCCATCTTGTGGTTACCAATGATTTTTTTTATAATTTTTTTCCACATTGTTTTTGAAAAATAAATAAGGTAGAATGGCTAGTGAGTGAACAATTAAACGTTCAGGGTAGGCTGGATCTAAGGGGAAGGTTTCATTGTTTTTGGTGTCCAAACAAAACTTGAACACCTATTCTTGATGTATTTGCGATATAAATGATGAAACATCTAATAGCATTAAATGATGAAATCATTTGGGGGTCACCAAATGGAAAATGCAACATGTGTGCACACACATGTATAACACTTAAAAGAAATGAAGACATTAATGGTTTCTTGTTGTACATTAAAATTGTGTTTGGTAGTTTGAATGCGATATAAATTGGTTTGCAAAAATTTGGCCAACACATTTTTGTTACATCATATTTGCATTCATTTCCAAGAACATTTGCCCATATATGGTTTAGTTATGATCCAATTTTTGAAGTGTTTCCACTAAATTATGACTTGAATTTGAATAATTCTTATTTGTTTGTTCTTTGCATGACTATTGTTTTGTAAAGTGTCAACATTAAAATATCCCCATATTATAACTGGAAAATGTTTTGGTGAATGTTAAATTATATTTTGAAGATTGTTCAAAAATGTAAGCAACATACATGAATGAACTATGTACACATATATAATATGTATTATTCTTGCATGTGTATGTCCTACATCACCATTAACCCATGATCTTCATGGGTCAAAACATATGAATATTTTAATAAATTTATAACTTTGTGCACATCCATTGATGTATGGCACTATACTTTTATTTTTATAATAAAAAGTGTTAGAAGATAAAATGGATCAATTTTGGCAAATAAATAGTCCACAAAAGATCCATCTTAAAATTGCATTCTACTATGAAATCATTATTTAAGTGGGGGATTACAAGCTGGTTAATGGGTGCAGGTACAAACAAAGGAACCAACATGATTACTTTGCAAAAGGAATGTGAATCCTTTTTAGTTTTTTTTTCATTTTTTCATATGAGAATTTTTGAATAAAATCTTTTGCAACTTGTTATTCAAAATACATATAGTTGGCCCAATATATCAATAATTTTTGAATAAACATAAAATTTTCAAAGTGTAAATTTCGCCACATTCTGCGTTTCATCTTGAAATTTTATCATAATTTTAAATCATACCACAATATGTTAATTATTTTAAGTTTTTTAAAAAAAAAATTTAATTATCATAAACTATAACTTTGTTTTGTATGTCACACCCGTAACACCCCATTTACATGTGGTAAAGGATTCTTGAAATTTTAAATTTTTGAAAAATACTCTGAATTTCAAAAAATTCAAATTCCATATCTTTTAAATTGTGAGTTTTTTTTTAATGTGGTAGTAGGTTACTATCATCTAAATTATTTTGCCATCAAAATTATGTTATTACAATAGTCCTCTACCTAGTCCTTTGTAAAATTAACCACAATATGATGCAACATTTGTTCAAGTTCGATTGTCCTTTACTAAAACCAAAATTAATGAATTTTTAATTTGAATTATTTAACATACATATTAATCATTTAACACAAGTTGGATTGATTAACATAATTTTAAAATGTCAAGAAAAAACATATGTAAAAAAGTTCACAATTTTCACCACTATCCAACATGGTTTGTGGCTTTTATGTGTGTGCCTACACCCTAATGCATTAATAAACATTATGTGAATAAAAGTCTAAGTATTGCATGCTTTCATTTATTTTTAAAATTTTGAATGTGTTGAGAGGTAACATGAAAGATCAAGAAACATGTTTTGGGAAAAGTAGAAATAACCATGTAGAAAAAGTAAGAATTGTGTGGAGAAGAAGTGGTATTGAGAAAGTTAGGGCTACATAATAGAAAAAGTTTTATCAAGAACAACAAAAAGTTGCACAAAATGTTTTATTGCAAGAAACAAAAGTCCTACACAATACAAAAAAAATTGTGTTGAATAGAAAAGTTGCACAATCCATTTGCGCAACAATTTCCTTGAAAATAATTATGTTCCTTGGACCACTTGCTAGTGTAAAAATGGTAATGCAAAAGGTTTTTTCAAATCCTCTTGTTGTTTCTAATGATTTTAAACTCTTCAAGTTTTAAAAGCAAGGTGTTGTTGAATAAGAGCTCCTTTCTAGTCTAGTTTAATCTTTAATTGAGGTGCAACATTGGAATGAAGTTGGCATTGAAGACGCCATTCCATGACAACTATCATGAATGTGAATTCTAAATATTCTTTGAAGTAAAATGCTCATTTGTTTAATATACACCCAAGGAATGTGCAAAAGGTTGTTGAACATCAAGGGTTGATGACAATGTTTAAAAAGTTTCTTTGGATTCTTTCAATATACAATCCAAGGATAGATGTCCTTTGTCCCACCACCAAAGGTCTTGTCATGGTAGTGTTCCAAAACCTAAATGAATCCAAATTGCAAAAAAATGGTTTAAAAATTATTAGCATTACATGTTTATGATGTAAGACCTATGTAATATTTGCTAGAAACACATGTATTTCTTCTTCTTTACCAAATTGTTTCTTCCAATGGAACAAATAGTTTTAAAGTTCCATTCTTATATCTTGCATCTTATATTTCAAGAGGTTTGTCCCTACGTAGTATGATGCATGTGTGGATGTTGTTATAACTAATTAATTCAATTTCCATATACATGACTATGATTAGCTAAGGAAGAACAAAGATAATGGTGACACTAGGCACATTTTCATGTTCATGATCCAAACTTTAGTCTTTGTGAATCATCATGGACTATTATAAAAAAATTCATACATTTTTGAACAATTTTTTACCCTTCTTTTCCTTACTGAATTTCATCTACTATTGCAACTCTAATGTTGATTATGAAAGACCTAAGTTCTAAGGTTTTGGGTATTTACTATGAATTGAGTCCATTATTTTAATGAGTTTTGTGAATAGTTCTATATTATTTGGAACTCCCTTTTGCTTTCCATTGAACATTGTTGATTTCAATTTGCTTCAATTTGGAAAGAATCAAAAACATCAAGTTGATTCAATATGTCACCATGGGCTTTTGTTGGGTCTAGTTCATTCTAATATGTTGCCATGGATTTTTGTTGAGTTTGGTCCATATCACTTTGCTTCAATTTGGAAAACATTGATTATTATTGATTTTAATATGTTGCTATGGACTTCTATCAAATTTTCTTGATTTAGGTTTGCTTCAATTCATTACACCAAAACATGGATTTCATGACTAAAACAATCTATGACTAGTGTTTAAATTTAGTTATGTAGTCAAGTGTGGACACTAATCATTGCCATTTATAACTATAGTCATAGAAATGACACATGATTAATAATGACTTTCAAAAACATGATACATGTCATAATCAAAACCATCCTAAATTACCTCAAGTAGGTTCACCTTATAGATTAACATATGTAAGCCTAGGTTAGCCTAGATGAGCCTAACATAGATTTATATCAACCTAGGCTTGAGTATGTTAGCTTAGTTAGCCTAGGTAGGCCTATGTGAACCTACATGAGTCTAGGTTATCCTAGTTTATAATAACCTAAATAGGTCTAGGTTAACCTAATTAAATCAACTTAAAGAGGCCCAAAATAACCTAGGTTATCCTAAATCAACCTACCTTAGCCTATATTAACTTTGGTCGACCAAGGTTGTGTTGCTCTAACCTTGCTCAATCTAGGTAAAGAATATGTTAGCTTAAGTAGTTTAGGTTGGTTTAAATTAAAATTGGTGAACCTAGGTTAGACCTATGTGAACTTACATGAATCTAGGTGATATTAGCTTACAATAGCCTAAGTAGGCCTATGTTAGCCTAGGTTAGCCTAAGGAGGCCAATGATAACCTAGGATACCCTAAGTAAACCTCCATAAACTTACCTTAACCTATATTAGCCTTGGTTAGCCTAGGTTAACTTAAGTTAATTTAAGTCAATTGAGGTCAATTTAAAATAGGCTTATGATAGCTAAGGTAACCCTAGGTTATACTAGGTTAACTTACAATAACCTACAAAGGCTTGCATTAACTTCAGTCAACCTAAGGAAACTTAAAATAACTTATAATTAACCTAGTTCAATTTATATCATTTTAAGATTAATTACCTAGGTTTAGTTTGGGTTAGTTTAAATTTAATCTTCATTACCTTAAGTTAACATTAATTTAGGTTTAGCCTTGGATAACCTAGGTTTTGCTAGTTAACTTAAGTTCAACCTAAGTTTAGTTGAAGTTTAACCTAGGTTCAATGAAAATTAACTTAGGTTTTTGCCAAGTTTAGTTTAGGTCAAACCTTGGTTAGCTTAGGTTTAACCAAGGTTAACCTAAATTTTACTTAGGTTTTATTTAGGTTCTACTTAAATTTACTTTACCTAAGTCCAACCTTGATTAACTTAAATTTACCATAGGTTTAACCTTTGGTACCCTAAGTTTAACCTTGGTTAGCATAGGTTGACCTTAAATTGAGCCTAGGTTTAACGTTGGTTAGCCTATGTTTAGCCTAGGCTAACCTAAGTTAATTAGGTTGTCTTAAGTTAGGCCTATATTAGTTTAAGTAGATCTAGGTTAGCTTATGTTAACATAAATTATTATAAGTAGCCTATGTATTCCTAGGTTAACCTAAGTAGGCCTATGGATGCTTAAGTTAACCTAAATAGGCCTTGGATAGCCTAGGTCATCCTAGGTTTGCCTAGGGTAGGTTAAACTAACTCTAATTTAGCTAGGGTACATAAGCTTTTTGTTTCAAACTAACTTATTGGATCAAAAGTTACACTAGTAAAAATTTTGGGTTTTACAATTAAAATTCAATTGCATGTGACACATGCAATTGCAAATTCGTCTAATTGGCTAAAACAAGTTGCACATGACATCCAGTTGCATGTGATGCATGTAACAACAAATTTGTGTAGTTGCCTAAAACAAGTTGCACATGACATTTAGTTGCATGTGACACATGTAATAACAAATTCGTGTAATTGCCTAAAACAAGTTGTAGATGACATTCAGTTGCATGCGACACTACATATGCAACATGTATATATGGTGTTATTATACATGTTCATCCATACATACCAATCCAAATGTAGTTGCACCTTATGTGCAACTTTCCTTACAACTACAATGCAACTAATCAAAGTATGACATGTGTTTAAAAATTGGACGACTTGCTTGTGGACATGTGTCACTTTTTTTAAAAATTATTTTTTTTTCAAAATTAAAACTTCATTGGATTAATTTCAATCGTTAAATTTATGCCACTATGATGATGACACGTGTCATACCATGGAACATTCATTGACCATTTGACGTGTGTCCATTTTTATTATTAAAAAACACCAGTTACATGGTGACACGTTGGCAATTAAGGCCCACCTTTTTTTAATTTTAAAATATTAATTAATGAAATCTAAGTCATCCAATTTGAGGTTAATAAGATGTTGACACATGGTGCGTAGGTAGGTAGGTAATTATTAAACCCTACTAGGTAGGTCGGTTTATTTAGTTATGTAAGTAAGTTGAAAAGTAACTAGGCTTAAGCTATATAGGTAGGTTTAGAATAATTTGATTTTATTTCTAAGTTTAACTATTTTATAAAGGTCAAGCTTTGTCTTGAAAAGCTAAAGATGTAGGTGGCAATGTTTTACTTACATTTTATCTATTGGTCTAGATATTGGGTTTTTTTTATTAACGCTCATATTTTTTTCATGCCCTTCTATACTTTGACAAGGAGGGGACAAGCCAATGATAGAAAATGAAGGTGAAATTCATGGTTGGAATATTCCATCTATATATATATATATGAATGTTTGGATAATAATTAAATACAATATTAATCAAATTCAATGCAAAACAATGTGCAATTGGAAATTTGAAATAAATTTCATGATTTTTTCAATCACTTGGATATTGAATTGATAAAGGCATAATAAAGGTTTTTGTATTGACATTCTTATAAATTATAATTATATGTATCATTCATCCAAATAAATAAAATGAAGTGAATGTCCAACTTGTCTATGGGCCACCCATCCTAGATCCCGCTAAGTGGTTCCCAATGTGGATGGATAATCACTACACCAAAACCCTTACACCCAATGTGAATTATGGGAATCTTGGTGGGAACAATGATGATGTGGTTGCCTCCCATGTCAAGGGACATTCAACCTATTTATGGGTTGCCTTTCCAATTATTTGTTACACATGTAAGGGATGAATATTTGGTTATTTGTTGCACTACTTTCATGTATTGGATGTGTTTTCAGTCCTTTAGTTGTGTTTTAAATCCTTCCTTGCAATTGTTAACTTATTAGAGATCATGTGTAATTGGACAAAAGGGGGTATGCAAGGGGGACAAAGGAAATTTTCCACTTTGTTCATTTGCATCATATGAACAAGATATTGAAAATTATGCACATATTTTTTTCTTCATGATCATCAGATAATAAACATATAGGAATGAAAAAACTAACCTAGCCAATAAGGTCACCATGATTGTAGTTGTGAATGTGGCATGTTGCATGATACTACATGTTACAATGATAAATACATGAAGCATTCCAATTCACAATACACAACTTAATTAGTTTAAGTTTGCAAAACACCAATTGATGTTAATTGTTCACACGCTCATGATACAAAACTTAAAATGATGTCGGATGGCATTAGGGTTCCACAAGCCATCCAACCTTACCTTGATTCTAAAAAGAATAAAATAAATTGGAAGATGGATATTTAAAACTTCAAATATTCAAAGCACTAGGACAAGGACATGAACATGTCAAAAATATCACATTGAAATAGTTACCTATCTATTGGGGCTACTATTGAACTCATCTACAAGGGATTAACACTTAGCCATTATGATTGATCCATCCAACCAATAAAAACAACACCCTTTATGTGTCATAAATTTTGGTATCCAACATTTTACACTAATCAACCACCCTAGTTTTGTTAAAGGAATAACCCACATAGAACAAATCAATCATCAAAAATGATAATTGGCCTAATAGATTGGATGGTGTTTTCACTTTCACATTCAACTTCTACTAGGTCTTATTATGCAAAACTGAAAGAAAGGAAAAAAATGAAGTTCAAGGAAAGAGGAAGGAGAAAAGGGGGAAACATTGTGCCATTTATTAAACCTTGTTTAAAAAGGGACAATACAAAGAAAAATAGAGTGGAAGGGTTGGGATAGGGGTTGCAACTTGTGGCAGACCCTTATCACACAAGAGTCGAGAAAGAGAGGAACAGGAGAAGGAAAAAAACTTAGAAAAAGAAAGAGGGGGCAAAAGCTATGGTGCTTATTACATGAGAGAAGAAAAGAAATAGAACGCAAGAGATGAGAGGGAAAGGATAAATGTTATGGCCTATGTTGAGCTTGACCACATGAAAATTGAAAATGAGAGGAAAAATGGGGAAGTAGAGAAAGTATAGGAAAAAAGAAAGGAAACAAAGAGAGAAAAGGGAACAATCGGTTCATTCTTAGTAGGTAGGCCCTTATGTTAGGCCTTGCTACACAACACAAAAATATATACATTGAAAGAGGAAAGGAGAAGGGGGAAGGGGAGGAAAAAGGGAAGAGAGGGCTAGAACCCCTTTACCTTTCCAAGTACATAGAAAATGTTATCGAAATCCATAAATTCAAGCTCCCTCTACAAGATTTTTCCTATATTCTTATAACTTGATGAATGGAAATGCATTGCATTCTCAATAGGAGAGGAAATAGAAAAGAAGAATGCTTGGTGCAATCAACAATAGAGAAGAAGTTGCAAAAGCTTCTTACTTTTGAAGTTTGGAATAGTTCCACAAAGTTCAAAACTAATGGCATTTGGAACAATGGAATATAATAGAGAAGTAGAATGGAAGGAAAAGGAAGGAGGGGAGATAGAAATGTGGATAGGTAAGTAGGAAGGTTTTTGGTGTTCATCTAACAAAACCCAAATCATTCATAAAACAAGATGGTGCACTAGTGAGTGTCATGTCATTTGAGCCTTATGAATTATGTGGAGACTTGTCAAATGGTAAAACTTCTTGATTAGGTATTTTTTATAAATTTCAATCTATCATTATCTAAAAGTTTTTGGGTGTCTTTTAGATGTGGGGACCAACAATGGTTGTGAAGGATTGTAACCCATTGCCAAACATATCTCTTTTCTTTAGGGAGCATTGGACTCATTTCAATTATGTCATCATCCTTGTATGAAACTTAACATTTAAGCTTTTCTAGCATTACTTATTCCATCATTTTGAAATAACATTGGTGGCATTTCACCCATTGCCACCACCAAAATAGCACATTTAAACAATTAGAGTCTTGTACTAGTAACTCATTCACCTAATTTTCAAATGCAACATTGTCCTCATTTTAGTTGCCATCACCACCCCCATTTTAATATTTAATGAATTGGACAATTGCAACAATATTATTTTGCCTTGAAATATTTGTTTGATAAATGTCTTTTCTTTGCAAAGCTTTGGCTTATGTCAACATTGACACCTTCCCTTTTGAGAATACAAAATTGGAACCATCTAGTGTCATAACACACAATATTACATCCACATTCATCCTTTTCTCCTTTTAAAATTGTTTGAAGGTGTTCATGAATATCAATGTCATATCCAACCCAATGTTTTTTTTCTTGGTGAATTTTCTCCATTTGGTGACAAAAATATATATATATGAATTTTAGGAAAGTATTTTTTTGGTGTGTGAAAAATGGGCCAAAGTCACGATATTTCAAGGGAAATAAAAAATAAAATCACCCTATTTAGACAACAAGTTCTAGCATGTCATCGACACATAGCAAAATCCTAATTTATTTTAATGTCCTCTCTGACCTGCAGCCAAATTTGACTACATGTTCTTGTGGATGATCACCAACCCACCCAACTCACAAAATTGAATTTAAAAATTTAACTTAAAAAAAAAAAAAACTGATGCAAACTTTTAACTTTCAAGTACAACATTGTTCATAAAATAATAGGAGATTAGACAAATTGTTTAAGATATGTTATTCACAAAAATAAAATAAAATTGCATATTAATTATCTTTGGAATGCATGATCAATTGACATAATCTTGTCCATCCTAACAATTTCACTTTTAAATAAATACATGAGAAATGCCCAACTTCTGAATCATCAAACATTTAATCCAAAGATGAGAAGTTTGTGGATGAAATATCACACCATAGACATGTGTGAACAACCCTCATAAGGCCTATGCACCTTTCAGATTGTTCCATTGAGTTATGATGTTTTGGCCTTATATTGACCCAAATGTGGTTGATAACATGGTTATAAGATTTTTGCAAAAGTGCATCCTTTCACAAATTTTTAGTCAATTTTGCATACATAGGTATTGCTGTGGGGCTTAAGGGTTTAGAGTTTGCCTTTGTCTATAGAGTCTACCAAGAGCATGGCATCAGAAAGGACATAACTTATTTGCCATGTGATGTCCATATGGAGATTCTAAGATCATACCCAAATGTTTTCACCATATAACTTGCTTTCAGGGCTTGTTGGCAAACCCTTTGTTTTACATGGGCTATATAGCAAGTTGCAACCATTTTAATAGATTTTCACTCTTGAATGTTATTTGTTTTGGCTTATGCAGCCCCTTTATGGTGAAGAGATGTCATGGCTGGTGTTTTTGCAGGCTTTTTCTAAGGAGAGAATGGAAGGTTCTTGTCACACAAAAAACTCATGCATATTTTTTTAAAGGTTTTGAAAAGCAGACACTTTGGAATCTGGAAGGAAGAAGGTTCACTGACTTTTTAAGAAAAAACCCAATAAAGAAAAATGTTGCATTTGTGCATGAGTCTTTTAACTTGATCAATCAGAGTACATATTATTATTATATTCAATTATTCAATCAGTGCAGTTATTAGCTCGCGACTTGTCCTAAATAGTAAATTCATATAGCTTGCCTACATCAAGTTTGGAATATTCCACCGAAGTTCACTCCAACTTTGTCAGTAATGGGAGACAAAAGGCAGATACCTAATAGGATGCCTGGGTCCTCGTGCATAGGTGCACACATGAATCAGCTCTCTCTATCTTTCCTTCACATCTAAAGAGAAGAGAATAGAAGAGAAGAGATTAGGGGAAATTCTAATGATTGTCCTCCAACATAACACAAAGCTGTTATGGATTATTCTTGCTCCCCACCCATCCCCACCACCTATGCAGATTACACACCAGAATGGTGTCAAATCGGCAGATTTCACTTTTGGAATTGTCTGAGTTGGCAGATTACAGTTCAATGTGTGAGAAGAAGATCTGTGTCAGAATAAACAGGTCAAAATGTCAACATCAAGCTCAGATGTTGGCGAATATAATTCAAACCACTCAAGTTCCATATTGGACTTGATACTGCAATGGGAAGGTGTGAGCAATGTTTCTGCCGGGGTATGTTTCAACAAGGTATCTGACTCATGGCCTATTTTAATGTGAATGAGAGCTCAACATATATACATTGTCAAGTTCCAAAGCTGAACACTCAATGTTAAACACCACAAACTCCATAGCACATATAGACCAACAAAAGAGTAGCTTCACACTTCAATGGGTTAAGTTACACCATAATTGATCAATAGGATCATTGAGATTCTAAAATCTTTGAAATATTAAGCATATACCTACTTCCATTACTTGTCATGTTTAGGGTTTAGGGTGTTGGGCATCCAGATGCCTGAAACTCTGAGAGATGATAATACTCTCTCCGTGAGAGATGATCCACTTTTTAACTGGAAAGTTTCAGCAAGCCAGGAGGAACACACCCACATGAAGGGGTTATAGATTTAACTGCTTGAAAGTGTTGTGCAATGCCAGTACACACACACACAAATAGCTAGGTAGTCACTAGGGTAAATTATCCAAAATCAGGAATCTCAAAATTGTCAAGTTCTGAGTCATGGAACTTTGGGATCTCATAACTTCCTCAAAAACATTCGGATACCCATGTTAGAACTATGTTTTAAAAGCTTTAGTAGATTGAGATCACTATGAGAAGGGTTCATATAAATTGTTCAAGAGACACTTGATAATATCCAAGTATGTTACAATTCCGAGAAGAGAATTCCGTTCATCAGTCACCCATATGTAACCCACACGGTGAGTGAGAGCTTGAGCCATCACTGCAACCAGTGAGCTCCATGGTCGACACGTATGGGGTGCCATCCTGCCCTTAGAATATGCACACCGCTGCAACTTATACAATGACGTCTGGGCTGATGATGATGATGAGCCTAATAAGGAAATTGCTGATAGCGGTCCATCAGGAGAAAGTGCCGATGGAGAAAGATCCTCATCTGATGATTCTTCACTGCCTGCTGTCTCCAAGCCATGAAAAGCCTCCACCAGTGAAAAACTGGAAGGAGGAACTTGAGAGTCATCTTTTGACATTGAAGAATAGTAGTGATGGTGATGACATTGATGACGTTGATGGGTGGAAGAATTTGTTGGCAGACTTGCCATTGTTTGCTTGGAGAGGAACTTTGTGGCAGTATCTATCTTTTCCTGAACCCTCAATTGCACAAGCTGAACAAGAGAATTGGGTGGTCCTCCACAGTCTTGTGCATACGAAAGAAAGTCTCGCACTGAAAGTGTAGCAAGTGCAAGAGCTGCTGTCTCATTGCATCCTTTCATGGTAAAAGCAGAGATGTCTCCAACCAGTGTGAGCTCCCCATCTGAATTCAACAAGTCGTCATCATCATCATCATCCTTCAACTCTTCAATAACTGCAACCGCTGTCATCTCTCTTGCAGCTTTCTGTATTAAAGGGAGAGTGGACATGGCATTTGCTGTTGCCCGTGCAATCAGTACCTCTGTGTTGATGAGACCCAGCTGTTGAATGCTCATCATAGGGATAGGTGAAAACAACCCAATGCAGCTCAACAAGAATCTAACCACATCTTCTGGAGCCAGCCAACAATACTCCTCACGCAGGATTTCACATGATTCAGATTTAAATGCTGCTGCTGCCATGATGTTGGACTGGCTTGCATTAGAATTAATACAAAAATGTCTTGTCAATCCATCACAAGAAGTGCTTTGAGGCAACTGCACATTTATGTTCCGTCCAACTGTTGAGACTGCTGTTGTTGTAGTTGTTGTTGCACCACCAAGCTTTGAGATCATGTTTGCAGGCATTGAGCTGCTGCGATGATAACAACTGTTGAGCATCACATGATTGCTAGCAATGCTGCTGCTGCAGTCAATGGGAACTACCAGGTGTTGGGTACCATCTAAGAAGCCCTCCAAGGCCTCAAAAAGCCTAACACGGATTCAATCCCCGCACCAAACAAAGAAGAAAACAGAGCCCAAATTAACTTCATGTCAACAAACTTCACAGCATGTAATATACACACCTGTAGGGAAAGAAAGCATCAAGACTTGTACATGTAAACTTCAGCTTTGCAAGAGAACAAGAAGAAACAGGAAAGAAGATGATCGAGAACTGTTACCATGTTCGAGAATCCACGTGATGCACAGCAGATGAGGAAGTGGGTGACACAAATATCGACAAGGGTGTGTTGAGAGCTGCCGGAAGATTCATCAAGCTTTCGTCTCTGGCCAAGAAACAGATCATCTCTATCATACTCACCCTCCCCACACATTGCCACCTACGGCCGCTGTTGCTGCTGTTGCGCTCATTTGGATGATCCAAATCTTCTTCTCTTATGGCCGCTGGTTTCCTGAGCGTTGTAGTAGTAGTGCCATTGCCGAAGATGATTAAGCTGTTCACAGAAGAAGAAGAAGAATCTGCTGCTGCTGGGCCGATCACGTGTTTCTTGTGTGCCCATAAGCCTAAGTAAGGTTCATGGGCTTTCTTCAAGAGCTCCAAAGCTTCACCCACTGTGGCGGTTGTGGACAGACGTCTTACAGCAGGTTTGCCTAGCGCAAGGTCACCCACCTGCCGCGATTGAAAGAAACCGTCCATGCACTTCTTACAGGTTCCCTTTCTTTCACGATTGAACTCGTTTCTCTCCTTCACCTCCTGCTGCTGCTGCGCCTCCTTTTTTTATGGGTTCTCCTCCTCCTCCTCCTCCTCCTC